>ULWP01044902.1_pt1 | contig 16934 bp, 10 predicted proteins | sample 1960461 | NCBI WGS metagenome assembly ULWP01 (sample SAMEA4835815, study PRJEB28245) | human gut metagenome | biome: gut microbiome; material: fecal sample | place: Denmark | collected 2008
GGAAAAATAGGGGCTGAAACGCATAGTTTCAGCCCCTATTGAGGATGCGGGGTACTCGTGGTGACTTGCGAATGATGATAAGCAACATTATGGCGCAACCACTTTCCGCAAGATAGAATCAAGTCAATGCGCCGTTGTCTTCCACCTTTTCCACTTCGGACAGTTCTTCCCAATCTCCAAGGTTTCCGCACCTACGAAGATAATCAAGGCCACCGTCCACGGCGCACGAACCGCAGCTGCAAAACTTGAAATCATGGACAGTCTTGCTTTCAATAATGTCTCCACATTTCTTGCATCTGATCGCGTTCCTGATAATTTTCGGCATAGTCATTCCCTCTTTAGCGCGTTTCTGATGTTCCCTTTCCCTCGCCAACAACCTTTTTATAAACACTGCTGATTTTCGGTGTCATCAATTATTTTCCTCGAAGTTCTCAACCTGCTCCATCACCTTTTGAAAAACCTCAGGACTATACTGCGGTGGGTAGCCGTTCTTAACCAGACATACTTTGATATCAAATTTGAGCTGGTCACGGACAATTTGATTGTTAAGCCAATCCGCAAAGGATGATTTTGTATCAATGATCTCCTTTATCTTCCTTGCGAGAGCTTTGCACTTACTGTTTACAATGACTCCGCCAAAGTTCTTATCCTCGCCGTATTCAAAGTTGTATTGATCCCTCAATGACATCAAAATATCATAGAACGCCTTTTCCTCGAAGGTTAAGCCAACTTTTCGGAAACTTTCACGGCTCTCGTTCATTTCCTGCAAAATTCTTAATGCCTGTTCCGTAGCATTGCGAATAATATCTTCCGATGCCTGCTCCTGCGTTTCTCCAGCCTCTTCCGAGGAAAGGCGTTTGCGACGCTCATGGTATTCCGCAATTGTTTTTTCAAGCATCTCTTGAAATTTCTTCGCAGCGACTTGATTTGTTTTGCTGTATTCAATTATTTGCCTACGCAGTGTTTTGATCAGTAGTTCAAGTTTTGAAGCCGGCATTTTTACATCAGACAGTTTTTCTAAGAATTCCGGGCCGAAAATATCTTCTTGTTCACCTTCGTTAAGAACGCTTTCCACCCTGTTGTATCGAAGGGCCTCTTCGACCATTTGGGCAACATGGCGGTTCATTGCCTCGGTGTCGACCTCACTTGTTCCGCTCATTTTGCGGACAAATCCTGCAATTGCCATGAAACACTGGGCCAAGGCAGATTCTTCTTCGCCAAGTTCTCCTGACGGTTGGCAAATATCAAACGCCATGCGCATCCGCTTTACAGTTTTCAGAAAATAGGTTTTGAAAGAAACTGTTTTGACGCTTTTACCGCTGTTGCTCATGCTTTGCATTTCTTGCGTGGAAATAAAAACAAATTCAGCCGCTTTAGAAAGATGGCGATATCGCTCAAATGGGTCTCCATCAGGATTTAAGAAAGGTCTCAAATCAAGACTGGCGAATAAATCCTTCAGCACGGACAATTCCTCTCTGAACACAGCAGTGGCCTGTTCGACATCGTCAGTCGTAGGCGCAACGGATGTATTGCCGCCGTATATCTTCATCGCCGTCCGCATATTGTCGCGAATACCAATGTAGTCAATAATCATGCCGTACTCTTTGCCCGGGTATTTTCTGTTCACTCGGCTGATCGTTTGAATAAGCATGTGCTTTTTTAAGGGTTTGTCGTTGTACATATATGTAAGCGCCGGAACATCAAAGCCAGTAATCCACATATCCACAACGATGGCAATATGAAAATTGGATTTTTCCTGTTTAAATGCTACATCCAGTGCGTCGGAGCGCTTATCATTTTTAACGCCGCCGAGATAGTTATACATTTCTGCCTTATCATTGCTGCCGACACTTGCAACCATAGCCATAAATGGCATGGTCTTCAATTCTTTCAGTTCCTCTTCCGTTGCGGAAACACCGTCAGCAGTTTTCTTCTCAATAAACCATTCCGGGTATTTATCTTGAAATATCTTGAGGAGTTCATAGGCAATGGGTCTTGAGGAACAAACAATCATCGCTTTCTGCACTCTGTCGGGGTCCATCGCACAAGCTGCAACATAGTGGTCGTGGATATCTACCGCCAGCCGCTTCAAGCGGGAAGGCTCACCGAGGATAACTTCCATAGAGCTCATTGCCTTCTTGCTGGTTTCAATATCTTCTTCCGTTGCACCATCATCGGCACAGGTCTTGTAGTATGCTTCGATTTGCTTGACCTTCTCATCATCCAAAAGCACTTTCGCGATTCTCGGATGGTACTTGATAGACACAGTAAGGCCATCAGCTACGGCTTGATCCATGGTATATCGGTCGATTTCATTGCCGAAGGTCTGATATGTTTCCGCTATAGGCGTACCTGTGAAACCCACAAAGGTTGCCTGTGGGAACGCTTCCTTCAGGACCTTTGCATAAGGCTTGGACACCATCGCTTTCATATTTTCATCGGCATCTTTGCTAAACTGAATCTTCTTGGAATGTTCAAGCTGGGTCCTGTGCGCCTCGTCGGAGAAGCAAATAATATTTGCCCGGTCATTGATCAGCCCGATTTTGTCGTCTTCTCGGTCACAGAATTTCTGTATGGTACAGATGTAAAAACCGCCGCTTTCTCGGACACCTAATTCTTCACGAAGCTTCTTTCGGCTGGGAACAACGCTAACTTCTCCGAGATTCAGAAATTCTTTACTCTTCGTAAATAACTTTGCACCCTGCTTTTGAAGTTCCTCTCTATCTACGATCATGATGATGGTCGGAGATCCAATCTCAGGGCAGCGAAGGGATAGCTGGCGGGCAAGAAACGCCATGGTGTAGGTTTTGCCGCAGCCGGTGGCTCCAAAATATGTACCGCCTTTACCGCTTTTTTCTTCTACCGATTTTACAATACTTTGCTTCAATCGCCTTGCGGCGAAAAACTGCGGATACCGGCAAACGATTTCACGCTCGTCGCTGTCGTAAATGCTATCTTGGAAATAAATGTAATCGCGAAAGATTTCAAGGAATCTCTCAGGTGCGTAAACACCCTTTACCATATTTTCAGTTTCCTCAAAAGGCAGCGTTGATACCTCGTCACCGTCGTTTACTCTGCGCCACGCGTAAAAATGCTCATAGGGTGTGCGAACGGTACCAAGCCGGGTCTTCACACCATCCGAAATGCAGGCCAACGGACAATAATGCAGCAGATGCGGAATATCCCGCCAGTAGCGAATATTGATCTGCTCCCACGCATCATAGATGGTGGCATTGGCATCCGCCGGGTTTTTAAGTTCTATCACACAGAGCGGAAGCCCATTGACAAACAGAAGCACGTCCGGCCTACGGGTTTGTTTTTGTCCGTTATTGACATACTCCACAGTAAACTGGTTGACACAGCGGAAAATGTTGTTTCCGGGATTTTCATAATCAATCAGAGCCACCATTCGCGGTGTCCCGCTCTGCGGTGTAAATTGAACACCATCTATCATCCAGCCATAGACCTTGTGCAGCGTTGCAAAATCGTTCTCCGCGCCAACAAGGCGCACAGAATCTATGATGCTGCGAATTTCGTCCGGCAGTAAGTCCGGGTTGGTTCCAGTCAAAAACCTCTCCAAATCATTGGAATACAGCACATCCTTCCGGGTCTGCCGGTTGATTTTGTTTCCCTGCAAATACTGCCATCCCTCTCTTTCCAAGAAGGCAATAAAGGCATATTCATATTCAGATTCGCAAAAATGTCCGTTGTATTCCTTTAATTTAGACATGATTTGTCCTCCAATGTACCTATGTCCGTTAAGACAATTTTCTCTTTATCTCCTCAAGATTTTTAATAAACCAATCGTATTGCAACTGTTGTATTCTGTCACCAACATCGCCAGACCTATCTGCCTTAATGAATTCAAGCAGTTGTACTATGCTCTCCCTATCATTAGCCAAAAAGCTCTTTATATTGCCGATCCTGTACATTCCTACAAACACTCCGCGAATCTGCTGCTTTTGCTCTGCGGTACTGTTTCTAAACATTTCTGATAACCGTTTCATGTCAAATTGCGCAGCAAAAGATTCTTGTGTATGGAATATGCTTTTGCTGATCTCGGCTGTATCCTTTAATCCATACAGCGACACAATAACGCATGAATGTCCCCCGTTTTCTTTTTTCTCAAGAAACGGTTTGAGTTCATTTTGTATATAATAACTTTTACCTGTACCCCAAGGGCCGGTAAGCATAATGGCACTTTTGGTTTTATCCTCCGTCAGATAGTGTAGGATATATTGGTTTAATTCTTGATAGGTCATTATGCAAACCCTCCTTTTTATTCCTCCAGCGAGCCGCGAATCAGTATCGGGCAAATGTTTTTGATCTGTGCCTTTAGCTGCTCATTGATTTTTTTGCGGGCGTTATATACGGTGTGCATTTCGGCGATAGACTTCTGCACGCCTATATTGGGAATTGGGATTTGAACATCGCACATATCCTCCCAGTTAAATGTTTCTCTCGCCGAGCCCCAAGAATGAAAGCGTGCATATCTGTCAAACTCAGCCCGCAAAAAGAACAAAAACAGATATTGTGGAATCAAGTACTTTTTATTGGTTTCAAACACCGTAGAAATTGAGGAAACTAAATATGTTTTTGGTGATGAGTTTATGGCAAGTGATATCTTGTCCCCACGGCGGGAAGTGTCTGAAATAAAGGCAATCTCGTTAGGTTTAACAATCTTGTAGTTGCCAAGAGGGACACCGTCCATGTTCGCTTTTGTATCAATAAGCTCCTTACCCGTGGATATTCCCCTTACAGAATCGACATTTAAACCAACCTCGTTTTTAATATTGCGCTCTATAATGTACTTTCCAATTTTTTCGCACGGCAGTTTTCTCCGCAAATCTTCGATATATCCGTCGCAAGTGAGCTTCAAATCCTCCAAGCCGCGCTCGTATGCCTGCTGGTTGGCGACCATGGCATTGTAGATATCAACATATTTCTGCTGCACACAGAGTAAGGGCAACTCCACCTCCACCTCGCAAAGATCCTCCCAGTTGTAGAATTCAGTTGAACTCCCCCATGAATTTGTAATGACATAACGATCAAACTCAGCACGGTTAAAGAACATATACAGCCATTCGGAAGAAAGCTCCGTTCGCGCTTCCTCTCTAATACGGAATACCACATAATCTTCCGTGCAAATAACAGGCTTATTACTATCGTTGTAGGCAATGCTGAATTTGCTTCCGTTTCTGGAAGTCCTATGATTGAATACGAATTCATCTGGATATACGATTTGAAATTTGCTAAGGTCTCGACCATTGAGGTCTGCCTTTGTTGGCATTAACTGTTTCAAATTATTGACGCCACGAACAGACTCCATGTCAAATGAATAATCGACATTTGTAATCTCGCGCAACTCAATATACTTACCAAGTTTACATTTACTCAATCCCATAGCCGATCCCCCTGAACGCATCCTCCAGCATTTTCTGGGACTGCTTTTCCTGCGCCAGCACCTCACGCATTTCCTGTTGGATGCGTGCCATTTCCGCAAGGAAGTCGATCTCCAGATCATGGTCGATAAACTCGATATACTTGCTGGGGATAAGGCTCCAGCCCTGCTTTTCGATCTCATCCATCCCCACGCTGCGGTAAAGCTCCGGCACGGCATAATCTGTGCCGTCCGTCCCCTCATTCTGCCACGTGTGATAAATGTCGGCAGCGTGCCGGATCTGCGCTTCATTCAAAAGTACTTTCTTTTTACCCTCGCCTTTCACGGGGTTTTCCGTCCATGTGCGCAGATCCATAAACAGGATCTCATGCTCCCGGTTGCGAAGCATCCGTTCGTGATACTTCCCGCCCTTTTTGTTCTGGTTCAGTATCCAGAGCGTGACACTGATATCGGTGGTGATAAACAGTTCCCGAGGAAGAATGACAATGGCTTCCACCTTATCATTCTGAATCAGTTTTTTGCGAATCTCTACGGTGTCACTGTCGCCCAACGCGCCGTTCGCCAGCAGGAAGCCCGCAACGCCGTCTGCGGCCTTCAAATGTGAAAGCATATGCAGAATCCAAGCGTAGTTGGCGTTGCTCTCCGGCGGTGTGGCATAGTCTGCCCAGCGGGAGTCGTTTTTCAGATTTTCATCGTACCAGCCCTTGAGGTTGAATGGCGGGTTGGCCATGATGTAATTGAAATACAGGCCCTTATGCAGGTCATGGGTAAAGGAAGAATCTGCTTCGCCGCCAAGATGATGGCTGATGCCGCGCAGGGCAAGGTTCATCTTCGCAAGGCGATAGGTGGCGGGCTCTTTTTCCTGGCCGTATACATTGATGCCGCTGATATCGCCCTTTTTCGCCTTGACAAGGTCAGCGCTCTGAATAAACATACCACCGGAGCCGCAGCAGGGGTCTATAAAGACGTAATCTTTGATACAGGCCCGGTCGCTGGAAAAGTGTATAAAAATAGCGAAAACCGCAGGGAACAAGGCGTTTCTTGCGGTTTTCGCTGTAGTTGTCGTTATTCAATTAGCCTCACCAGCAGCCATCCGGAGCGCGGCTGTAGCCGGTGCAGGAGCTCCTGAGCAACGGACTCAAGGAAAAATTAAAAGGTATACCAAAATTAAAAGGTTCAGGGAAAATTAAAAGGTTTTGTTATATGTGAAAGATTTTCACCAAGGCATTGAATATAGCCTCAACTTCATCCTCGGTATTTGCCTTTCCAAGCGAGATACGAATTGTTCCTTTGGCATAACTGTCTTCAAGTCGGATTGCCTGTAGGACATGTGAAACCTCAGTGCTTTTACTGTTACAGGCAGAACCTGTAGAAACACAGATTCCGTTCAAATCCAAACGATGCAAAATGGCTTCCCCCTCAATTCCGGGGAATGATAAGCTCACAAGACCCGGAAGTCTGTCTGCACCACCGTTTCTGGTATATTGGATGCCTGTATTATCCAGCATATCGACGAGCTTAGATTCCAGCCCCCTAACATGCTTTACATTCTCTTCAAGGGCATCGCAGTTGTTTTTCAGCGCCACCGCCATTCCTACGATACCCGCAATGTTCTCCGTCCCTGCTCGTAATCCGGATTCTTGAGCACCGCCATCAGAATACGGTAGGATTTCAATCCCATTTCGGATGTAAAGGAACCCCACACCTTTAGGGCCATTAAACTTATGTGCGGACGCAGAGAGCATATCCACGCCAAGGTTATGAACATTGATTGATATATGGCCTACCGCCTGAACCGCATCTGTATGGAAGAGAGAGCCGTTTTCATGCGCTACGTCACATAATTCTTTGATTGGCTGAACGGTTCCGATTTCGTTGTTTGCAAACATCACAGAGGTGAGATAGGTCTGACTGGTGATATATTTTTTCAGAATCTCAGCAGTGATATAGCCTTCTTGTGACGGCCACATATAAGCTACGGGATACCCCAGTCGTTCGAGAGCTTCACACGGGTGTAGTACCGCGTGGTGCTCAAACGCGGAAGTGACGGTAGCATATTTACACGTATTCGATAAGGCCGAACCCTTTATAGCCCAGTTGTCGCTCTCAGTCCCCCCAGATGTAAAGAAGATTTCTTCTGGTGATGCTCCAATACAAGAGGCTATCGTTTCCCTTGCATCTCGCAATGCTTTTTTCGGCAACCGGGCAAAGGCATACGGCTGCGATGTGTTCCCATATTCATCCACAAGGAATGGCTTCATTGCCTCAAACGCAGCAGGGTCTAAGCGAGTTGTCGCTGCGTTATCCGCGTAAATCAATCTGCTCATAATCAACACCTTACAGGTAGTTATATTGAATGTCCGGAATGTCCTTCTTACCAGGAACATTAAATTCCTTCGGGTCTATAATGCAAAGCTGCTTTTTGATAACGCTCCGCATTTCTTTCGCAGGTTCCAGACAATACTTAATAAACTCGTCAGCCGGTATATCCTCCTTGCATGTAGCATTGGGATAAAGCAGCTTCACAAATGCAGTGCAAAGTCTCTTGATTGCAGTTAGGTCGCGCTTGTCAGGCTTTGCAGGAACCGCTAAGCACTCATCCACAATTGTTGTGTATGTCAAATCATCGCGGAGAAGGTGAAGCACTTCGGCAAAGTATTCTGTATTAAGTGCCCAGCCATTTGCTACGAGCCCTTGATGCATTCTTGGGATCTCCCAACCGGGGATAAATCCATGAAAGCGGTCAAGCGATGCAGACTCGCTAAAAACGCTGCTGACTTCTTCCATCATGTTTTCGTTGACATTAAAACGACTGGCATTAATATTGCCGAGCACAATCACTCCAGCATCAGCGACTACCTGCGCATCAAATCCCTGGACTTCACCGAACTCCATATAATCCTTCAGCGCCGTCTGAATTTGGCTGGGCTTGTCAAATGTCATGGACTGAATTTCATCAAAGCCGACGAAATCAAAACGAGTCAGCAATCCACCAGTTTTTTTCTGATTATCATAGATAAGGGAGGCTCTCGATACGGTACCGCCAGAAATCAGCCATCCACGCTTGCTGATTTTTTGATAAACATAGCTTTTTCCTGTGCCCTTTGGGGCAAGTTCCATCAAGTTTAACCGTTTCTCCACGAAGGGTAGCAGCCGACGAAGGAAGCACAGTTTTTGCTGTTCAGAATCGTATCCATTCGGATTATAGTCTGCTGCTGAAATCAGCACATCAATCCACTCGTCAATTGTGAATGCTCTTCTGGCTTCTTTATAAAACTCCAAATCCACCGTATATGGGCAAAACGGGCTGTACTCGATGAGCTTTATGACGCCCTTGCCTTGACGCGAAGAGAAGTCCTTGCCCCAAATCAGCTCAACAATGCCCCAGTTTTCACTTTCTTTGAGGAGCGTTTCTTTCCACCGAGCTACAACGTCGTTGGTTACCTCGCCAGATGCGCCCGCTCTCGAGCCGCCGAAATCTGGGAGTTCAAACAGAGCCTTCCCGGTCTTGATATCGACGTTTACACGAATCCTGGCCAAGAAGCGAACGGTCTCTCCGTTTACCATTTCAAACTTAAACTGCTCAAAATCTTCACGGCTCGGAATGTACTGACGAATATATCTCAGCACGCTGTCATAGTCAACGACTCCGTCGTCATCCGAAAACTTCATCACAAGCCAGTCACGCATATATGATGGCAGGCTCAAGTTGGAAAAGAACTCTGTCCTTTCTGGATTTTTCAGCACTACCATGTCAGCAAAAACATCGCGCACTTTATTTTCCAGCATTATGGTTCCTCCTCCCACTACAGAAACAGTGTACACCCCTGTTCCTTAAACTCTTGAATTTTTATTTCCAGGTCTTCTTTCGTGCATTCCAAGTATTCTGCCAAGCAGTCAATACAGTAGAAATCCTCCGTGTCCGTGCCCAGCAACTTTTTGCACAAAGCGACCTCATCTTTTTTGAGTGCCTTACCACACTCGCAACATTCAAATTTTTTTCTCATAGCCCCATTCCACCAAACGGGTCATCATTCTTTCTGATACCAGGGGTTTTAACCTTTAGCGTTACGGCAGGGAGAAGACGTCCGTTTGCTACCACCGAAAGGACAATATCTTCTTCTGAAACCCCATCCAAGATAATGCGCCAAGTCCCATCTGTGTTCATCGCACAAGTAGCCTCATCGCTCCCAAGCGATACTTCAAGCGTAGAAATCGGACGGCTGAACGTAAGAGTCGATTCGACGTGGCCGTTTTTCTTTGTTACAAATGAACTCCTTGGTTTGCACGTTACAGGTGGAAGCGGCTGTTTTCTCTTTATTACAATAACCGAAACCAGTCTTTCCTCTACTGTATTTCCACCGTGAATCTCACCAACAACATCATGTTCATCCGTGTTGCCGCCCGCAGCGTTTCCACTTACGGAAAAATGCTGATAGTTATCCATTACCAGATAGTGCTTCTCATTCGAGGTAGCGGGCACCGTGCTGGGCAAGGATAATACATCGCCAGCATTATCACCAAGCTCACAAAATCTGCCAAAGCTATGAACTGTAGATTTTTTGGGGGCCGTAATTGCAACGACATTTTTCTCATGAAATGCGAGTGCTGCAAATCGGCTGCTTCCGTGGTCACCAGTAATAACCACATATTCGTGGTTTTCTAAGAGTTCCTCGACTTTCTTGGCAGCTTCAGAAAAAACAGACAGCTGATGGACAATGCAGGAGTAGTAACTCTTGTCGTCCGGCATACCCTTATGCGAAAAAGAATCCAACCTGTCCCATTTAATTGTCAGAGGGTCGTGCTCATCCCACTGATGGTTGTATTCCGTTTCCGTAGGCAAGAGCGCAGTGGCCATCTTCACAGACTCTGGAACGATGCCCCTTGCCTTTAGTTCATGCAGAAACAATGGTGTGTATTCTGTTCCGAATCCATCAATCCAGAACGACATACAATCTTTCCCTTGCAGTTTATGCATAAGTTTGTACCGGGAATCAAACCGCTCAAAGGACATTTTGACCGGATACTCACCCGGATACCGGTTGATGAGTTTATTCTTTCGATACCATGCCATGTACTCATCAACGGCTTCGTCGCAGCCGGATTCGTCTTTCATATACGACGCTAAAGCTGGATAGTCATTCTCCAGCAGCTCGGTCGCAATTGCACTCGGCTCTGCACCACTGCGAAGCATTTTGCTGATAACCTTAACAGCGTATGTTTTTTCTTCATGAGTCTGGTAAGTGAGCAACTTTAGCTTTGTTTCATCTAAAGGCAGCTTGTCCATGAGAGCGAAATAGGCGTCATCGAAATCGTGGAATGACAGCGCTCGAACAGCGGCCATCCGCTCTTGAATCCAGCGTTCGCTTCTATTGGAAAGCAGCAATATTTCATCTCGTATTTTTTCAGGAATCTCTGAAGCGTTGGATGCCTTTTTACAAACATAGCTATAATACTCGTCGGTAGGATATACACGATACCAAAGCCAGACGAGATTTTTCTGAAAGTCGTTTAGTGTATTCCACCTCGCTGCAACAGAGACAAAGTCAAACTCCGTAACATTCAGTGCATCAAGGACAACTCTCTCGAACGGAACCTTTTTAGCGGCGAACTGAGATGCATAACTTACAGCGCGACTCCAGAAATCATTGTTCTGCCATTTTTCAACAAGCACATTGCCGTCCACAAGGATATCCGAAAGATATCTGAAGGGGCTATCAACAGGCTTAATGTTTACCGTTCCATAGGACGTTTCTACATTCCCATATTGGAGGGTCACGATTGAGCAGGGTACATTTCTGCTGAGAATGACTTGCCAGTCCCGGAACCACGCAGTCAAGTTATCCGCATCGGGATTAATGGCTTCTTTGAATTTAGGAGAATATACGGATATGCTGTATGTTTCGCCTGATGGCGTAGAATCAAGCGTCCAAACGAAATCTTGCTGCCGCTCATCAACTGCGCCAATAATTCGGTCAAAAACATCTCTGCAATTGAACACCGGAATAATCACTCTGGTCTTTGATGCCTCCGGCTGTTGTGATTCCCAAAACGCTCTGAACTGACGATGTTCAGGATTGAGCTCACGCTTTGTACATATGCGCAGATATTCGCCCACAGAAAGCAACAATACATGCTGCCCCTCACACTCGGATATTTTTTGACGAATCTTGTCAAACTGAGGAACTGTATCTGGCGCACGGCAAAAATCAGCCACGTTCATCGTGACGTCGCAGATTCCCTTCAGCTGATGCTCAAGAACAGAGTATTCGTTTAGATTCTCTACAAATATAATCCGCACAGGGAATCTGGAACCGAAGCTGCGTTCCTGGCTGAGTTTTTCCTTGATTTCAGCAATCGTCACGATTTAACCTCCTCACTTAATAAACAGCGTATAAAGGTCAGGATTCTCGTCGAGAAGCTGTACGACCCGGTCACGCAGCTGAGCTTCCGGCATAGACTTCACTTTTTTCTTCGCTTCCCCACAGAATTTATTGCGCAGGAAAGCATCGATGGTCTTCCTGATTTCTCCGACCTTGTTGGGCCAAGAATACACATCGGCAGTCAGTTTTGCATTGGTCTTCAGCCGGGAGACCAGAACTGCTCCAGAGGATTCAAATGCGCTCCGGTAGCTCTCGCCAATTTGAGAGATAAAGCAATTCATGATAGAAGCCTTATCCTTCAAAATGCTGATAGTATGTGTTTCAAAATACTGCGTAGCATTATGCAAAGCTGTATTATCGGCAAGTTTTCCGTCCTGAACGGTCTTTAATACCGTGATGTGCGGGAGAGCTTCATCGCCAACCACCCATTGGATGGGTACGGCATAGTTTGCGCACCAGAGTGCGATAGTTTCAAAGCCACCGCTCTGCTCCGTCCATAGCTGCTGAATACGAACTTTGTTTCTATTATAGGCCACTTTGTTGAGCTGAGCATCAATGCGGGAATCGAAGTCCGCAGCCGGAGAGTTGTAGCTTACGGCCTTCAGCGATTTATAGATGCCATCCAGCTCTTCGTCCGTACAATTGTGCCCATGGGATTCCATATAATGCTGAAGAATCGGTTTAGAGGAAGAAACAAAGCCCCAGACTTTTTGAGCATCTGCTTTCAAAAGGCCGGTGTATTTTTCCCGGTCTTCAAGCTCGATTTTCGACCACTGCGTGGTAGAAATCGCCCTCATTGCCTGTAATGCAGGAACCCAAGCGTAGTCCATCTTCTCAATGACAGTACCGGGAACCTTCATGTGGTCAAAGGCGTTGGCAATATCGTCACCAAGGAGCTTGATGCTCTTGCGTTTCACATTCAATGCATCATTCAAGATGGCGACAGCGCGGTACTCAACACAGAGCTCGGCCAGCTTTTCCTCCACCTGTTCTTCTGTCCAAGTAGAAACCTGGCCTTGCATCATTTGATGTATTGCGTCAAAAAGGTCGTGGCTCGTAAGGCCGATGACTTTTTGCAGCTTCTGAAGCTCCGCGCATTTCTGGGAGATGAAGGTGCTAAAAGCATCATAAACCGTATTCTGGTCAAAGTAGAGATTTCCAAGCGCTTTTCGAACGGAGCCATGACCGGTGAACTTTACGGTGATGTTCCCCATGACCTGTTCTTGGTCTCCATTTTCAGCAAGAAAATCGCAGAACAAGTCGATGATTTCATCTGCCGTTTGCTTTGCAGCAGCTCCACCATATTTCTCTTCCGGGACATATTTCAGAACCCAGAACGGTGCACCGGCCTTTTCCGTACACTGCTTGGACATATATTTTCGGGCTTCGGTTTCGTTGACCGCCTCGTTGTCCTGCAGATGGAAAACCTTCTGCACATAGGGCTTAAATTTCTGCCATACCTCGGAGCCAGGAGAAAGATAGTTATTGATGACTTCCTCTTTGCAGAGGCTGGTAATCATAGTTGCGAGGGTCTGCTCGGTCAGAGGCCATGGATTATTGTCGCCCTTATTCCAGCTGAATTCGCTGTTGGCATAGTACCGCAGCAAAAAGCCAAGGATATATCCACACGCCATGCTGTTATAATAGCCAAACGGAGCTTCCTGTAGCTCCAACCAAAGGGCATCAAGTTTTATCTGTGTGCCCTGAGAAAACCGCTGCAAGATGAAACTTGAAATTTTAGCAATGGCAAGAGCGCCGTCGTTTCCCTTGCACTGGGACAGAGCTTCAAGGCCATCAACGTCCCACACTCCGGCTTGCTTCAATCCGTTGACAATATTACCAACTTGGGTATTGGGGGTGGTTTTCTGGACGCCTGCTAAAGCCGTGCTTTGCTGAATTTTCTTAAAAGCAGTATTCGTTGAAACGACGAGCTCGGGGGCCGCTGTGAAGATGGAGCCAAAGATAATGTCCCTCTCCAGCTTCGCTGCAAAATAGGAAGTTCCAAATTCGGAAGGGTATACTTTGTCTCCGCAGACAACCATAAGCTGGTCGTCCATTGCAGGCGCAGACCATTCCTCGATAATGCTGCTTGCCTCATCTGAATACCGTTCAGCGTCGCCACTCTTGCCCTCTTCACCGGCAAGCTCGGAGTGCGTCATGGCATTATACCATCTGTCCAGGTGTTCATCGGTCAGAGGTGATTTCAGAAGATAGATTGCCATCCGTCCGGTTTCATCCTGTGCAGCAAGAGCCTTGACTTTTTCCTGCATTGCAGCGAACTGACTGGATTCGGAAATCGCAATGACAAGGATACCGAACTTATACGAGCATTTTTTCAGCTCCGACTGGACTTCACCAAAGCGAGTGTTCATGGAAGTTGTTCCGGAGTCACAGGCGGCAATAAACATTCTGCCATAGGAAGCGCTCGTCTTGTCCCAGATTTTCGCTTCCATGGATTTGGCAAAGTATCCGTTCTTCTTGAATAATTCGTATCGGGTATACTTTTTGACAAGCATCTCTTTGCGGACATCGAACACGTCCGCATTCCCGGAATACGGAATTTGCAAGCGCATGTCACCGTTGGTCATACCGTCGAGACGAAGTACACCAATCTGCTCAAGGTCAGAAAGGTACATGTCCACATCGTCTTTGGTAAGTTGACCAGCAAAGCACTTATACAGAGTGCTTCTGGTGGCAGATACCTTGCGTTGTGTTGCCTGACTATAAAGATTGCTAACGGTTCCCGACGACATGACCGCAATCAGCAGCATGGCCGCCTTGAACACGTGCATGTGGTAATCATCCGCGATGAACTCTCGCTTGGTCATAAAGTGCTGATATGCGCTCTTAGCCTCTGTAGAGAAACTGCGGACATCGCTTTCTCTGGTGAAGAAATAGTCCCACAGGAAGTCGGGGGTCAGCCAGCGCCAATCCTCTGGGCCGAAATTGTTTATGTAATAAATGAAACCGACGTTTTGCTCTGATTCTTTTTTGTCCTTCATGAAGCGGAAGATAGTCCGCTCGGCGGCTCCAAAGTTCTGAGCGACAATCGCAAGAAGCGAAAGCGTCATCGGATGCAGCGGGCACAACTGACGCAGGCGTTCTTTTTTGCTGCTCATGTCGAGGTTATCGAAATCGGCGATGTTCTTGCTGATGGATTTCATCAGCTTATCCTTTTCTGCATTCCACTGCTCTTCCATACCGGCGCGGGTAAGAATAGAACTGCCAATCAGCTCGTAGGCCGCGCTCTCACTAACATGGAAATCAAGGGAGTGGTAACGGTGAACAATCTGCTCGTAGACCTCCTCACCAATCTGGCTGACCCAGCTCGGTGCCCGGTGGACAATCAGGAACATGAAGAAGGGCTGCTCTTTGCAGAACTCAGAGAGCGGCTGAAGTACATCGTCAGTTGGATTGTTACGGAGATATGAGGTGAACTCATCCCAAATGAAAATGATACCGGTGTCCTGAAGGTTGTTGCCCTCGATAACATCACCAACCCAATCCTTAAACATCTGGAGAGAGGTAAAGAATCCCCAGCCCTTATCCCGATAAATACGGGCGACGACATTAGCCGCCTTCAGGTTCCCTGCGTTTACTTCATCCCGGAAATCTTCAACTGAACCGTATTCTTCATATAGTGCGTAGGACTGGTTCATGAAGAGTTCGTCCCAGTTGATAGAAGAATCGTTAACCGCTTCCTTCGCGGCAGCGACGAGGGATTTCTTGCCGTAGTAAGCGGAATCACCATACTTTTCTTTCAGCTTGTCGCGGATAGCGTCCTCCATGGTCATCATGAGCTGGATACCGCTCTTAATGTCAGTCGCCTGACTCTTCCAGATAACAAGGAAGTCGCCCTTCTCCCGGATGGAAAGGAATCGCTCTCTATATTGAATCAGCATCTGGTTCGACAGGAACTTACGGATTGAATCGACCTTGTCCTCAAACAGGTGCTTCAAAACAATAGCAGCATAGCTTTTGCCGGTGCCGTATGCGCCATGAATCCAAAAGGAGCGGCGCTTGTCCTCGTCCTCAAATTTCAAGGAATCACAGATTTTCTCGATGGCACCCTTCATGTCCTCGTGGACAATGTACTCCTGCCACATATCTGGATGATTGGATTCGGTCTCAATGCTCACCACAGATTCGTAGTGTGGGCTCAGCTCAATGTATGAATTATACTTAGCCATGATTCCTCCTCCTTACTTTGCGATTAAATCCAGAATATCAAGAGATTTGTATTCAGGGAAAAGTTGGACGTTGTCCAAATCTGCTACGAAGGTAGTGCGGATGTACTTGTCAAACTGGAGAGAAATGTCCTGCAGGATGTCCTTGAACCGGTCGGGATTAATTCCAAAGATAGAAACCGGGTCAACGCCCTTCGCTTCCGCATTCCCTCTGGCTGCCTCCATCTGGCCCAGCGTAAATGTATAGCGACCGGTTGCCTCTGCCCACATGTACAATGCATAAAGGATGGCAACTGCATCCGGGGTATTCCATCCCTGCTTTGAGAACTTGAAGCTGTTCCCACTTGGAATCGGAATGCCCTGTTTCAGCACGGTTCCGATGGGGCTATGCCGGAAGGTCTCAAGCAGGGCGGTTACCGCATTATCACGCGTGGACTTTGAATAATCGTCTCCCAGGAGAAAAATCAAATCGTTCTTTTCATAAATTTCTCCAGCCGGGGCGTTCAACATATACCACTTTGAAATAATGGAATTGTAGGCGAGATTAGTCCAAATAACTGCCCATGTCAAGGGATTTCCTGCTCCGAGCGGCTGGATTTTGTCGAAAAGCGGCGTCGGAACGCCCGATTTCGCGCCTTTGCCAGTAGCTGTTAACAGTCCAGCCTCCTTGAGCCAAACCTTGAGCGAATCATATTGGCGCGTGCCCAAAGAACCCATAGTAAAACAGTTTTCTTTGTGCTCAAAGAAGTGTTCAAGCCAAGGGCGACGAAGTCCAAAGTGCTGGTATCTATTCATTCCTTTCAAATCCATACCGTTCTCTCCTCCAGTAATAGAAAGTGATTTTGCTGCCAAGCAACCCTTTCCGTTTGTAAACTCAATACAATTACAGCAGTGAACGCATTTATCCTCACGGATATAAATCTTCCCAGTCTCCGTAATTGTAAACGCATTAACGGGGCACTG
>ULWP01044572.1_pt1 | contig 15706 bp, 8 predicted proteins | sample 1960461 | NCBI WGS metagenome assembly ULWP01 (sample SAMEA4835815, study PRJEB28245) | human gut metagenome | biome: gut microbiome; material: fecal sample | place: Denmark | collected 2008
CAATGTCGGCGAAAAACGTTATCTTTGGACGGCACGCGCTTTCGCAATTATTACCGCAATCAGCCTCTGCTGCAACATTGTGCTGATTCTTGCCATTATGCAGGTTTTGCCGCTTTATCGCGTCGAACCTTTTTTGCTTACGTTTCAAAACAAGGAAGAGCAGGTTTACAATATTCAGCCGATTAAGGGGCACATGGAGGATCAAAAGGCCATTACCGAGGTCTTTGTCCGCCAGTATGTACTGCTGCGCAGTTCTTTTGACCGCGATGTGCAGGAGATGGAAGCGCGCTGGATGCCCGGCGGTCCCGTGCAGGAGATGTCTTCTTCCGCTGTCTATACCGAATTTTTGGAAAAAACGGCCAAAAAGGCGCTGGATTTGATTCGCGCGCGATCCTTGCAGCGCAATGTCCGTATTCTGACGGTTAACGAACTTGGCCGCGGCCTTTGGCAGGTCGAGTACGAAACGCAGGACATGTATCCGGATTCTCCCGCGCCGGAAGTCAACTACTGGACGGCTTCGCTGCGCATCGCCTACAACCGCAAAAGCGTCAAGTACGGCGAGCGTCTTAAAAATCCGGTCGGTTTTACGGTGGTCAGATATTCTCTGACATATAACAAGGTTAAGTAGGTTTATAAGGTATTCAGATAATGATTTTACGGTCGGCTAAGTTATTCCTTCTTTTAATGCTGGTGGTTTTCGGTGGTAATGCCGTTGCGCAGACGACCATGAACAGTCTTGACCAGAATGCGGATCAAAGCCAGGGACAATATATGCCGATGAATATGGGATATGCCGGTTTCAATTCTCTGGGCATGATTCAAAGTGCCTGGCTGGATCCAATGCAGAACCTCGGCGAAGGGCAAAGCAAGCCTGCTTACTCGAAATATTACTGGTCGCCTGATTTGGTGTTGCCCATCCGTCTCCGCGAAGGCATGATGACGCTTATTAATTTTCCGAACTGGGAATTGATTGAAGATATTTACATCGGTGACAACGCGACTTTTGACGGCCAGATTTCCGGTCCGAACACCTTGCTGCTGTATCCCCGCAAGGGTGCCAATGTCGGCGTTGACACCAACGTCATCGTTTTCGGCCGTTCCGGCAATAAATATGTTTTCTATGTCAAAAGCGAAGGTGTCAATACCGAACGCCTGACCAACTCGATTATCGACATAGACGTCATTGACGGACCGTCCGGTTCCGGCGGCGCCGGCGCCTCCAGCGCGCGGATGTCGTCGATAGGCGGCGGGTTGGGTGTTAATGCCAGCCATTACAATCGCGGCGGCAGCTCCGGAATGTCGGTTGATTCGACTTTTACCAAACGTTTCCAGATGGCGGACTGGATTAAGAATATTCCGCTTGACCCCAGTAAGTTCCGTTTTGACATTGAGGTTTATGTTCCCAACCCCGATGACGTCGTTATTGCGCCGGAACGCGTTTGGCGCGACGATATTTTCACTTACATTGATCTGGGCGAGAAAGCATTGAATATGACGCAGCGCCCGATTGTGACCCTGATTGTTGAACGTATTGAGGTTCCGGTCGGTTTTCGTACCAAAGGACCGAACAACCGTCTGATAATCGTTGAGGGTATCGGCGATATGGTCATGCGCAACGGCAAACGGATTGTCTGCCTGAAAATGCGGCGTTCAGACGATGCCGGCCTGGAAGATGCCACTTATGCAACCGATTTTGAAGACAACCGCTGGGATGTTCCTCCCGCGCTGCCCGGCAACGGTAGCGCCGGTGCGAATGGCGGAGCTGCGGGCGGCAGCGAATTTAACGGCGGCAACGGTGGCGTTCCCGGACAATATGATATTCAGGTCGGCCAGAGTCAGCTGATAGTCCCGGCCAACGGTCAGGGCCAGAATGTCAGCGTCGGTTATCAGGGCGGCGACGGTATTGACTATTCCAAAATGCAGCGTATCAGCAACAACAACCAATATGATGCCGGCGCGCGCAATATGGCGCAGCGCTACGGTTACGGCAGCGGTTTCAGCGGCGAAGGTTCCAACATTTCCATTGAGCTGGGCACTGATGCCGACGTTACCAACCTCGAGCGGCTTTGGGACAGCCTGGTCAACAAATATCCCGACGTTCTCGGCGTTTATCAGCCGTTCTTCTCGGTAGATACGCCGGCGGACGGTCAGGGCAAAGAGCTGTTTCATCTGCGCGTTGGCCCGGTCAAGTCGCTTGATGCCGGCGATTCCGCCTGTAGCCGCCTGGGACGCAACGGCGTATTTTGTAGTGTAGTCAGGACCCAATGAGCAAAGAAGTACTTACACATTCCGAAAGTTACGTCAAAAAAACCAACCGCATAATTCTTGCGGTTGGTATTACTTCTTTTATTATCTTTATTTTCGGCGTTGTGCTTCTGATTAAAAGCAATAAGGTTGTTGATGACTATGAAGAACCGGTTTTTACCGACAATGACGACGCGCTTAACATCGGCAATACCAGCCCTTTGACCGACAATCTTGAGTTCGGTATCGTTGATGACGGCGAAGTGCCGATTACCATGACGCCGGATCCCGTTTCCATGGGGCAGGTTGTGCTCGGTACTGAAGCCAAGAATGTTCTGACCATCGGCACCAACGGCAAAACCGCGATTAAAATTGACGACGTCGAACTGGCCGAGCCGCCGTTTGACGGTTTTACTTACGAGGATAACTGTACGGACGAGGAATTGCGCGGCGAACAGACCTGTAATATTACCATGAACTGGATTCCGGTCATTCACGGCAACGTGCAGAACAATTTTATCATTTCATGGCACGAAGCCAATCTGACCCGCAGCAATGCCAAATCGGCCAAAGTTCCTGTCGAAGGCAGCGCCATTCGTAAGGAAGACTGCAATTTTTGCGAAACCGCGCTGCCTCAGGGAGCTGCATCAGCAACCGAACAGGCCAAAGCCGAGATTGCCGCCAAGCAGGTGCGCAACGCTGTCGGTCCTAACGGCGAGGTTATCGGTACCATTGATGAAGACGGCTATGTTCGCGACGCCGACGGCAACATTATCGGTCGGATGAATGCCAACGGTCTGGTTGTTGACGATAACGGCAATGTTATCGGCGTCGGCGACAACCGCAAACTTGTTTATGATGAATTCGGCAACGTTATCGGCCATGTTAATCCGGACGGTACCGTTGTTGACAAGGACGGCAATGTTATCGGCCGTACGCTGCCGGACGGCACCGTGGTTAACAATGACGGCGCGCCGATTGGCAAAGCCGTTGACGCCGGTTATGTGTATGATGAAAACGGCAACATTATCGGCCGCGTGCTGCCGGACGGTACCGTGGTCGATATGGACGGCAACGTTATCGGTCGTCTGAACGAAAAAGGCGAGGTTGTCGACGCCAACGGCAACGTCATCGGCTACGTGACCAAACCCGGACGTACCGCGATTGACGAAAACGGCAATGTTCTCGGCGTTGTCATGCCGAATGGCGCCGTCGTCGACGCTAACGGCAATGTTGTCGGTTATGTTGATGAGAACGGCAATGTCGTTACCGACGAAATTATCGGCAAGACCGGTCCAAAACGTCGTTTGGCCTATGACAAGGACGGCAACGTTATCGGGTATATTGACGAAAATGGCAATGTGGTTGATTTTAACGGCAACGTTATCGGCAAAATGCTTGAAGACGGAACCTTGGTTGACCTGAACGGCAATGTCATCGGTCGGGCCGGCGAATATGTTGACTTGGCGCTGGACAAAGACGGAAAGGTTATCGGTTATGTCGGCGCTGATGGCAGGGTTTATGATAAAAACGGTAATGTCATAGGCTATGTTGATGCCGACGGCAATATCGTCAGCAACGTCAAAAAGAAAATAGGTTCGCTGGTGCGTGTCGAACTGATTCCGGTTACGCCGCAGGGAACGGTGCTTGGCGTTATCAGCAATAACGGTACGGTTGAAAATGACAAACGTCAGGTTATCGGCCGTATTCTTGCCAACGGTCTGGTTAAGGATCCGTCAGGAAATCAGGTCATCGCCAAACTGGTGCGCGGCGGACTGGTGGTCGGTTATGGCTGCAAAAACGTCGGCTATCTTGATAAAAACGGTAAAATAACCAAAGGCAACAAGGAGCTTCCCTATAAGATTATGCCGGACGGCATTGTTATTGACGACGCCGGCTCTTATATCGGCGAAGTCGTTCAGCCCGGCAGTGCGTTTGACAATACCTGCACGCTTATCGGTGAGGTCGGGACCGACGGCATTGTCCGCGATTCCGCCAACAATTACGTCGGCTGCGTCAATCCTGACGGTACGGTGCTGAACGAAACTGGCGAAATTGTCGGCGGTGTTTCCCGTTCCGGCATTGCTGTCACTTATGACGGCGAATATCTCGGCAAAGTCGGTGCTAACGGCATTGTCCAGTCGGCAGCGTTGCTGCCGGTCGGCTGCGTCGGAACTTACGGCGATGTTTTCAACAAGGACGGCGGTTACATGGGTAAGGTTTTGGAAAACCGCTATGCTTATGATCTTTCCGGCAATTTTCTTAACGTTGTCGGCGAAAACGGCAAAGTTTCGATACCCGGCGGCGGTGAAGCCAAACTTTATGCCAACAATTTGGTTGCCGATGATGCCAACCGGATTATCGGCGTGGCACTGGACGAAAAGTCGATAGTCGTCGATCCTTCCGGAAAGTTTATGGGCCGCGTTTTCCCTGACGGCAACGTTTATAATGACAAAGGCGTTGCATTGGGCAAAATACATGGTCGGGGCACAGGCTTTTTCAACCGTATGCTCGGCAAACTTCTGCCGCGTGGCGAAGTTGTCGATTTCTATGGCAAAAAAGTCGGCAAGGTCAATTACGACGGCCGTGTTCTCAACCGTTTCGGCGAGCTTCAGGGACGGGTTGACGCCAAAGGCCTGTTTATTGACAACAACAACGAATATCGCGGTGCGGTTCTGCTGCATGGTGCGGCCATCGGTTATGACGGTTCGTATCTCGGTTATGCGACTTCCGACGGTACGGTAATCAACCTTGACGGCAAACACGAAGGCATAACCAGTTCCGACGGAAAGGTTTTAAACAAAGACGGCGAAGTCGTCGGCGAAGTCATTCCCGAAGACATCGTTATTGACATCTGGGGCAACTACAAAGGCCGGGTCAATTCGCTCGGCGACGTTCTGGACAATAAGAACGAAAACATTACCGCCGTTTTGCCGGGTGGTTCAACGGACAAAAACCTGAGCCTGGTCAAGCATGGTTCGGTTATTGATTTCGGCGGCAATGTCATCGGCGCGGTAATGCCGGACGGCACGGTCATTGATGTCAACAACGTCGTTTTCGGCCGCACGCTTTCCGACGGCAGCGTCATCAATCAGGCCGGCAGTCTGGTCGGCGAAATTGCCGAAGGCGACATCGTTATTGACAACGCCGACAAAGTGGCCGGTTATGTCGATTTGGCAGGCAACGTCGTCAGCCGTGACCGCACGGTCATCGGCCGCAGCCTGTCCGGCGGTCTGGCAATTGATGCCAATGACAATATTCTGGGCAGAATTTACAAAATCGGCGCGACAATTCTTGGAAATGATGGTAAATATATGGGCAGGCTGGCGCCGGACGGCAGCGTAATCAGCAAAGACGGCAAAAATATCGGTTATATCAAAAATAACGGTTCGTTTATAGATTTGGATAAAAAAGTTTCCGGCTATGCTTTGCAGGAAGTAGCCAAAAACCGGAGGAATTAGGGTGACTTTGAACGGCGGACGATTAGAACTTTTGAATAAAATCAGGTCGGGTGTGTGGACACTTGCCTTTTTCTCCGTGCTGTTTTTTGCTGCTCCGGCTGCGGCAATTGAAATTACGGCCATCGACTTCAACGGCGATCTTATAGGCAAGGTTATTCCCGACGGTAAGGTTGTCAGTCTCGACAATCAGCTTATCGGCAATGTTACCGCCGACAGCTTGATTGTTAATTTTGACGGCGAGCTTATCGGCGGCGTCATTCCGCAGGGCATTGCCATCGGCAACGACAACAAGCTTCTGGGTAAGGTTTCCAACGACGGTTCGGTGCGGCTGGCTTCCGGAAAGATTGTCGGCAAGGTTCTGCCGAATGGTCTGGTTGTCGACGATTATTTCAATGTTCTCGGCGCAGTTCTGTTTCCGGGACTGATTTATTCCGACGATGGCAAAACCGTCGGCCGTCTGACCGGTGACGGTCTTTATACCAATCTTCAGGGACAGCAGATTGGTTTCGTTTCGCCGGACGGTTATGCCTACCGCAAGGTTGGCAACGATTATCTGTTGGATGGACGTCTGATATCTTCCAAAATGGTCATTTCTTTGGACGGCGCTTTTATCGGAAGCGTTTCGCCGGGCGGCAACGTTACCGATTTTGAGGCGCAGACAATTGGTTTTGTTAAGGCCAACGGCTATGTTTATAATGAAAACAATCAGATTATCGGTCAAATAGTCAGGTCTGGTTTTGCCTTTGACAACAACGGTAAATACATCGGTTTTGTTACTTATAACGGCGAGGTTGTCAATAAGGACGATTTGGTCGGGCGAATGCGTGCGGACGGCCGTATTGCCGACACCAAAGGAGAAATTATCGGTTTTGCCGTTGATTTGGCTGCAACGGCGACAGATTTGGAAGGCCGCTATCTCGGCCGGATTATGCCCGGCGGCAGTCTGGCTCAGGCGCGTGAAGTCATCGGACAGGTCGGTCCGCGCGGCACGGTTATAAATAAGGACGGAAAGATTATCGGACGCTTGGTCAATGCCGGCCCTGTGTTCAACTTCCGCGGCGCCCTGCGCGCCCATGCGCTGAAAAGCGGCGCGGTTATTTCGCTTGAGGGTACGCCGCTCGGCAATGTCCGCGCCAATCTGGCTTATGACAACAATGGTCTTGTTTTCGGCGCGACGCTTAATAACGAACTGGTCATTGCTCCCGGCGGCAAATCGCTGGGTATGAGCGGTATTAACGCCTCGGTCATGGATGGCAGCGAACGCAAATTCGTTTCGCCTTTCGGCTTTTTGTTTTCTTCCGACGGCGTCCTGAGCGGCTCGACCATGACGCTGGCGCCGGTGTATAACCTGACCGGTGCTGTTATTGCCTATATGATGCCGAACGGCTCAATGTATAACAAGGGGGTTGTTGCTCTCGGCAGGCTGACTGAAGCCGGCATCAACATTGACGAGCGCAACCGTATTCTGGGGCGGAATATTGCGGCCGACTATGCTTTTTCGGCGGCGGGAGAACTCTTGGGTATTTTATCCGAAACCAATATGGTCCTGGATAAGGGACTTAAACCGAAAGCCAAAATTCTGCCGGACAATTCGGTTGTCAAAGCCGGAAAGAATACCGAGGTCAACTTTAATCCTCAGGTTGGAACGGCGTCCGATCAGCATCTGGTTCTCGGCGTAACCGGCAGTTTGTTTGGCTATGCGGACATTGACGGTGCTGTCCGCAATCCGGCCGGGCGTGTCGCCGGAAAAGTAGTTGACGGCGGTTTGGTAATTGACAATTCCGGCCTGCCGGTCGGCGAAACCAGCGGTTATAAAGCCGTGGTCGACGGCGATTGTGCGCTTCTCGGTGTTGTTACGCCGCAGGGGGACATCCGCAATTATCGCGAAACGTTTATCGGCCGCATGCTCTGGAACGGGCAGGCGGTTTCGGAAACCGGTGCCGTCATCGGTTATCAGGTAATTCCCGGCAGTGTAATAGACTTCAACGGCAATATTCAGGGAACCATATCGCCTTCCGGACAGGTAACGGCTTATGGCGGCGAACTGCTCGGCTGCATTGACAAGCGGGGAAAACTGCGCAATGCCGACGGTGAAATCATCGCCGGACAGACGGAGTTTTATCCGGTTATGAATGTTAACGGCGTCTTTATCGGCCGCACGGTTCTTGACGGTACGGTCGTCAACGAAGCCAACGAGTTTATCGGCTACATGCAGCCCAATGACAATGTCAATTCCAAAACCGGCGTACCCGTCGGTCAGTTGTTCAAATACCGCTTTGCTTTCGATAACGACAATAATTTTCTGGGGCGGGTCGGTTCTGACGCGCGCGTCTTTAATGCCAAAAACGAAGAGGTGGGAAAAGTCGAGTTTGGCGGTGCGGTCTTGAAAGACGGCAAAAATATCGGTTATGCCCTGTATGACATGTACGTTTACGACAATGACGCCAATGTCATCGGCTATATTACCCGTGACGGCAACGTTCTTACCGTCAACGGCCGAAAACTCGGCCGCATTGACAAGGGCTTTCTGATTAACGGCGAAAACAAGGTTGCCGGCCGCGGTAACCGCGATTTTTACATTCGCAACCAAAACAACGTCGTCCTCGGCGAACTGGAACTGAACGGCAGTCTGGTCGATTCTGCCAATCATGTCATCGGTTCGCTGAAAGACAACGGCCGTATTCTGGACAGCAACGGCAACGTTCTGGCCATAGCCAAACCGTTGCAGTATTACAGCCTGCTTAAGGAATTGACCGAGGCCGAAGCGGCTCGTTTGGCTGCCGAAAAGGCCGAAGCCGAAAGATTGGCCGCCGAACAGGCTGCGGCTGCCGGCAATTATGTTATCGGCGATGACGGCTACCTTCGTGACGCCAATGGCAACATTATCGGCCGTATTCTTCCCGACGGTACCGTTGTCGATTTAAACGGTAATGTTATCGGACATATCAACGAAAACGGCGAGTTCGTCGGTTTGGACGGCAAAGTCAGGGGCAAAACCTCAAAAGACGGTTATGTCGTTGGAGATGACGGTTATCTGCGCGATGCGAACGGTAATATCATCGGGCGGGTGTTGCCGGACGGCACGGTTGTCGACCTGAACGGAAACGTTATTGGCCATATTAATGAAAATGGCGAATTTGTAGGCCTTGACGGTAAGGTTATGGGCAAGGTCAACGGTGGCGGAGCCGATTGGTACAGTAAACCGGTACAAATTGGTGCCATTCCCGAAATCGGTGTCGTTGGGGAAGAAGAAATGAAAAAATACCGCAAGTCGCTCGGCATTGCCCTGACGCCGGACGGCGAATATCTCGGCGATATCATGGACGACGGCAGCGTTGTTGATAAAAAAGGCAATGTCGTCGGCAAAAAAATGCCGGACGGTCTGATTATTGACGATGACGGTACGCTTATCGGTATTGAAGAAGTCAAAAAGCCCGATTCGTCGGGAATGTTTGTTCCTGCCGGCACTTTCGGCCCCGGCGGCGCTTACGGAACCGGTATGGGGGCCGGCGGCAATCTCGGCCCCGGCGGCGGCTTTGGTCCCGGCGAGCGTTATGACCCGCAGCGTGCCGCGGCATTGGCTGCGGCGCAGAATCAGCGTCGGCAGGCTATGTCCGTCGGTAAAATCAGCTCGGGCATCAGACCGGAATCTTTTGATGGTTATCAGAAAAACTGGGATGAACAGGGTATTGCCAAGGCCGTTTCTTCATGGCGCGTCAACCTGAGCGAAATGATTTTTGCCGACAAACCGATTCCGGCGGTTATCGCCCGCTCCATCGACAGCAACAACCCGACCCCGGTAACCGCTTTTGTTGAACGCAACGTTTATGCCGAAGAAGGACGCAATGTGGTAATCCCGGCCGGCAGCCGTCTGATGGGTACGCTGGGCGGCCTGACTGCAGGCACGGAAACGACTTCCTCGTCGGCCAAGGTTCAGATTACCTGGGAACGTCTGATCCGTCCGGATGGTTCGCTGTTTGTCTTCCAGGGTATTACCGGCGACGCACAGGGCCGCGGCGGTGCACTCGGCTATCTTGACCAGCAGCTGTTTAAGAAATATACGCTGCCGATTATGACCACGGCTCTGACCAGCTATACGTCCTATATCATGGCGCCGAAAGATGACGATGACAACAGTTCCGATACGGAATCTCCGCGCCAGCAGGCGGCCAACGACGCGCGTCAGAACTTTTTGCAGGACATGAACCGTATTTTTGAACAGATTTTGGCTGACAAAACTAATATCAAACCGCTGACTTATGTTCCGGCCGGTACTAGAATTATCGTCTACCCGAACATAGATTTATGGTTGAGAACGCCGGAAAGAGACGAAGCCGAAGTCGCCAAGAACCTTTCCAAGCGTGATGTGCTTATCGATGATAACAAGCTTGAGCAGGATCGTACCGATACGCAGAACAGGCGTAAAATGGGCATGACCGACGCCGACCGTGCCGCCACTGCCGGTTCCGTTGTCTATGAGGCCGAAGGAACCGATGCTGAAGCTGTTGCCGCACCGCGCCTGATGGACGACAGCAAGGTCAAGAGCAAGAAACCCGCCGCGACGGCAGGCGCTCCGGCACTGATGCCGACAACGCCGGCCGGTGGTTCGACACCGCCTCCGCCGCCTTCGTTCAGCAGCGGTTCGTCGTCGTCCTCTTCATCTTCGTCGTCTTCCGCGGCAAAAACGGATAACAGCGTCCCTCAGTTGTTCTGATAGGAGAAAAATATGAGCTTTAAGGTTTTGGAATCAGTTTTGCGCCCGTTGTCCTACTGGTACAATCAGGACAACATTGAGGAAGTGGCGGTCAACCGTTCCGGCCAGATTTGGCTGCGTCTGCGCGGCAAACGCGCCTATCCCTGGGTAATGTATAAAGACGAGAAACTCAGCAAAGAATATCTGGTCGATTTGCTCTATATTGTCGCCAATACCTATGAGCTGCCTTTTGATCCGGTCGAGGGTTCGCCGGTCGTTTATGCCACCATTCCCGGCGAACACCGTTTTTCGGCTATTGCCGGACGTAACGTCATGTATGATCAGGACGACCTTACCGGCGGCGTCGCGCTTACCATTCGTGTTCACAGCGATGACGTGGCTTTCGGTCTGTCGGATTATGGTCTGACTCAAGGGCAGGCACTGCACAAGATTAATCCGTTGAAAGACATCAAAGACCCGGAAGATCCCTATGAACGTCTGTTGCTAAGCATTAAGCGCGGCGACCATATTCTGGTTTCCGGTGCGACATCAACCGGTAAAACGACTTTTCTGAATAACCTGCTGAAGATTTTGGACATCAACAAGCGTATTGTGACCATTGAAGATACGCGCGAACTGTTGGTGCCGCATCCCAACCGCGTTCATTTGGTTTTGTCCCGTACCGAACAGACCAATGAAATGGACTATGCCAAAATCATCGACTTGGTTGTTCGTTTTACGCCTGACGCCATTATCGGCGGCGAAATTTCCACCAGTAACGCCGGCGCCATCTGGGAACTGATGGGATCAGGCCACGACAACTGTCTGGCGACTATTCACGCCGAAAGTTCCGAAGCTGCTTACAAGGCTTTTACCGACCGTATTTTGCACACTTATCCGACCATCGACCGTAATAAGACGATTGAAGAAATGCACCATAAGCTGCGTGTCGTTCAAATTAACCGCGACGGCAACCTCCGCGCCATTACCGAGGTCACATAACGGGCTTATTTTTCTTCTTTGCCATTCTCTACAGTTATCCTCGGCCTCTTTCCTGTCATGTTCGGCCTTGACCCGAATATCTCTTATAGATTCCCGTGTCAAGCACGGGAATGACGAATAAATAATTGTTATTGTCGGACTTGTTTTTCTTTTTGTCATGCTCGGGTTTAACCCGGGCATCCAAAAAACACAAGGCACTTGCTCACGATATGTACATAGGAAGCAGCGCGCTTCAACGAAGGTTCGTGCCGTAGCCGGTGTTGCGGTCAAGCTGGCTACAGCTTGCGCGCTTCAACGAAGGTTCATGCCGCAGCCATTGATACGGTCAAGCTGGCAACAGCTTGTCAATCCCTTTTTCTGTCGGCATATCCTGCAAAGAGATAACCAGCTTCTTGTCCAAAGCGTAACAGATGTTGAGCAGACAGCTTAAGGGAAGGCGCAGCAGCCTTTCTTCACTGCCTTTTTCAATACTCTCTATTTTTATTTTAGACATTCCGGTCATCTCGCTGACGTCGTCAATATCCAGCCCTTGCCGCTGCCGCGTTTGTGAAATCTGTTTTCCGAAGTCCAGGAAAAAATCTTTTTTGTAAATATCGGTAATTTCTCTGTTCATTTTCAACTCCTTCAATGTTTTGTTAAAACAAAACCGCTCTCAAAAGAGAGCGGAGGAGTTCAAAACTGTATAACGACAGCACGCTTATTCGTCCGCAAAAGCGGCTTATTTCGCGTCATCCTCCACAAAGGAGGTTACTTAATTCGTTATAAGGAGTTTTGAAGCTCCGCCGGCAGTCTAACCGTTTCTGCCGGCAAAGTTGATTATAAGGACTAAAAGCTATTTTGCAACGGCTTTTTTTCTGAATGGCCGAAAGTTTTCCCAGTCAAGCTGGGAAATGACGAGTAAATAATCATCATATTCGGGCTTGAGCCGGACATCCACAGACACAAGGCAGAGCCTCACGATATGTACATAGGAAGCAACGCGCTTCAACGAATGTTCGTGCCGCCGCTATTGAAGCGGTTAAGCTGGCTACAGCTTGTCATTGCCGGACTTATTTTTCTTCTCCTCTATCGTTGCCGTGTTCGTTTCTTCTCCTCTGTCATTCCCGGACTTATTTTTCTTCTTCTCTGTCATTCCCGTGCTTGGCACGGGAATCTGTAAAGGAGATGCCCGGGTTAAACCCGAGCATGACGCTTTCCTCTATGTCATGTCCGGTTCAAGTCCGAACATGACATAGAAAAATAAGGCCGGACATGACATATAAACAAAGCCCCTCTTCCGAGGGGCTTTGCTTATTGCAAGGGCGGAATGTTAAGCTGAGCAATGCCGCCGGGACGGATTTTGACGTTTGAATAACGCATGTTTCCGGTTTCAATAACAAATCTCTGTCTTCCGGTAAGCTGCGATGCCAAATCATAAAAATCTCTGGCCGTAAGTTCCTGTCGCTGCGGATTCATTATATACAGCACGCAGCCCTGCGTTCTTTCGGCAACACCGCAGCGGGCGCGTCCTCTCGGAACTTCGGGATTGATTACGACGCCTTGCAGACCGTCGCGAACAACCGTTTCCTGCGCAAAGAAAAACTTGGCAATGGCAAAGCCGAGGATAAAAGCAAACAATGCGCCGAAAAACAAGGCTTTTTTGGTAAACATGTTGTCAACCATAAACTGTTCGGCCAGAGGCACTTTCGGCGGCGTGATGTCGCTTTCGTCAATAAACTGCGGTTGAAAATCGCTGGCGACTTCCTGCGTATTGTTCAATGCCGGCAGATTTTCGCCCCCATCCAGAATTGCGTCAAGGTCAAAATCGTCTGCCGGAGCCTGTGCCCGCTGTTGAGACTGCGGCTGATAAACCGGTTCGGCTTTCGGCGGCATGGCGGCGGACACGCCTGCGGCGTTTGACGGGTTGACAATTCTTTTAATCGGGCGTTTGACTTTTTTCAATCGGGGCCGGTTCGGATCCGGCATGCTGCCGCCTGCAGGTCGATTGATGTTGTTAAAATCTTCTGCCATTCCTTAAATCCTCTAAATTAAGTTATCTAAAATCGGTTTGGTCGTTTTCAGCGTGCGGATAATTCGCGGAACCATAAAGACCACGGTTTCCGATTTGGGTGACTTTGCGCCAAACAGTTGGTTCGGAATGCCGATAATCAGGAAGTTTTCGCCCAGACGGCTGCGTACGTCAAAATGTGTAATCTGGCCGTTGGTCGCCTCCAGCGTAATGTCCGAGAAAATTCGGTTGCCTTTTTCCAAGGAGGCTTTTGCCAGAATGGACAAGTCGGCTTCAATCGAATCGCGGCGGCCGCATTTGCCGATGTCAAAGCGCGAAAACCACAGGTTTGGCACCACGAATTTTCCTTCCGCAACCGGCATAACCATTGCCTGTCTGCCTAAAAACTGGCGCAGCGTACTGATGTTCAGCTCATTGGTGGTTGTCAGAACCCGGCCGATAACGCCGGTTTTGGCCGTCGTAACCGTGCCGAAATAGAAGGCGTTAAGCAGCTCTTTCCATTCGACGTCTTTGCCCTTGTCATAGGGATAAATCCGGAAAACGCTCACGTCATAAGCCACCAGCGTCGGATTGCTTTCAAAATATTTAATCAGGTCCATGATTTTGTTTTTAAGTTCGAAATCAGCCTCAAACGTAACCGAATAGTCCGCCCAGTCGGTTGTCATATCCGTAATGCCGGAACCGCGCAGAACGTCAAGCAGTCCGAGCATTATCGGCCGCGACTTCGGAACATACAGCGTAAAGTTACCCTTGCGGCTGATGCGCATGGTCTTTTCTGATGCCTCGTAGGAATAGTAGATTTCGCCGGCATCGGCAATCATATTGATGACTTCTGAAAATTCGCCGCGCAGGTTTTCGGCCGAAATGCTGGCATAAGGAGCGTCCTTGGCAACCAGTTTGATGCCGGCTTCCTTAGTCAGCTTGTAAAGAGCTTTTTCTGCCGGCATTTTTTCAAACGAAAAACCGGTAACTTCAAAACGCGGCAAAGGGTCGTTAACGCCGTTTTTCTCCAGCCTGAAAGCCGACATGTTATAGGGCAGGGTCAGTATCATTTGCTGCGTGTCCCAGTTGACGCTGCAACGCAGGGGTGTTTCCAAATCCAGCTCGTTGGCGCCTTTGGGCGTGCGAATCATATTCGGATCCTGCGGATAAACCATATCGGCGTTCAACCGTTGGTCAAGCGGCGGCAGCGGCTGCGGCTTTTCGGTTCTGCAGGCGGACAATGCTGCAAGAACGGCCAGAATACCGAAGAATTTGAATACGCTGTGGGACAGAAAACTTCTCATTTCCGACTACTTGACCTCGTCTTTTGCCGGTATGGCCTGCTGTGCGTCGGGGCTGACCGGTTTTTTTATTTTGATGATTTTTTTGACTTCGTGCGGTGCGGCGGCCTGAGGCTGCGGCCTGGCCTGCTGCATCTGCGGACTGGGTGCCGCCGGAACGGGCTGCGGAGCCGGTTGGGTACTCTGCTGCATTGTTTCTGTAGCGGCCATATTATTTTGTGCCATCAGTTTTTCCATCAGCTGGTCCATGTTCATCCCTGCGCCGACCGTTGGGTCGACCGTCTTGTCGATTTCGCCCAGAACCTCTTTCATTTTTTCAACTTCATGGGCGTCTTCCTTAATCATGTCCGGCGAAGAATTGTTTTTCAGCTCCAGCTGATACTCGGCCAATGTTTTTTTGAAACTTTCCATGCCGCCGGCAATTTTTTTCTCCACATAAGGATAAAGTTCCTTGTGTTCAAGAATATAGTCGCCGGTTTCGCTGATTTCTTCCAGAACGTCAAGGATATAGCCGTAGTACTTATATTCTTCCATGGCAATGTTGCCCATACGGATACAACGCGCTGCAATCCTTGAGATTGTGCGGTCGTAATAATCCTTGAGCAGGATATAATTGTCCAGATACCAAAGGCTTTCCTTGCTGGCACCTGTCGGCTGCGTATTCTGTTCCATGTTTGGCTCCTCACATTCTACTCTAGTTTAGCCGCGTTTTTTTGTAAATTGTTTTCTATGAGCTTTACCCAACTATATCGTCTTTAGGAATATAGGGTTCTTTGTTCTCTTTTTCATCGCTGATTTCGGCGATTCCCAAATTAAGGCCGACAACCGGAAGCGGAGAGGCGTCGTCGGCGTTTTTATAGACGTCGTCGTGAAAAATCAGGTCGCCGCTGTAAAGCGGATTGGCCGTTTCTTCGTCATTTTCTGTCACATAGGAATCCGCGGCGGCTTCTGTTGCCGTTTCCTTACTTTCCTGTGGCGTTTCGGTTTGGTCTTCGGGAACTTCCTCATATTCCCA
>ULWP01028325.1_pt1 | contig 15577 bp, 9 predicted proteins | sample 1960461 | NCBI WGS metagenome assembly ULWP01 (sample SAMEA4835815, study PRJEB28245) | human gut metagenome | biome: gut microbiome; material: fecal sample | place: Denmark | collected 2008
ATGATGAATTTATAAAAGAAGCCATCAGCAACCTGCTGGATAACTCCATCAAATATTCCGGAGAATCTGTCAATATAGATATCAGTTCACAGGTAACAGATAAATATACGCTTATCAAAGTACGGGATAACGGTATCGGAATCTCCGAAAAGGATATGAAAACGATTTTCGACAAGTTCGAACGCGCCTCTGCATCTTTGCGTACAAAATCGGGCGGAACAACCGGGTTCGGCCTGGGACTGAATTATGTATATCAGGTGATGGAAGCCCATGAAGGAAAAGTGATAGTAAACAGCCTGGAAGGTGAATTCAGTGAATTTACCTTATATATTCCACGAAAAACAACAGCATCATGATAAAGTTACTTTTAGTAGAAGACGACCCGACTTTATCCTATATCATACAAAGCGGATTACAGGATATCATCGGAGGATACGAAGTCATAACCGCTGGCAACGGCATGGAAGGTTTGCAAGCCTGGCAACAACATCATCCGGATATTATCATTTCGGATATCGACATGCCTGTCATGAATGGTTTCCAGATGGTGGAACGCATCCGTGAAACAGACGGCGATACTCCAATCGTATTCGCTTCCGCCCTGACTTCCCCTAAAGATGTGAGGGAAGGCTACAAAATAGGTGTAAACAACTACATCAAAAAACCCTTTGTTCCCGATGAGCTGGATGCCCATATTCATGGATTACTAAAAATGAAGGAGGGTACAAAGACACGGAATGAAAGCGGATTTTACAAAATCGGCCGTTATACGCTGGATGCAGAACATGCTTCCCTCCGCAATGATGAGACAAACGAGAAGAAAATACTGACCGTACGAGAAGCACAAATCCTGCAACTGCTGGCAGAAAACAAAAACGAAACAATAAAACGGGAAGCAATCCTCAGCCGTTTCTGGAATACGGAAGACGATTATTTTGCATCACGCACATTAGATGTTTTTATAGCAAAACTTAGAAAACTCCTGGAAGATGACCCGCTTGTATTGATAAAAACGATAAGAGGGGTCGGATTGATGTTGGAGGATAAGTAGAACAGAAAGATAAAAAAGGGAGTCAAGCATAAAACTTAACTCCCTTTCCGCTCAGTAATTGTCGGGATGACAAGATTCGAACTTGCGACCACACGCCCCCCAGACGCGTACTCTACCGGGCTGAGCTACATCCCGTTTTTCTTTACGGCTGCAAAGGGAAGATTTTTTCTTTATACGCCAAAACTTTCGCGGTAAAAATCTAATGATTCCAGTATTTTGTCTTTTGTCACTGCCTGATTTATCTGAACCTCACCGATTTTAGATAAAAGGGTAAAGTTGATTATACCACCTTCATTCTTCTTATCATGGGTCATCAGTTCATATAAAGTTTCGTAGTCTTTGCAATCAAAGATGAAAGCCGGATAATATTCTTTGATATACTGGATAACCTGGCTCAGATTGCTCGAAGGGAAACCGCATAACTTGTGGGACAGATATAACTCGCTCACGATACCGGCAGCCACCGCATGACCATGCAATAGAGGACGGTTCTTTTTGAAAGAAAGACTTTCGTAAGCATGTCCAATCGTATGGCCGAAGTTCAAAGCCTTGCGGATACCGTGTTCTTTCGGGTCCTCTGCCACGATACGTTCCTTAACGGCAACCGATTGCGCCACCATCTTATTCAGGAATGCATAATCCATCTTCTGGTCGAGGTCGAACAACATAACTGTCGCATAGGTGTCCATCGAACTGATCAGCGCATGTTTAATCATTTCCGCATAGCCGGATAACAGGTTATCCCTATCCAGCGTACGAAGAAATTCACAATCGATAAACACGCATTCCGGCGGATAGAAAGAACCTATTTCGTTCTTTAATCCGTTGAAATTAATACCGGTCTTACCTCCCACGGCAGCATCTACCGAGGCCATCAGTGTTGTAGGGATATTGACCGTCTTCAAGCCGCGCTTGAAAGTAGCACCGGCAAAACCGCCCATATCCGTCACCATGCCACCACCCAGGTTCACCAACAGCGAGTTACGGGAAGCCCCTTCATTGGAAAGGCGCATCCAGATATTCGACAAAGCCTCCAAACCTTTATGCGTATCACCGGCATCAACAGTTATTACCGGAGCCTCTTTGATTGCCGGCACATCCTGTATCAGCGGATAACACTTTTCCTGTGTATTTGTATCGGTAAGAATAAACAGTTTATCGTAATTCAGTGCTGCAAGGAATGCCTGTAAATCAGCTTTCAAATCCTTACTGATCACCACTTTTTGTTCGACCATATATTTTATTATTTTGCTTCTTAGGTTACAAAGGTATTATTTGTTATTCGATTATCAAAGAAGAAGGCAAGAGAGTTCTCCTGCCTTCTTTCATAAAAATAGTGTGTTTATAGGTTTAGGTCTTAATAAGAATTCTTTATAATAGTAGCGCTCAGCGACTCATCCCCATCCACTATCTTATCGTTGCCATTGAAAGAACGAAGTTTCCAGAAATAATAGCAATCAGCGCCGCTACCCACAATACAGAAGACACCAATAAAAAAGCAGACATCATTTCCTGTACAAAGACCATGTATAAAAGGAAGTAAACCAATCAGAACAAACGGAGTCAGCAACGCTATCCGGTAATATTTCAAAAGCAGCGGTTTCTTCACCAGAAATCCTAATGACTTCCAGTCCGTGTTCCAATGGAGCGCCCGGCGATCTTTTCCGGTAAACCAATACAGCAAACCATATTGAAGCAAGGTATATACTAAACAACAAAGAGCCATAATAATTGCACCTTTTACAGATAAAGCCTGTAGCCTGGCAATGTTTCCCAGTTCATATCCGGCGCCATAACTCGAGCCATCTCCCCAAATATAATTGAACAATACAACTGCGCCTACGACAAAAAAGAACAGATAGAGCAATATCGTTATATTTACCCGGGCCGCACTCACTTTCACCTCTACGCCTTCCGAATGAGCGTATCCTTCCAAATTCATTTCTTTTGTTTCCATATCGTTTGTTTTTATTTGATTTCTACATTGCAAAGATACAGAGGAACAAAGAAACGGAATGTTATCCCAACGTTATCTTTACGTTAAGATGGAAAGCGAAGGGTGCCGGAAAAATGAAATTACCTATCTTTGCCAATGAAATCAAAGTATTATGACGAAATCATTCTACATTATATCATCGGCTGTCACCTCCTTAATCGTCCTTTTCCTTATCGGGCAATGGATCGGGCGAAGTTATTCACTGACAAAAGAACAACTGGCACGACAGCTACACGAATCTTTCTGCCACGCTACCGAACAATATGAGACAGACAAAACAAAATTCCTTCCCGCCCTCTTCCGGGAAGAACTCGACAAACGCCATCTCGACAAACTGGCGTTTCGCATAGATACGGTATCCCTGGACAGCCCTGCTGCGGTACAACGGGAGAATATCCGCTATTTCACAGATTACAACCGCCTGTTCAACGAACGGCACACTTTTGTTTTCCCGGTCAGTGAGACACAAGGCGTACAGGCATACATTAAAAATCCGCGGGCAGGTTCTATCGGCAAGCTGCTCTACTTTTTCTTCGGAACGACTATTGCGCTGGGAATCCTGCTGATCTGTATCCGGAAGCAAATCAAAATTATCAAACAACAGGACGAGATCGCACGAATACGGGAAGACTTCTCCTATGCGATGATCCACGATATGAAAACACCTCTCAGCTCGATCCTGATGGGTGCCCGTATCCTCCGAAGCGGAAAGCTGGACGGAAAACCGGAGAAGAAAGAGAAATACTTCGACATCCTGGAAGAAGAAGCACAACATCTGCTGGCCCTGACCAACAAAGTGCTGACCATCTCCAAGCTGGAACACGGACAATTACTGCTTGAAAAAAGCCTGATCCCTATCCGCCCGATGTTGGAGGAACTGACACAGTTATTCACTGCCAAGACGAATAAAACCGTCACTTTCCTGTTAAACATAGAAGCGGAAGATATATTTGCGGATGAAGAATATCTGAAGGAGGCGGTCAGCAACCTGATAGACAATGCGATCAAATACTCCGGGGAGGCGGTCGAAATACAGATCACTTCCTGCCGGTATAACCAATTCACACAAATCAAGGTAAAAGACAACGGGATCGGTATTTCTCTTGCTGCACAAAACCATATATTCGACAAGTTCGAACGGGCTTCGATCAACCGGAGCAATGCTGCCGATGGTGTTACAGGTTTCGGCCTGGGACTGAATTATGTCATGAACGTCACCCGCTCGCACGGCGGCTATGTCAGCGTCGAAAGCCAGGAAGGAAAATACAGTGAATTTACCATCTCATTACCAGTATCCACCACAGAAGAAACAACAGTATGATCAAATTATTATTAGTAGAAGACGATGCCAACCTGAGTTATATCATTCAGGGAGGATTGGAAGATATGATAGGCGGTTATGAGGTGATCATCGCCTGCAACGGGAAAGAAGGCCTGGAGAAATACCGGCAGGTAAAACCGGATATTATCGTTGCCGACATCGAAATGCCGGTCATGGACGGCTACGAGATGGTGCGCCGTATCCGGGAGACGGACAGAGAGCTCCCGATCCTTTTCTCATCCGCCCGTGTTTCACCGAAAGACGTGGTAAAAGGGTATGAACTGGGAGTGGACAATTACGTCAAAAAGCCTTTCCTGCCGGAAGAACTGGATGCACATGTCCGCGCGTTGCTCCGCATGAAGCAAGGGAATACGGAAAAAGTTAAAAACCAGACATGGACAATAGGCGGATACACATTGGATCCGGCACAGGCGACCTTGCGCCATATCTCCGGAAGCAGCCACTTACTGACACCCCGTGAGAACGGGATACTGGAACTATTATTTCGTAAACCGGGAGAAATTATCCGCCGTGAAATCATTTTAGACAAATTCTGGAATACGGAAGACGATTACTTTGCTTCCCGCAGCCTGGATGTCTTCGTCACGAAGCTCCGCAAACTATTGTCACAAGACGAAAAAGTCAGTATCAAAACGATAAGGGGGACCGGTCTGATGATCACGATATCCTGACCTACCAGACAAGAAGTCAAGGCATTGGCAAATAAATATTCCTGACTTTGAGTAATTTCTCATATATTTCCACTAAGTTTAACCCTGATTTTAATCATATATACATCCCATATATTTTTATTATGTCATACTATTAAATTTAAACGAACCATGAAGAAAGTTTTCCTATTCCTGAGTCTTTGCCTGTTGGTCGCGTCATTCGCCAACGACGCTACTGCGCAGCAACAGAAACCACGTATCGGCGTTGCCGGTATACAAATCGAGAACAGCGTATTTATGCCCAACAGACAACCGATAATCGGAAGGCCGCTCACTTTGCCAGATTATCTGAGTCCGGATTCCGCCATGGGGCAGGCCGCAACATGGCTTCCCTCCCTGATGGGCCGTGGCGGTGGCCGCGGACCGGTTACGAAAGAATCATACGACGCCTTTGTCAACGAAGCACTTGAAATAATAAAGGCGAACATGCCTTACGATGCTTTCTGGTTTTACAATCACGGGGCATGCAGCGTGGATGGAGTTGCCGATCCGGAGGGTGAGTTTATGGAAAAAGTCCGCAGCGTTATCGGCAACGACGTCCTTGTTACGACCACTATGGACCTTCACGGCAATGCCTCCTGGCTCGTAGCTCTTAACTCCGACCTGATTACAACTTACCGCAAAGCCCCTCACGATGATTCACGTGAATCGCATCGTCGTGGCGTAGTCAATCTGCTGGATCGACTAGCCTCCGGTAAAGGACGTCCAGCTTATAAAGCATGGGTAGCCGTTCCGGTATTAGTTTCCGGAGAATGGTCGAGTACGCGTGCCGAACCAGCCAAATCACTTTATGCCATGGTTCCCGAAGTTGAAGCAATGCCGGGCGTAATAGATGCAGGTATCTGGATCGGTTATGTATGGGGAGACGACCGACGCAACCAGGGAGTAGTGATGGTTTACGGTGACGACAAAGCACAGGTAGAAGCAGGCGCAAAAATTCTGGCGCAAAAATTCTGGGATGTCCGCCGTCAGTTCACATTGGAAGCTCCGGGGCATCCGCTCGAAAAATGTCTCGATCTGGCGCTGGCCAGCGACAAAAAGCCTTTCTTTATCAGCGATATGGGTGACAACCCCGGTGGTGGTGGTTCAGGCGAAGTTACATGGACATTAGCCCGGATATTGAAGCGTCCGGAACTTCAATCTCCAAACGGCAAAAGCCTGCTTTACTGTTCTATTCCGGGAAGCGAGATGGTTGAAGCCGCACGTAAGGCTGGTGTAGGCGGCCATGCAGAAGGATATGTAGGTGCAATGACGGACAACTCCTACGAACCACCTGTAAAACTATCGGGTACGGTCGTATATGTCAGTCCTGCACAGGATGAGACGCTGGCTGCCGACAATGCCCCTTACAGAAGACGCAACAATATTGCCATTATCAAGACAGGAAGCATTTATGTAGTTGTAGGAACGTCTTCCCCTACACCTAACCTGGAGGGTACCGGAATAGATCCCCGTGAAATGGATATCGTCATGGTAAAACAGGGATACCTGGTCAACCAATGGTACAATATGAAAGCAGATTGGGTAATGGCACTGACGCGCGGAGGAGTGGACCAGGATTTCCAGAAACTTCCTTATAAGAATATCATCCGCCCGATGTTCCCGTTAGATCCGGATATGCCGGACCCGGAACTGAATGTCATATTTGTTCCCTCGGCAAAACATTTGTACGGAAGATAAACAACCACATACTTATTAAACCCAAAAGGGGCAAAATCGCTTTTGCCCCTTTTCTTTATCAACTTACCGACATCATCGGCTCAACAGATACACTTTCTGCGAATACTGTTTACCATCGATTATCAATGTAACAATATAAGAGCCTTCAGACAATGGGAAACGAGTGATGGAACGTACCTCCCGATTGCTGTAAATAGTACGGCCACTGAAATCACAAATATTTACTGTTCCTGCTGCATGATCCGGATCAACTACCACTGCACCATTTTCCGTATAGATCTGATACTTGGATGCTTCAATAGATTCATTAGCAACAGGGCTATGGAAAGTGACAACAATAAGCGAATCGGCCTTTACATCTGTAAAAATGTAGCTGGTTGGCGTACCAATACTCTTCAGCTCCTTCTCCGTACCGACCTGTACATCCTCGATCGTACGGTTTTTGTTCGGATGAGCAATGAAGATATGATTGCTACCTTCTGTCACGCGCACCTTAGTCGGAGTCACATAACCGATCCTTTCATTGATCACCTTGGAAGTCAATGTATATACCGGAACATTGATATTGGAGAATACGGCCTCTACGGTTGTATGTGCATAAATATTCCTCAACTGATAAGAAGTAACGGCACCTACACTATTACCATTCACACGGACGTCGACAATCTGCTGTCCGTAGCCCGGCTCTATCTTGAATGTGATGCTTTCTCCTCTGTTGGCACCAGTCGTACCAGGAGTTACGCTACCCAGGCCGGTCGTACGAACCAATATAGTATAGTCTTTATTTTGTTCGCCTAATCCGCCACCGTTACCGGGCCAATTGTCAGGCCAGTTATCGGGCCAGTTATCGGGCCAGTTATCAGGCCAGTTGTCAGGCAGATTCGGGTTATCAGGCAGATCAGGATTACCAGGTTTGTCAGGATTATCCGGATCTGTCGGTTCTTCGCCTGTGAAACGGAAGTTCGCATGAATATCTGTATCAACTTTCAGTTCACGAACAATTACATACTTGTTGTTGACCAGATCTTTTAATACATCTTCCGTGTTAACTGTCAGGCTTGCCAACTCAAAATAATCAGCGGGATAAGCAAAGATACGAACTTTTGTACCGGTAGGAACTTTTGTACCGGAAGGAATCACTTGGAAGTGATTATCTCCCTCTTCTTCATACACAACAACCAGCGTACCACCTAACGGTTTATTGTAAGACACCGATACGAAATCAGGTATATTCTCTTTACTTGCTGTTATTGTCAATTCCAGATCAGTCACAGAGTTAATATTAACCTCATCTTTCGGAGTAAATTTAAACTTAACCTTGTTCTCTCCTTCTTTGATAACCGTTGCAGGCTCTACCCATTCAAACGTACCGGCGATCGTACCCAAGCCTTCAACCGTAGCCGTACCACTCAACTTTAAATCCTTCAATTCCAAACCGGGATAAGCACCTGTTATCTCATTCGCTACAACTGTCGGAGTAGCTTTCGTTATTTTAAATGCCATCGGTTCAGATGTGTATGCCTGATACTTGCTATCTGCCGGACGAGATACAACTAATGTATATTCACCTACATTGATCGGTTGAACGATCTTATTATTCTTCGTATAATTGAAAATCCAATTGCTATACACCTTTGCTTGCAAGATTCTGAAGCTATTGGCATACAACTGTCCGTTGTAAACCAATTCCTTCGGGGCTTCAAACGTCGGACTTAATGATTCCAAATCGCCTTTTTCTCCGAAATGTCCCTCAACTACCAGATCTGCATCAAACGTTTCAGGCGTATAATCCTGTTTATTAATCTGCTCGTCTCCGATCAGATACTTTACAAAAGCACAACCTTCGCCGGGGAAGGCACGGAACGTAGGCTTTTGGCCTTCATAAAACTCAACCTCTGCTTTATTTGATAAGGTAGCAGTTGCCATTAACAGGTTTCCATTGTAAATGCGTACTTCATCGTCATCGGCCGGATTGTACGTATTGATTACGGAAACCGTTACTGTACGCATTTTGTCCTTCAAATCACCTTCTTTTAATTCGATCGGCAAGGTGATTGGTGCTATTTCTTTGTAGTTCTCTACTTTTGTAGGAGTGAAAACCACCTCGTAAATACCACTTTCAGCAATTGTCAGTACATTGCCGTTGATGGCAGTCCCCTGACCTTCACCCCAAGCGAATGAACCTTCAACTTTTACTTCTTTACCATCAACCAACATATAGACGTGATAATCGCCCGCATTCAGTGTCGCTGTTTGAGCGTCTGCATTCAGAATGAAACCGGTTTTGCCTTCATTCAATTTGAAGAAAACTTCCGCCTTTTCGATGGTTAAACCACCAGGCAGCGTACAATTCACTGCTGCCAAATCCATATCGGCCGGACGTGTGATGATCGCGTCATATATTCCTGCATCAGTAGGTTCATTAACTGTTGCACCGTCTAATGTATAAGAAATTGTTGCACCTTCCAACGCATTCTCCGGACTCGTCGTCAACGTAAACGCCTGCGGCTTGCCATTATAAACGAACGCTTGTTTCGGATTCAGAATCTTGATGTCCGGAGCATTGCCATCCGGATTCTCCGGATCAGGACCTACTGTAGGAGATTTTTTGAAAGTAACCAAGATGGTTACATTGTCGTTCAAGATAAATGATTTTTGCTCTGTAATATCAATCGGAGTACCTTCCGAATCGCGAGTGATATATAAAATAGGGTTCGTGTAACCTTCATCAGGTGTTGCTTCGATAGTAACCAGTGAATTGGCTGCATATTCTCCGTTCGGCACTACTTCATCTTTATCGATCATGACATTCAGCGTTCCACCAGTCACTTCAGCCCAATTAATGCGGTACTTTTCTTCTTCCGGAACTTCTATCTGTGTCAGCGTAAGCGTGTTGCTTCCATGTGCCTGGATAGAGACAGGAACCGTTTGGTATCCTGCGCCGTTTCCTTCCAGAATGATAGGATAGGCTGCCTGGTCGGCTTCCAACCAGCAGCAAAGAGTTTTATCATCGACTTTTGAATAAATAACCTCCTTATCATTGCGTGTAGGAGCTGTAGCATCCGTGTAAGCACCCAAGTCTATCAACACACGGTAATAAGACTTGCCACCGGAAATAATCTTCACATTATCTGCCAAGGTAACATCTGTACCGGCTACAAAATTCGCCAGGTCAGTTACGGTGAATGCGCCTTTCAGCGTTCCTTTCTTGACAGTCAGTTTTCCAGTCGTGTTAAAACCGGCTTTCTCTTCACCTGTCAGTGTCAGGTTATTCAGGTTGAGAGTCGTAGCATTTGCTGTTACCGCTTCTTTTTGGGTGAGGCTGATTTGCAAGTCTACTTGCGCATTGGCTGGTGCAGCTCCGAAAGCTTCTTTCAACGTTTTATAGTCCGTATTCCCGACTTTTGCCACCGGAGCAACACCGGGCCCTTCTTCTTCGCCCGGGTCCACCAAATCTTGTGCCCAACCACATACCGGCATCCATAGAAACGCCAGTAAGATATATAGTATGTTCAATTTTACTTTCATGTTCTTTTATATTAAGTTATAAATGATTTACCAAACGATTACTTTTTGGTTATTCACGACATGGATACCTGCACCCACTTCAAACGAAGAATTGCCGGCAGGTATTTCGCCGCTGAACTTCACAACGCCTGCCATATCGCAAATCACTACCTGCATCGGTTGTTCGGCTGTCAGCAGGATACGTCCCTTTTCGGCACGTACCAGCAAACCTTCTTCCGGAACAGTGATCTCTTCGTTGTCTGTCGCTACGGAAGAACGCAGGCTGAAGTTGGCCACCTTGGCTGTTGTCGCTGCATCGGCCAGCAAGTAACCGCTGAACGGGGCGATCGGAGTCATCAAATCGTCTACACGTTTGAATGTATCGCCTGCATCGTTCAACTGATAGAACGGTTTGTCGAGCGTAACATCATTCAGTGTACCATTGGCATACGCTACAAAGCCGCTGACCGGATTCGGGTTCAGCACCTTGTCGCGGCGCAACATCTGGTTCGAACCGGAGACGAAGGTGATCTCTTTAGTCGCAAGACTAGCCGGTACTTTCATCACATACACTTTGTTGGCAGTCATTTCGCTGTCGGTCACATCGGTTGTCGAACCGTCTGCCTGGATGCTTTGTAACCAAAAGTGGCCCGAAGTTCCCGGGTTGGATGCCGGGCTGAAGGATACGACTTTATCGTCAATCACTGTAGTCACATCAGTTGCCGTGTAAGGCAAGGCGATCATTGACCATGCGTTATCTTTAAATGTACGTATGTAGCGGATACCGTCGGTAGCGGTAATCTTTGTTCCTGTGTCGGTTACTACCTTCGCACCTTCGTGGATGGTCAGGCGGTGGATATTCTTTTTACCGCTAGAAACATTCCAAACAGCATTGCTATTCAATACGATGTTGCAATCTTCATAATCATCATTCCATGTAGCATCTGCAGTATTCAACGTTACTACCGGATACGCTTTCACCTTCGTCTGATGATTGGCCAGACCGGCGGGGATTGTGTATTCATGGTCGTTACCAAGTTTTTTATCCGTATCCCGTTCCGGAGTTTCTGTCCAAACGCATTGAGTAGTACCATTCTTATCAACAAGCAAGCGGTAGACAGTTTTGATGGCATCTGTAGATTGTTGCAGAACCACTCCACCGATCAATACACTTTCATTGACTGCAACATCACCTTTCAAAGTGATTACGCCTGTCAAGGTGCTGCTCTTTCCACCGCTAATAGTTAACTTATTATTATTTACATCGAAACCGCCTTGTGTGAAGCTCAGATTATACTTGTCCAGGTTGATCGCGTAGTTATTTGTGATCTCGAACGTGGCTTGCGACTGGATATTTGTCAAAAGTTGGATATCTCCCCCGCCATCGTTGGCAGCCTTTATCGCATCAGAGAACTTCCGATAATATGTATTACCTACTTTTGCCACATTCTCTACCTTCACCAGTGCAAGATAGTTGTCGAAATGGCTGGTGATAGCCAATTCACCACCGGGGACGGTCAGAGCTCCGTTTTTATCTATTTCGTCGCCTTTCAATGGATAGACAAGTAATTCTTGCGGTATTTGAGAAGCGTAAGGCCATAGGCAAGCAACATTGAGAGTTTTATCCCCGTCTGTCACCTGATTTTCTACCTTAAGTCTCTCTGCAAACCGTTGTAGAAGTATCGGTATGTTTCGCCATGTTCCAACCCTGTCACCAGTGTACGATATACGGTCTTGTGGTCTTTGTTCGTCACATGGACGTTCGTCATGTGGACGGTCCGGCTGATATAGACGTTCGGTCTTATGGAAATTTCCCCTTCGATGGATGAATGCTTATCTGTTGCTACGTCATTTGTTATCATCAGGAAGGCATTCTCATTCGTATTTGTATCAAAATTCACCTTGCTGCAAACCAGGTTATAGCCATTCAGTTTGAGTGTGACTTTTTTACCCGGCACTACGCAGTTTGCGTTCGACTCGGTGTGCGGCATAAGTAACTCGATGGTATATTGTTGCGCAGCATCAGAAGCCTCTGCATTTATCGCAGCAAATGCACGTGCCAAACTACGGAATGTACCAACCTCTGAATCCGCACTCGTCCCGTCGCCTCTGAACACCCTTACGGCAATCGGGGCCTTGTTCTCATCGTTCTCTTCGATTTTCGGATGCGCGATGGTTTTAGAACTGTTGGCGCTGAAGAAAGAGACAGAAGTTCCGTCGTAATCAGCCGGCAGCCACAAATGCACTTCACCGTTCTTATCGGAGGTCAGCGGTACGCGGACGGTTGCGCCTTCCTCTGTGGAATTCATATCCTTATATTCTACTGTATAGGGCGTATAGCCGTCGAGGGTACTGAAGGTGAGGCGGTACAATTTGTCACCTTTCTCGTTTTCAAAACGTGTATCCGTATCGTCAAACTTCGCCCGTACGCTACCATCTTTATAAACAGCCTTGACATTGGATATGGTATTCATCGCAACACTGCTGATATCTGTATCAGTGATATAAGATAACAATGCGCCACCATTCATAGTTAATATGGAGTTATCTTTGTTCGCTCCTGTTATCGTGAAGAAACGCAGCGTATTTGCCTGTGGTGGGTTTTCATCGAGACGGTCAATCGTCAGATTAGAGTTTTCTGCAATCTCTATATCTCCTAAACTATTGATACCGGACATGATGACATTGGCGTTACCCTTGGCAACCAACTTGGTTGTGACCTTGCCATTGGCACCTTCACCATTAGTCTCCAGCAATTCATTGCGGTAGATGTCTTTCACCATCACATAGGTTCCATCTTCTACAGTAAGAGTATAGCCATTGATATAACCAGGTTTATCCGACACATACGTAGTAACTACCACCGGCAGATCTTTTTTTGTTCCGAGACCATCATTGCCGTCCTCAGTAGAACCGGCGTATTTGTAACCGTTCGCATACAAGATTGCATCTTTGGTAACCTTGATACTACCGCTATTGAGGTTAAACAAGGGTTTGAGGGCAACGTTATCCTTATTGGTACTGTTGTTGATTTGGGCAAATACTTTGTTTCTTTCTCCCTGTACCAGATAAGTGTTATTGTCGTTGGGTAACCAGAGACAATATTTGGTTTCATCGGCTTTGTTGGGGGTTCCGACCTCCTTCGCGGCATAAACCGTTCTATCGTCAATGGTGTAATGGATGGCGGATGGCATATCTGCTAATTTCTGACTACCATCAAGAGTCGTTTCTTCCGTGCTTACCATTACCCTTGTACCCACCACTTTCGGGGTAACAGGCGTACCGCCAACGTGTGGGTTACCGGGGTTGGCCATTGTCGTATAGACACTACCCTTGAGATCTTCGCCCGTTGGAGTCTCCCTGCCGGCAACACGGTAGTTACCGATGATGCTTCCCTGGCCTGCTGTTATAATAAGTGTACCATTTTCTGTGGAGATCAGCGGGTATCTACCGTCCTCAGCCACCTGGCCACCGATATTCAATGTGTTGTCTCCTAGAGAAAGGATGAAAGATTGTCCTTCTTCAATCTTAGTGGCAATCGCATTTCCTCCATCCCTGGCCGTGTAGTTGCCTCTTAGTTCGATGGTTTCTCCATTCTGAACAGCTTCGAAGGCTTCTGACAATGTATCATAGGTTTTGTCACCAATATAGATAACCGGTGAAGCCAGCGAAATAGTTTGATTATGTTGGGCAGCAACAGAACCTCTAATACTGTAAGTTGTTGTTCCATTGTCTCTTTTCTTGAACTTAATCTCACTTGATCCGGCTGGTAGCCACATATAGATACAACTTGCCGTAGCATCCACTCTGCTGGGATAGTTGTCGGTATTGCCTTCAATCTCTATCTTCTCAGTTTCAAGTCCCATCAATTCGGTATCCACCGTACTGATTCTACAGAAATAGACCGGAACCTCTGTAGCATCTTTTTTGAAGTAGATAACGTTTGGTGCAATCCGACATCTGTTGATTTCATCCAAATGTACATTTCCTTCGATGTAGACCTTGTTATCGGCATTGATTGTGAGATCTTTCAAGGTTAATATGTTTTCTCCTTCGGCTTTCAACGTAAGGCCGTCCGATACGGTTTTCATTACTTTATAATTGGCCGAACCTTGTAGTGTGATATTACCAGCGGAAGCAGAAAGTTCACCACCATGGGGATATTGAGTTACATTCAAGTCTATAGTAGTACCATTGGCTTTACTGAGCTGTCCGTAGTAGGTGCTACCAGCATTGACAGCTCCGACATTGACAGTTGCCTGAATACCATCCCCAGTGTTATCCGTGCGGATCGGGAAGGGATAAGCTTTTTCGGTGCTTGTTGCCAATTCACCGTAATAGTCTTTCAAACCATCACCTACCAATAACTTAAAAGAACTTCCGTTTTGTGGAGCATAAAACGGAAGTTCTCCTATTTTAGCTTGGTAAAAAGTTCCGACGGAATTGGTAAATGTTTTTAGATCAGTACTCAAATTTCCTCCGTTTACGATAATGTTTTGTTTACCATTAAGATGATTCGCAGCTGCACCACCAACAGAAGCGAAGTTTGTAATCTTCCAATTATCTATACTCGGAACCGTTGAACTCTCGTAGTCATTTGAATAAGTAAAATATGCTCCGTTTGACAAAGTGATTGTTGACGATGTAGAGGAGTAAAATGCTGCGCCATCATCGTATGAGCCAAATGCTTGAACTGGTTTAGCTTGCAATACAACAGAACCGTCAACAACAAAATCAGTCACATAATCATGCAAATCAACTCCAGGAAAAGCTCTTGTAAATCCAACATTTGATGTTTCTGCCCCAGCTGTCAAAGTCAATGCAGCCAAACTCTGATTACCATCTGGATCCCAATATTTAATAGTAAGTTTTCGTGCATCTGTAGATCCAGAGCTACCAAGTTCCAAAGCTGGATGTCCATTATTACTATTATCCGCAGTTAAAGCATTACTCCCTGCCACATAAATCGTAACACCATCAGCTTGAATATGTAACTGTCCACTTTCTACATCTTTTAAGTAAACAGAACCATTGGGAGTATCAAATGTTCTATATCCAATTGATCCTGTATAAGGGTTAGTTTCAGTACCATCACCGGCAGCCATCGCCCCCACCGGCACCATCATCAGCAATGCCATCAGGAAGCTCCAAAGGGTTATCAACTTACGGGGACTTCTTTTTTTCCCCACATCTTTAATAGTTGTGCTTCCGGCAGATATGTCCGGAGCATACGATTTGTAGAAAAGTTTCATATTAATACGTGTTTATAATTAAATTCTTTGTCGATTAAG
>ULWP01015308.1_pt1 | contig 14937 bp, 20 predicted proteins | sample 1960461 | NCBI WGS metagenome assembly ULWP01 (sample SAMEA4835815, study PRJEB28245) | human gut metagenome | biome: gut microbiome; material: fecal sample | place: Denmark | collected 2008
GTTTCTCCTGCTCCTGTTTCAAAGCGGAAAGAATCTTTATTGCGTTCGCTGGGTCTGCTATCATCTGCTCTATTGTCATCGGAGTGGCATATATCCCGTGCTTGCGGATGGAAGGAAGCACATCGTCAAACACCCAATGCTCGAACTGCTCGGCGGAAGGAAGTTTGCTGCGGACTATAAGACGATACACGTCACCTTCGGTGATAAAAACCATTTCTTGTTCACCACCATTGGTAAGGGTACGCCGTTTTACCGTACCCTTCGCGTGGGCGGCAACTGCTTCGTTAGGTCGGGCGTATCCCAACGCCCGCGCTATGTCGGAACCGCAGAACAAAATCTTGCCGCTCTCCGCCACTGTCCTTATTTGTCCAAATTGCTGATTCTTGAATATCTGTACGTTCATCATCCTTTTCTCCTGAACACAAATCGTTCGCAGCTTTCCCCCGGTTTTCGGTGCTTTATCCGTCCGCAGGCGCAGTGTCCGCAATGCGCGGGGACATATACACCGTCATACTGGACGTGGTGCTGATAGTAATAGTGACAGTTGGCGCAGACCGGTTCCCGTTCTTCTATGCTGTATTTCATGATGTAACCTCCATTTGCTTTGTGATATAATGAATAATTAACTTATTCCACGGGGGCATTAGGAACGGTTTGTTCCTGAACCCATTATATCGGAACGATTTGTTCCTGTCAATATAATCTGGAGGCTTTTATGGACTTTTGCAACAATCTCAAGCATTTTCGTTTGGCAATGGGCTGCACTCAAAAGGAGATGGCTGCCTACTTGGGAATTACTGAGCGCGGCTATCGCAATTACGAGATCGGCGCACGGGAACCTTCCCTTTCTGATTTGGTGAGGATCGCGGATAAACTCAATGTTTCACTTGACGCTCTCGTTGGCAGAGACTCTCCGCAGGATTCTTTGGTGGATGCTGAATAAATCTTCTAAGTCGTCCCAAATCTCAAAATCTCCGTCTCGCGTTCCCGATTCTATGTATCTGTAATACCGTTCAGATATCCCCAAGTATTCCGCTACCGCCTGCTGGGTCAGCCCCTTAGCTTTCCGTGCGGCTTGCAGCTTTTCTCTCATGCCCTGCTCCCTTCCTCCTTTGCCCTCGCTTCTGTCCTCCGCTTCCATTCCTGAAAGTGCGCTTCCGCTCCGGGCTGGGAATAGAATTCCGTTATCCCTTTGTGTGCGGCTGCCATCAGACTATTGATCTGGCACTGCGAAATCTTGGTCAGGTCAACCGTGAATGCATCTTCCGATACTTCGGTCAGTAATACTATCTTCTTCATGGTGGCCTCCTTTTGTTTTTTTTCTTATTCGTTCTCCTCTGTCCTAAGATAGAGGAAATTGGTCACTTAGTTCAATCTTGAACCTTTTTCTTAAAAAAATAATCGGGTATTTCCGACAGAGGAAAGTTAAGAAGTTTTGAAGCTTCAAGCATCTCATCTTGCTTCCAACAAATTCTGCTATTAAGTTTAAGTGAAGTGGTACGCTCTGAAAGCCGCATAGCCTCTGCAAAACGTGCTTGCGTTGTGTATACTTCAACTATACGCCCGGCAAGCTTTGAATAGTCATACGTCACATTGATTCTCCTTTCTATAAAAGTTAAAAATTGAACTCTTTTGTTTTATATTACCAAGATTCTTTCATTCTGTCAATAAGTGAGTTCAAGAAAATTAACCTATTGTTTTGGCTTGAACTTTGATTCAATGCGTGTTAAGCTAAAAATATAGGTAGGTGATATATGGTGGCGACGACAGCAGAACGACTAAAATATCTGATGGAAGCCAGAGGGTTAAAGCAAGCAGATATTGTCCGCATGGCACAGCCATATTGTGAGAAATATCGAATTAAACTGGGGAAGAGTGATATGAGCCAATATGTAAGCGGTAAAGTAAAGCCAGCCCAGTGGAAATTGACTATTCTCGGCTTAGCACTAAATGTTTCCGAGGCATGGCTAATGGGATTAGATGTGCCAATGAAGCGGCTGGATGATAAGCCTGTCATTATGTCGGATGACGGGTGGGAAGAAATGGCGGAGATTTTTACCTCCTTGTCGCCCAAAAATCAAGCCAAATTAGTTGAACTGGGGCACCTTTATCTAACCTCTCAGCACAATAGCGAAGAAAAGAAATGAATTCCTGCTCCTTGTCGATAGGAGCGGATACGTCAGAATTTTTACCCTTATCCATAGCGCGGCTCCTTTACAGTTTCATTGATTTACACTAAGCATACTCTAAACAGACCTGAAAACGTGCGTTATTGTTGGAAAATATCAAAAATCGTTGTGACAGAATTTAAGGACAGAAGGTAGGGATTTTACACAAAAAGACGGGGAGGGAATCGCTTATGCTGTGGTTTATACTAATACTCGCATACATAGTCATTGGCACGGCCCTTTTCATCAGTAACATCAAGGAGGCAATGGAGAAAAAAAGGGCAATACGCGCTGAGACCGAGCCGATCAAGGCTACCATTATCGAGAAAAGGCGCAAGGCCATGTCCACCACGGCGCTTTTTGAAACGGAAGACGGCAATAGGATACTGCTGGAAATACCAAGAGCGGCGGCGGAGGATATGACCGTTGGCGACGTCGGGATGCTGGATTATTACAAAAAAATATTCAGATCGTTTGTCAGGTTGAGGGATTAAGGGCGTGAAGGAGCCTGCCATGCAAAAGAGAAGAACGAAATACGCAAACAGCCAAGGGGATAACGCCGTCATATACGCACGGTACAGCTCCCACAATCAAAAGGATACCTCGATAGAGCAGCAGATTGAGGTATGCACGAAGTATGCCCGGGATAACGGGTATAGGATAACCAACATATATGCAGACAGGGCTATCTCGGGCAAAACCGACGCAAGGCCGCAGTTCCGCCTAATGATGCAGGACGCGAGGGAACATAAGTTTGATGTGGTGATCTCGTGGAAATCGAGCAGGCTGGGCAGGGATATGCTGGACGCTATGACCAACGATATAATCCTCCGCAACTTAGGGATAAAGTGCTTTTACACCGAAGAAAACTTTGACGATACCGCCGCGGGACGCTTTGCGCTCCGCAACATGATGAACGTAAATCAGTTCTACATAGAAAATATGGCCGAGGATATTCTGCGCGGCATGAGGGACAACGCAAAAAAATGCAGGGTCAACAACGGCAGCCCCCCGCTGGGTTACAGGCGCGGGGCCGACGGGAAATATGAGATAGTGCCGGATGAAGCGGAAACCGTGAGGGAGATATTCACGAAGGTGCTGGCGGGCATGGCCTTTGTGGATATTGCAAACGAGCTTAATGCACGGGGGATCAAGACCAAGAAGGGCGCTCCGTGGGGGCGAAGCAGCTTTTCAAGGCTGCTCTCAAATGAACGGTATATCGGCACCTATAAGTGGAGCGACATTGTAATCGAGAACGGTATGCCGGCTATAATAGATAGGGAGGTTTTTGAGATGGCGCAGAAGAAGATAAAGGGGGAACGGCCCCTGCGGCGCAGGCACAACGAAAACGGGGATTATTTGCTGACGGGCAAACTGTTCTGCGGTAAATGTGATTCGCCTATGACGGGAATGTCGGGAACTTCAAAGTCCGGGGCCAAGCACCATTACTATGCTTGCTATTCTGCGAGAAAGGACGGCTCATGCGATAAGAAAGCGGTAAAGCGGGATTGGGTGGAGAAGACGGTGGCACTCTTCATCAAAGAGCACGTGCTGCGGGATGAAGTGATAGAATGGATGGTAGATCAGTACATGGTTTATCAAAAGGCAACCTTTGAATCCCAGAGAATAATGGAAATGCGTAATCAGCTTAAAGATGTGCAGTCTCAGTTGGACAACCTTGTAGACGCTATAGCGCGTGGAATATACACCGATTCAACGAAAGATAAATTACTAAAGCTGGAAGCCGACAAGAAGGAGATAGAGCAGGATATCCGGCTTGCGACATACAACCTGAAAGAGTACGACCGCGAGCACGTCAGATGTTATTTCCTCTCGTTCAAGGAAGGCTCGGTAGAAAGCAAGGATTATCTCAAAAGGCTGTTCGATCAGTTTGTTACAAAGATTTACCTTTATGACGATGAAATAAGAATCGCATTTTCCGGGACAAAAGATGACTCTCCGGTATCATTCAAAATTATTGATGAAGCAGAGGAATTGGCTGTTAGCAGTGTTCGATTAAGCTCCGCAAGCAGCCACCAAGCATAATAAAAGGATAGCTGATGGCTATCCTTTTGTGTTTCTGGTAAAGAGCAGAGGGAATTTGAAGGGAACGGCCCGGCAGGGTAAAAAGGCATCCGGTGGATGGCTTTTTAGTTCCCCGGGCTGGCGGCAAGACTGCCCCAGTCTTGCCGGGAATCCCCTATGCTCCACCAAGCATAATACAAGGATAGCTGATCTTAATGGTTCATATCAGTTGACGATGTAGACAATTTCCTTGCCATTTCCAAGATCCTCATTTAACTCTCTGGTCATTTATGTTAAAATAAAGAATGCAAAAAGTAGCCCCATGCAGGACTTATTTTGCACCCGGAGCCGCGGTGCGGGAACACCAACGGCTCCATTTTATTTGTTTTTAGTAAATATCGCTTCTATGCCCTATCCTCAATACAAGGATAATGACTTCCTCTTCTGAAATATCCGCTATTATGCGGTAATCTCCGACGCGGTAACGCCGTTCACCGCTGTGGTTTGAGGTTAGACCTTTACCGTGAATCCGGGGATTTTCACAGCCAACGAGGTTCTTTTCTATCCAAGCAAGTATTAGCCTTCGTGTTTGACTATCCAATTTTTTTAATGCATTGACCGCTTGTGTCGTGTATTCGACAGAGTATCGCATCAATCTTCCTCCAGCATGCGGATTACATCAGCGTGAGAATATGTTACCGGGTTCTTACGGTATTCTTCCATAGCCTCATGGTATGCCTTGAGGTCGTATTCATCTTCTATCCTGTCTAATACGGATTGACGGACAAGATCTGAAACGCTCATTCCGTTGAGCTCGGCATATTTCTTGATAAGGTTGTTATCGGCATCGCTTAGCCGCAGAGATATTGTTGTCATGTTGTTCACCTCCTTGTAATACATTGTATTACACACTCTGCTTTATGTCAATAGTATGCGCTAAAACAGATGCTATATCTTGAATTTCACCTCAACAACCTTTCCCAAAATCCTTATTGGAACGTCAGGCCCGTATATTTGTACCTGGTGTTCCGGATTGGTGCTCATAGGGATAATCCCTGTTATTGCCATGACCGCCAGCGTTTTCTCTGAGGACATTCAGGAAGCGCTGGATTCCGGTATGTATGCATACATCTCCAAGCCGGTTGACATGGCCGTCCTTCAACAAACGATCTGTTCTCTTTTAAAGTGCTAACCCTCTGGCTGAAATCCCTGCTACCCTGCCCGTGCTGCGGAGAAAGAAAACCACGATTGAAATCTGTAGCCGTGGACGCTTCAGGGTAGCGCTATGGTAGCGTTTCGCATGATATAATGTAAAAAAAGAAATAATAAAAACAAATTCCGAAGATTAAGAGGATTTTCGCGATAAAAAACACCGCTTGTAAATGATAACCGACTATAGACGTCCTTTACCAAACGATTTACTTTTTGGAGCGTTAATCAGGCAGTTACAATGCCGATGATTTGCTTACGCTGCCGCAGAAGGAAGTCACGTTTGCCAGAGATGGTCGGCTTTGTCTTAGGGTAGCTTTATGGTAGTACTTCCCATGATACAATGTAAAAGAATAATTAATATAAATTCTAAAAACTATGAGGCTTGGCTCAATGAAAACGCTGCTCGTAGACGATAACCAGCTGTCGCTGGATATTCTACATGAAATCTGTGCGGCATCCCCCTTTGCAGAGATTGTCGGAGAGTTTACCGATCCGATGGAAGCGCTGGATTTCGTCGGAAAAAACCCCGTCGATTTTGCCCTACTGGACGTAGAAATGCCAAAAATGAGCGGCATTGATTTGGGTAAAAAGTTTCGTGCGCTCTATCCGAAAATAGTTCTGATCTACGTTACAGGGCATGAGGATGCATATATCGACGCCATGCGAATGAAAGCGGATTTCTATGTCTGCAAACCTTTTGACCGGGAGGATATTCTGGAGGCAATCGACCGGGCGCAATTGCTTTCGGCGCGTCAATTCAAACAGACTATGATCCGTACCTTCGGCCGTTTTGACGTGTTTGTTGCGGCGACGCTCATTCATTTCCCCAACGCGAAATCGAAGGAACTCCTTGCGCTTTGTGTGGATAGGCGCGGCAGCGGTGTTACCATGGAGGAAGCAATCGGATTGCTCTGGCCAGATACGCCCTATGACGAGAAGGCAAAGAGGAGGTACCGCAAGGCCATTATGATGTTGCACCATACGTTGAACATGCACGGCATACCGGATATTTTCGTTAGTAAGCGTGGACAGTGCTACATCCGGCCGGAAAAGATCCTATGCGATTATTACAACTATCTGAAGAATCCCGGTGAACAACCGCCGGAGGAATATATGGTATTAACGAGCGAGACCTCCATAGTATCAAGATGGATGTTGGCAAGTCTGAGGCCAATGCCTTCGTCGTGGTGGAAAATTCCTGTATCTGGATCGATAGGCTTCTCTATGATAATCTTGCTCATGATGGCGGCAAGGGAAAAGAAAACCTGCCCGGACTATCTCAGCAAAGGGAATCTGTCAGGTTTCCCTGAGCGTCCGCGTCGATTAGCAATATCTTCTTACCCTGTCGCGCAAGCCCGGTACTGAGATTGCCGGCCGTGATCCTTTTGCCCATGCCGCCCTTTTGATTGACAAAGGTGATTACTTTGGTCATGGTGCTATCCTCCTTGTTATTTTTGAATATAAAAAGAGCTGCTTGAATTATCGAAAACGCCATCATCGAGTGGTATCGCCGCCGAGAGAGCAGCGTGGAGGAAGCCTCCATTGATATATACTTTGCCGGCGTCTCTGTACGCTGGGTGGAGGATATTGCGGAAACCCGCGGGCAGCAATGCACCTCTCGTCACTATCAGCGAGATGAACAAGAATGCGTATATCCGAATTGAGGATTGGCGGAACCGTTCTTTGCAGGGTGGTCAATATCTGTATGTTTATGTGGATGGCATCTATCTGCGGCGCAATTGGGGAGGAGAGTACGAAAATATGGTGATTCTGGTGGCAATTTGCGGTGAATAAGGACGGATACCGTGAGGTCTTAAGCGCTGCAGAGGGTAAAGCTGAACATGGCCAGAGGCAAGCCCGGCAAGGCGCAACTGGATATGGTATCCGATATGTTGAGCATATTGACGGACCCAAAGGACTGCGTATCCGATGGCACCGACGTCCGCAACTATGGCGAGCTTTCCGGCCTGTCCGCAGCCAAGCGGCTATTTGCGGACATATTGGGCTGTAAGCCGGAGGAATGCTTCATAGGCGGCAACGCCAGCCTTACCCTGATGTACGATACTGTATCCAAGGCGTACACCCACGGCATGCTCCATTCCGAAAAACCCTGGTGCAAGCTGGACGGGGTAAAGTGGCTCTGCCCCTCCTCCGGCTATGACAGGCACTTTAAGATAACAGAGTCCTTCGGATTTGACATGGTGATCGTGCCCGTGACGAAAAACGGCCCGGATATGGACGTGGTAGAGGAGCTGGTGAAGGATCCAGAGGTGAAGGGAGTGTGGTGCGTGCTGACGGTGCCGTTTTTGACGTATTTTGCGAACCTGGTCTGGGCATAAAAATAAAGGGGCGGCCTTGGGACTGCCCTTTTTGCATACGAAACAGAAAGCCCCCCAATAGCGGCGTGGCTTTTTAAAGCTCTATCACGCCGTTTTTGTACTCCGGAACTATATCCGTAAGATCCCGGGTGAGGCAGAAATTTATGTCGCTCTCCAGACCCAGGGATACCAGCCGCTTATAGTGCTTTGTCTTTGAAAGCTCGGTCCGGTCCTCCTTCCAGCGATCGTATACCAGACAGGAAACGCGGGTAAGGTCACAGAGCTCCGCGTCGGTCAGTGTCTGTATGGCGGAGGCAATGGCGCCGGCTGCGTATATGTCGTCTGCGGAGAACTCCCCGCCTGTACCTGCACACATGAGTATGACGTCGTTTCCCAATTCTACCGCGCGCTTTGCTACGGCGGTGCAGTTTAGCATGGAGCCTATGAGCACATTGGAGGCGGACTCGGATTTGCAGATGGCTCCGGTGCCGTTGGTGGTTGATATGACGACGGCCTTGCTGCCCACCCTTGCCTCGGTGTACTCCGCAGGGGAATTGCCTATGTCAAAGCCGGGAATGAGCACTGCACCCCGCTCGCCGGCCAATACGCAGTCTCCCATGCGGCTGGCTATGGATACGGCGCTGCCCAGGTCGTCTACAGGGATTATCTTGCTTGCGCCGTTCACAAGGCCCCATACTATGCAGCTGGACGAGCGCAGCACGTCTATGGAAATTACGGTATGCCCCGCAAGATGGTTTACCGGCAGCTTTACAAAGGAGCCGTAGGTTTTAATGTTAATACTCAAAATTTTGTCCTCCGGTATGGGCGGCATTATAAGCTGCCCTTACACAACTGATATATTATACACCCGCCATGCGGGCGAGCACAAGGGCGGATGCAGCCCCGACTATGGCTGCGCCCAGGGAAGCGGCTATGCAGTATCTGGGCTTTGTCACACCTGCTGAGCCCAGATATACAGAAACGGTATAGAATACCGTCTCTGTTGAGCCAAGCATGACGCTTGCGGCTACACCCACAAAGGAATCCGCCCCGCAGGTATCGAAAATGTCTCGAAGAATGGCGAGGGCGGCGCTTCCGGAAAATGGGCGCAGCAGGAACAGAGGCACCAGCTCCCCCGGCATTCCGGCCTTTTGCAGAGCAGGTGAAACAGCGCCGGTGAACGCCTCCATAGCGCCGCTTTTGCGCAAAATGGACAGCGCCGCCATCATGGCGCACATGGAGGGCAGGGTCTTATACAGCATGGGCAGCGCCTCCAGCGCACCGGATATAAAGGCGGAATACACATCGGCCTTTTTTATATAGGCGTATATAAGAAGGGAAGCTATAAGGCCGGGCAGTATAAGGCTCATGTTGCCCTCCTTTTAAGCAGCAGGCACAGCAGCACCGCGCAGGAGGCGGATACGAGCGACGCAATAAACGTGGGCAGCACCACGCAGTACGGATCGGTGGAGCCTGCGGCGGCGCGCAATGCCAGTACGCTTGTGGGCAGCAGTTCCACGGCTGAGGAATTCAGGGCGATGAACATGCACATATCGTCGCTTGCGGCATTGCCGAGCCTGTTGGCCTTTTGCAGCTCTGCCATAGCCTCGATGCCGAAGGGGGTGGCCGCGCTGCCGAGGCCCAGAAAGTTGGCCGCAAGGTTAAGCGTGATGGGAGCCATGGCCTCGGACGAGCCCGGCATGAGCCGCTTCAGCAGAGGCCGGGCCGCCCGGCTCAGCTTTTCCATAAGCCCCGCTTCCCTGGCAACGTTCATAAGCCCCAGCCACAGCATGAAGGAGGGACAGAGGGCGAGGCAAAGCTCCAGAGCCTCGGACACGCCGGAAAGCATGGCGTCCACCGAGGCGGCAGGGTCGCCTGACAAGGCGAAGGCCCCGAAGCCGCACAGTATAAGGAAACCCCAGATGTAGTTCATCATGGGGTATTTATATGGGGAACTACGGCGACTTATTCGCTTTTCATCAGTCCCAGCACCTTCTTCACCGGGGGCAGAAGGGATACGAGAACGCAGAGCACCGTCTCCGCGCCTATGGTGCTGCCGTTGTAGGCGAGGCTGTACAGCCAGGCGTTGCTCCAGCCTGCGTCAACTGCGGAATCCGCGAAAAATATTCCGCCGGAGAGGGTGGAGCAGAGCATGCGGCAAAGGCCAGCTACAGCTATGCCCAAGGTAAGCTTATTGGGGAAGTAGGCGGCTATGCCGTAGCAGGCAAAGGCGAAGAAGTAGTCCAGGAGCAGCTGTGCCCAGTGTATAACGTAGAAATCCTGAATGAGCTGCAGCATACCGAAGGCGAGACCCGCGACAAAGCCATAAAGCGGGCCGAAGGCGCAGGCATAGGCCGCGATGGGCAGCATGCTGCAAAGGGTAAGCGAGCCGCCCATGGGCAGTGAAAACAGCTTTATGTAGCTGAGCATGAAGGACAGCGCCACGCACAGTGCGCCGTATACCAGGGCACGGGTGCGGTTTTTGGGGGCGGGGTGGGAGGTCTTTTTGTAGCGGATTATGCCAATGAGCAGCGCCGCCACGGCGATTACTGAGAGAAGGAACATGACGAGCCCGCCGCCCTGAAGGCCGGCCAGCTTTTGAAACAGCACGAATTTCATAAATAATAAAACTCCTTTCGTTTTTTGCTGTTGGCAAAAAAACATCTCCGCACAGCCATACGGCCGCGGAGATATGAAAGGAGCACAGGCCGTAAAGTGAGGCCCGGTCATTATCAACTCACCGCTTCCCTACGCAGGCATTACCCAGACAGGTTCAAAGGTTAATCTCAGCCGGACGGAAACCGTCCAGCACCCCCAGCGGAGCATATTCTTTTGTTCAGGGACATTATATCACCAAAAAAACCCTATGACAATCGCCTTTTTTGATTGATTCTTATTGTGTTTTGGTGGGCCATGGGTTAAAATACAGTATTGTGCAAAAAATTTATTTGATATACAGAGGACAAGCGTATGAAGAACGAAAAACTGAGGAATATAGCCATTATCGCTCACGTCGATCACGGCAAGACCACTCTGGTGGATCAGCTTTTGAGACAGAGCGGTGTATTCCGCGCCAACGAGCAGGTGCAGGAGCGGGTTATGGACTCCGGCGACCTTGAGCGCGAGAGGGGTATAACCATACTTTCCAAGAACACAGCGGTAAACTACAAGGGCTACCGCATAAACATAGTGGATACTCCGGGCCATGCGGACTTTGGCGGCGAGGTGGAACGCATACTTCAGATGGTAGACGGCGTTCTGCTTCTCGTTGACGCCTTCGAGGGCTGCATGCCCCAGACCCGTTTTGTGCTGCGCAAGGCCCTGGGGCTGGGCAAGATACCTGTAGTAGTCGTAAATAAGGTAGACCGTCCCGGCGCACGCCCGTTGGAGGTGGTGGACGAGGTAATGGAGCTGTTCATAGACCTTGGCGCTTCCGCCGAGCAGCTGGACTTCCCGGTGGTGTACGCTTCCGCAAGGGACGGATACAGCGGCCTTGATCCCGACGACCTGGGCACCGATATGCAGCCCCTTTTCGATACCATAATAAGCGCCGTGCCGGCGCCCGGCGGCGATGACGAGGGCCCCCTTCAGGTGCTGTTCTCCACGCTGGACTATGACGACTATGTAGGACGCATAGGAGTTGGCAGGATACAGAGCGGCAGGATACGCCGCAACCAGACAGCAGTCCTCTGCGGCGGCGCGGCGGAAAACCCCCGGGAGGTCAAGATCTCCCGCCTGTACAGGTTTGAGGGCCTGAAAAGGGTAGAGATAGAGGAAGCGGGCGCAGGCGAGATAGTGGCCGTGGCCGGCATATCCGACCTTGCCATAGGCGAAACGGTGTGCGACGTGGATCACGTCGATCCGCTGCCCTTCGTAAAGATAGACGAGCCAACCCTTTCCATGATGTTCATGGTGAACGACAGCCCCTTTGCAGGCAAGGAAGGCAAGTACGTCACAAGCCGGAACCTTCGCGACAGGCTCTTCAAGGAAGTACAGACCAACGTATCCATGAGGGTAGAGGAAACCGAATCCACGGATATGTTCAAGGTGAGCGGACGCGGCGAGCTGCATCTCTCCATACTGATAGAGCAGATGCGAAGGCAGGACTACGAATTCGCCGTATCCCGCCCAAAGGTGATATACCATAAGGCTCCGGACGGCACCCTCCTTGAGCCCATCGAGGAGCTGACCATAGACGTGCCGCAGGATTATGTGGGCGCGGTAATGGAAAAGCTTGGCCGCCGCAAGGCCGAGATGATAGATATGATATCCGAGCCCAACGGCACAAGCGTAAGGCTGCTCTTCCACATACCCACAAGGGGCCTTCTGGGCTACCGCAACGAGCTGCTGACGGATACCCGGGGCAACGGCGTAATGAGCAGCATATTCTACGAGTATGAGCCTTATAAGGGAGATATCGAGGAGCGTACCCACGGCAGCCTTGTCTGCTCCGAGACCGGCGAGACCAACAGCTACGGCCTCTTTAACACTCAGGATCGCGGCCGCATGTTCGTAGGCCCTGGCGTACCCGTATACATGGGCGAGATAGTGGGCGAATGCTCCCGCAATGAGGATATAGTCGTAAACGTCTGCAAGAAGAAGCACGTTACCAATATGCGCGCAGCCGGAAGCGACGACGCCCTCCGCCTTACCCCCCACAGCGTACTGAGCCTTGAGCAGTGCCTCGAGTTTATAGCGGACGACGAATTGGTGGAGGTCACTCCGAAGAACATACGCATGCGCAAGAGGATACTCAGCAAGGAGCAGCGCATGAAGATAGCTGCCCGGGAGATACGCGAATAACGGAAATACCCGATAAAACATTTATAAGGAGGCAAATATGCTGCTGTTTGCATTACCCCTTTACGCAATCGCCCTGGTATACGGCGCGGCGGCACTGCTCCCCGCCATATACCTTATGAGGTACATATACCGCAAGGATACGGTAGAGAAGGAGCCGCCCATGCTGCTGATGTCGCTGCTGATATACGGCGTCATAGCGGCGCTCATCTCCATAATACTGGAGAACATAGGTACGAAGGTTCTGGATTCGCTCATGGATCAGTCCACCGTAGGCTATACATTAGTCCTTGCCTTCGCGGTGGTGGCGGTGGTAGAGGAAGGAGCCAAATTTGCCATGCTGAAGAGGCGGACGTGGAACGATATGAATTTCAACTACCGCTTCGACGGCATAGTTTACGCCGTGTTTGTTTCGCTCGGCTTTGCCGCCTTTGAGAACATAGGCTATGTCCTGGGCTACGGCCTTTCCGTAGCTCCCGCCAGGGCGCTGCTGGCGATTCCTGGCCACATGTGCTTTGGCGTGTTCATGGGAACCTTCTACGGCAGGGCAAAGCAGTGCCGGGTGTGGGGCGACAAGGCGGAGGAGAGGGCAAACCTCTGGCTGGGCTACATTGCGGCGGTGCTGCTCCACGGCTTTTACGATTCCTGCGCCATGATAAACACCGTGGCGTCATCCTTGATATTCATAGCCTTCGTCGTCATAATGTACATAGTGGTGATAAAGAAGGTAAATAAGGAATCACAGAACGACGGGCCTATAACTTAACAGGGCTGTCAAAAAAAATCTTGTCTTGGCCATATTTTAGCTTGCTTTTGCGTGCGTCCTGTGTTATTATAACTCGAACCGTGAGACTTTTAAGCTCAGTGCAGAGACGCTGACAAGGCTGCGAGGGGAAGAAATTCCATATAAATCTGATAGTGTAAGCTGATAGCTTTATCAGGCCTTGTCTTAGCGTAAAGACAAGGCTTTTTTGTTGCGAAAAATCGACCTTGGGATAAAGGAGTGAAGAACATGAAATTCAAAGCGCGGCTCATGACACAGCAGGATGTTGACCGGGTGCTGGTGCGTCTTGCCCATCAGATAGTGGAGAAGAACCACGGCACGGAGGGATTGTGCCTTATAGGCATAAAGACCCGGGGCATACCCCTTGCGAGGAGGCTCGCCAAAAACATTGCGGATATCGAGGGCAGCGAGATACCCGTAGGAGAGCTGGACATAGCCATGTACCGGGACGATCTTTCCAAGGTATCGGCAGACCCCATAGTGTCGGATACCAATGTTCCCTTCCCGGTAGTGGACAAGACCGTCGTGCTGGTGGACGACGTTATTTTCACGGGCCGCACCGCCAGGGCAGCCATGGACGCTGTGATGGAGCTGGGCAGGCCGGCGAGGATACAGCTTTGCGCCCTTATCGACAGGGGGCATCTTGAGCTGCCCATAAAGGCCACGTACGTAGGCAAGAACATACCCTCCTCCCTCAGCGAGGTGATAGCCGTAAGGCTTTCCGAGCAGGATGGGGAGACGGGGGTAAGCATATATGAGCTGGAGTAAAAAGCCCTTATCAGGGTGGAGAATATAAAATTCAAAGATTTACAGGAGGACAACCCATGTCAAACGTAAAAGTCGGAAGCGATCCCATTTATGACGCAAGATCCATTGGAGTACCCCGCATGCTGGTGCTGGGCGTGCAGCACATGTTCGCCATGTTCGGCGCCACGGTTCTGGTTCCGGCGCTGACCGGCCTCAGCGTATCCGCAACACTGCTCTTCGCGGGCCTCGGCACTCTGCTCTTTCACCTGATCACCAAGAAAAAGGTTCCCGCCTTCCTGGGCTCCTCCTTTGCCTTCCTGGGCGGCTATTGGGCGATAGCGCCCAACGGCGAGCCTGAACTGCTGCCCTACGCCTGTGTTGGCGTGGCCTGCGCAGGATTGATGTATGCAATACTTTCCGGCCTCTTTAAGGTATATGGCGCAAAGAAGGTAATGCGCTTCTTCCCGCCCATAGTCACCGGTCCCATCATAATCTGCATAGGCATGAACCTCTCCGCCACCGCAATTAACAGCTGCTCCGCTAATTGGGGCATAGCCGCCGTAGCCATCATCGTAGTTATAGCCTGCAACATCTGGGGCAAGGGCATGGTAAAGATAATTCCCATACTGCTTGGCGTAGTAGCCTCCTATGTGGTGGGCGCGATCACCGGCAATGTGGACTTTTCCAAGGTGCATGAGGCCGCATGGCTGGGTCTGCCCTTCAAGATGGAGAACACCGTATTCTCCCTCATAGGCAATGCGGATACCTCCCTCATTATCTCCTCCATAATTACCATAATGCCCATAGCGCTGGCCACCATGATAGAGCACATCGGCGACATCTGCGCCATAAGCTCCACCGTGGAGCGCAACTACCTTGCCGA
>ULWP01067660.1_pt1 | contig 14802 bp, 8 predicted proteins | sample 1960461 | NCBI WGS metagenome assembly ULWP01 (sample SAMEA4835815, study PRJEB28245) | human gut metagenome | biome: gut microbiome; material: fecal sample | place: Denmark | collected 2008
AACTACCGCTCCGTTGACAAAGGTTTTCTCTACTTTCCCGTGGAACGTACGTCCTTCCATCGGGCTCCAGCCACACTTGCTTTCAATGCTATCGGTAGTGACGGTCCATTCCTTATGAGGATTCAGCAGCACCAGGTCGGCCTGGTATCCCGGTCGGATGAAACCTCTCCGGCTGATTTGGAAGAGCTGGGCAGGCGCGTGACACATTTTCTGTACCAGTTGTTCCATCGAAAGCGATCCTTCGTGCACCAGTTCATAGATGCTCACCAGCGAGAACTGCAGGGTAGGCATGCCGGAAACCGCTTTTAGCGCACCACCTTGTTTCTCCGACAGCAGGTGAGGGGCGTGGTCAGTGGCAATCACGTCAATCAGGTTCGTGGTCAATGCCTTTCTCAGGGCATCTCGGTCGGCTTTCGTCTTGATGCTCGGGTTGCATTTGATGCGGGCTCCCAAGCGGGCATAGTCCTCATCGCAGAACATCAGGTGTGACACACAGGCTTCCGCCGTGATTTTCTTTTCGGTCAGCGGACGGTCTTCCAGCAGGCCCAGTTCGCGTGCCGTACTGATGTGCAGAATGTGCAGGCGGGCTCCGGTTTCCTTGGCCAAAGCTACGGCCAGTGAGGAAGAACGGTAGCAAGCCTCCTCATCCCTTACCAGCGGGTGGAAAGAAATGTCGAGGTCCTCTCCATATTCTTGTTTGTAGCGTTCGGTATTCTGACGGATGGTGTTCTGGTCCTCACAATGCGTGGCAATCAGCATACCCGCTTCCGAAAATATCTTTTTCAGTGCCTCCATGCGGTCTACCAGCATGTTGCCGGTGCTGGCTCCCATGAAAAGCTTCACGCCGCATACCCGGGTCTTGTCCAGTTCCTTCAGCAAGTGGGTGTTGTTGTTCGTGGCGCCAAAGTAGAACGAATAGTTCACGATGCATTTGGTGGCGGCATCCTGGAATTTGTTGTCCAGTGCTTCCAAGGTAGTGGTCTGCGGGTTGCAGTTCGGCATATCCATGAAAGAGGTGACTCCACCTGCCGCAGCCGCAGCCGTTTCGGTGGCCATATCTGCCTTCTGTGTCAGTCCCGGATCGCGAAAATGTACATGGTCGTCTATCACTCCTGGCAGCAGGAAGCATCCTTGTGCATCAATCTGTTCGTCACATTCGGTTGCAGGTTTCCCTTCTCCTTCGATAATCTCTTGGATTTTCTCTCCTTCAATAACCACGGAACCGGCAAACCGGCGTCCTTCGTTTACAATGATTGCATGATGTATCCACGTACGTTTCATAAACTCTATTTTCAATTACAATTTTTGGGGTATTTCTTGAACCAGCTGTCCCATTTCAGCTGGATGACGCCGAACACGGCCTCTCCGAAAATGCTGCTGTTCATCTTGGAAGTGCCCAGTTCACGGTTGATAAAGATGACAGGTACTTCGGTGATATGGAAGCCGCATTTGAAGGCTGTGAATTTCATTTCAATCTGGAAGGCATAACCTTTGAAACGGATGCGGTCCAGATGAATGGTTTCAAGCACTTTGCGGCGGTAGCAGACGAAGCCGGCAGTGGTGTCGTGAATGGGCAGGCCGGTGATGAACCGCACGTATTTGGAGGCGAAGTACGACATCAGGACTCTTCCCATTGGCCAGTTGACCACATTGACTCCGCTCACGTAGCGTGAGCCGATGGACACATCCGCGCCGTCGTCGTGGCAGGCTTTGTAGAGCCGGGGCAGGTCGTTGGGATTGTGACTAAAGTCGGCGTCCATTTCGAATATGTAGTCATACCCATGTTCGATAGACCATTTGAAACCGGTGATGTAGGCTGTTCCCAGTCCGAGTTTGCCTTTCCGTTCAATCATGAACAGGCGTTCGGGAAATTCTTTTTGCAGTCGGCGAACGATGTCGGCCGTACCGTCGGGAGAATTGTCTTCGATGACCAGAATGTGGAAACATTTTTCCAGTCCGAATACTGCCCGGATGATATTTTCGATATTTTCCTTCTCGTTATAAGTAGGAATTATCACAATACTGTCACTTGTCTGCATGGTGTTTTTATTATGTCGTGCAAAGATAATAAGAACTCGTGAAATTTGTGATATAATTAGGGAAATATCGGGCTGTGTTCAGGCCTAAATTATCCTTCGCAAAAACGCTTAGGCGTTTGCTTTTAAACGTCGAAGCGTTTCATCTGAAACGTCTAAGCGTTTTACTTCAAACGTCTAAGCGTTTTGTCTCAAACGCCGAAGTGTTTTGTTTGAAACGCTTCGACGTTTTCAAAAGGGCATTTTGTGTCCTGAAAAAAGGTCGTCAGAAGGAATGAAATCTTGTCTTTCTGCATGCTTGTTGTTGGTTGTGTCATTCTTAATTTTTGTAAAAAAAGAAGGCGGTAGAAATACTTTCGCGAAAAAAGTCTTAGACTTGCGCCCATATTGTAATATACACAAAATATAGAAGATTATGATTATAGGAATAGATGTAGGGGGAAGTACAACCAAGATTGTGGGAATCAAAGACGGATGTGCTTATCATCCGATGTTTGTGACGGCTACCGACCCGGTCACTTCCTTGTTTGGAGCTTTCGGAAAATATATATACGACCATTCTATCCAGTTGTCGGAGGTGGAACAGGTGATGCTCACCGGAGTGGGAAGTTCTTACATCCAGCAACCTTTGTACGGTTTGCCCACCGCTCGGACGGACGAGTTTATTGCCAACGGGTTGAGTGCACAGTATGCCACCGGACTGGACAAACTGATGGTGGTGAGCATGGGGACAGGTACTTCGTTTGTCCGGGTGGAGAATGATACCATCTGTCATGTGGGCGGCATTGGTATCGGGGGAGGAACACTGATGGGACTTTCACGTTTGCTGCTGCATACGCAGGACATTCTGTGGGTATCGGAACTGGCTGGGAAAGGAGACTTGCGGAATGTGGATTTGCAGATACAGGATATTTGCCGGACCTCTCTTCCCGGGTTGCCGCTGGATGCGACGGCTTCTTTGCTGGGAAAACTGGATAACAATGCTTCTCCTGAAGACCTGGCACTGGGGCTGATGCACATGGTGTTGCAGTCTATCGGGCAGGCGGCTGTCTTGTCGGCTTTGGGTATGGGTATCCGCAATTTTGTGCTGATAGGTAACTTGACGCAGCTTCCGCAATGCCGTCCGGTATTTGATACCATCGGACGTATGTATGATGTGCGTTTTATTATTCCGGAAAATGCGGAGTATCAGACAGCAATCGGAGCGGCTTTGGCGTATATAAAAGAAACACACACCCGTCCGGTAAGGGGATAACCTTTCCGGACAGGTGTGCGGGAATCCTGCTTTCGCTCATCGCAGGATATCTGTGATCAGGTAAATCTGGCAGTCGGAAATGCCTTGCGTGGAAAGGGCTTCCTTGTCGGCCAGGAACAAGGATATGAACTCTTCGGTCGAGGCACAATCTGCCGCTGCCTTTCGGTAGTGTTCCAAGGCTTGTGGCACTTGTCCCATGGCCAGGTAGACGTGTCCGGAATTCAGCCAGTCGTTTGCCTGAGGTTTTTCCAGTGCCAGCAGTTTCTCGTACATTCGAATTGCTTCTTCGTATTTCCCAGACATGAAGTAACACCAGCCGATGGCGCGCCGTGCCTTTTCGGGGTGTGATTCCAGAAATTCAACTTTAAAAAACAGTTTGATGGCTTCGGCATATTCTTTCTGTGCGGCCAGGCATTGTCCAACTTGCATCAGGGTGTTGAGGTTGTCTGGGTCGAACGCAAGAACCCGCTGGAAAACCTGAGTAGCCTTTGAAAAGTCACCAGACAGTTTGTAGCAATGAGCCAGGTGCTTGAGGGTCCACAAGTGGTCGGGCTTGATGAGGTCGGCTTGCTGGTAGGCGTTTACGGCTTTTTCGTAAAGCTTGTTCTTCTGGTAAGCGAAGCCCAGTTTCTGCCAGGTTTCTGCCTGGTCGGGTTCTTTCTGTACCAGCGTTTCATACAGGGCGGCAGCTTCCTGCATGTAGCCTTTGGAAAAGAGGTATCCCGCTATCTGTTCGTGGTATTTCCCTTTTAGAATAAGCGGACGGAGCAACGGATTGTTCCAGAAATCCAGCTTGTCTTTGAAGATATCGTGCTGTTCGGTCCTGAATCTCCATAATTTATAGAAACGGTACAAGTTGTGTACATATTGCCGTTGGATGGCATTGACCTGTCGTTCTGCCGGATTTCCGGAGCCGTCAATTTCTTTAGGAATAATTTCTTCGCCGCTCATTTTAGACAGCATGAAGGTCTGCTGGTCATGAGGAAGTGATTTCATGGCCAGGCAGAATGAATATTTGTCGGAGTCGCAGAACACTTGAGAATTGACTACCATGCCCAGCAGGGATTGCTTTTCGAATGTTTTGTCCTTGTATATTTGATACAGATCGGGCACTTTCATGCTGAACAGATAGAACCAGTGGGCTGCTTCCTGAAAAAACGGGTAAGTCTTTAGTTGGGAAAAGGCGGTCATGTATGTATCGGCGCCTTCCATTTGCAATTCGCCCAGTTCGCGGATGTGGTCGCCTATTTTTTCCAGTTCTTTCTGCCATTCCGGGTTCAGGTCTTCGATATCTTCTATTTCGATGGCTTTCAGTTCTGGTTTCCGCAGATTGGGGTTACGCATCATTTGGGGAATGATTTCTTCACGCATTTTTTTGTCAATTTTTTCTGTTTCGCGCGAAAGGAGTAAGATAATCTGGATGTCGTGCAATTGTTTCAGGAGTACCGGATTGTCTGCCATCAGTTTCAAGGCAGAAACGAGGTCTGGATAGAGTGAAATCCGCTCGGGCTGAAAATAGGTCACCAAAGCGATGCCCGTCAATGCACGTTGGCTGACAGCCAGTTCGCCAGACATCTGGCAGGCTGAAAGCAGCAAGGTAAATTTCCGTACATCGAAAATCTGCAAGAGGTTCAGCGTGAGGGCGCTGATCATCACTGCCTTGTCGTTCGTGGCCATGGAAGGAGACGTCAGCAACAGACGTGCCTCTTGGTATTCTTCTTCACTCCATTGGGTAGATACCCATATTTTATTGAACAGTTCGTCGACTGCATTTTTATGAAGGGTGTAGTTCTGCAATGTCTGCGCTTCTTTTTCCGTTTCGTTTTCCGGCGCGGGTGAAGGATGTCCGGCCGCTTCCAGCATGAAGTCGATTTCTTTGAATGAATGTGGCGGCACCTGTGCAAACTTCCGGAATTTGTCGGCATAGTATCCGTAAGCCTTTTCCTGCTCTTTCAGAAAGAACGTTTTGTCGGTCAGTTCATAGGCTTTGCACATCAGTTGCTGGTAGATGTTTTCGCGCTGAGGGTCCTGTGTCCCCATGGCTGTATATTGCAGCATATAATTATAAGTGGTTTGCTGTGTCTCTATCTGCGACTGCAGCTCCCAGTCATTGAGTGTATTGGCTGCTTCTTTTATATGGGCAAAAGCTTCTTTCAGTCTTTTCTCGTGTAAAAGTTGGATAATCTCTTTCTGCATGATGATTTCACAATGATTAAGTCTATAACATGGAAGTATCTTCTTGAAGATATCTTTCCGTACGAGACAAAAGTAGTAATTATTTCTTAGTTTTTTGTTTTGCGATGAATCTAAATGCCCTTTTTTTGAAGAAAATGTTGCTCTCTTTCCCATTCATAATGAAATGGTTATGAAATGTTTGTAGGAAATGGATATGAAAAAGCAAATTTTTTTGTCAAAGAGATAGGGGTTTTTTGCGGTAGCTGCGTTATGTAGATGAAGTCACCTAGCTAAGTGTAACAACAAAAAAACTAAACGCAGGACTTTCGAGATACCGGAATGACACAGAAATAAACCGAAACGGCAGACCGGACCTGAAAGAACGGCATTTTAATTATGAATCATTAAAAACTAGACAGTATGAAATTTAAATTTATTGCATTATCTTTGTGTATGTTGGCAAGCGCGAACCTGGTAAAAGGACAAGAAAGTAAAGGCTTTATGCCTTCGGAAAACAAACACGACATTCGATTGTCGGTGAGCGACGGTCTGACTCAGGGATCGGTAGATGTACTGGGTATGGGATTGCTGGATGCGGTGGTTGGAACCAAACGTACGGATGCGAACTACAGTCTTGTATACGGCCTGGGCTATCGTTATTCTTTGGGCCGCTTTAGAGTGGGAGCTGATTTGGGATTCTCAAAATCGGACAACAAGCTGACGCTGGCGGGTGAGCAGACGCCTTCATTGAAGGAAAGCAATATGAACTTTCTGGTGTTGCCCGCTGCTGAGTTTGTGTACTATAAGCGAGGACTTGTAGAATTATACGGATCGGCTGCTGCGGGTGTCAACCTGAGTCGTCATAAAGAGGCCGCTCTGACAGAGGCGGGAAAAGCAGCTGTGAAAAAAGCCGATTTGAGCACTTCTTTTGCATACCAGGTAAATCCGATTGCCTTGAGAGTTGGAAATGACCGTATCGGAGGTTTTGTGGAAGCCGGCTTGGGCCACAAGGGATTCGTGACGGCTGGTGTAAGTTTGAAATTCTAATTGCTTGATTGACTTGGCATGGTAATGAAAGCCCATAGAAAGGACATATTCAAATCCAGGTTTCAGGAATATTATTCAAGGCTGTGTCATATAGCCTATGGATATGTTTCTGACAGGGATGACGCGGAAGATATTGTACAGGAACTGTTTATCAGTGTGTGGAACAAGCAGCTGGATGCCATGCCGGAAAAGGAATTTGCGGCTTACCTGACTACCTCCGTGAAGAACAGTTGCATCTCCTTTCTGCGGAAGCGTAGAGAAGATACCGTATCGATTGAGGAGCATTCGGCTTCAACCAGTTGCATGCCGGATGAAGTGACAGATGAAGGAGAGAAATCACCGGAAGAAATTCTGCAGTCGGCGCTGGCTGCCTTGCCTCCTAAGTGCAAGGAAATCTTCCTGTTGTCCAAACTTCAGGGCTTGAAATACCGTGAAATAGCCGGAAAATTAAGTTTGTCTGAGAAAACAGTGGAAAATCAGATGACAAAAGCTATTAAGTTGTTGCGTGTATATGTGGCTGAACATAGTTTTTTGCTGATTACGGTTGTCGCTGTCATTGTATCCATTATTATAAATTGTGAGTAAGACCATGAACAACAAAGAAGATATAAATGAACTGCTGGCCCGTTATTTTGCCAATGAACCACTGACTGTGGCGCAGCGTCGCGAACTGGACGAATGGATGACGGCTCACAAGCAAGAATTTGAGCAGATGCGAAGAGTGATGAATGCATCGCTGAAAACGACGGATGAGGTGGTCTTTGATGCAGAGAAGGCCTGGCAGAAAATCGAACTTCATCTGGAGGAGCGTGCAAAAATAATTCCTTTCAGGCAGAAAGCACGATGGGTCTTTTCTGTGGCGGCTTCCTTGCTGCTGTTGTTGGGAATCGGTGCTTTTTATTTCTTCCGTTCCACTTCGGATGAGCAGATGATGCGTTATGCGAATACTGGAACGACGGAAAAGCATGTGCTGCTGCCCGACAGCTCGGAAGTGATACTGTATCCGGAAGCGACATTGGCATACTGTTTTTCCGGCCGGCAGGAAGGACGACGGGCGGAATTGAAAGGAAAGGCCTTCTTTCAGGTGAAGAAAATGCACGGCATACCGTTTAAGGTGGAGACTGACTTGCTGAAAGTAGAGGTGCTGGGTACTTCTTTCCTGGTCGACGTGGCACACAGAGACAAGGCAGGCGTATTTGTAAAGACTGGGAAGGTACGCGTCAAAGAAGCTTCGGCTGGTGAAGTGGTGATTGAAGCCAATGAAAAAGCGGAATTGAAAAACGGTACGTGGCAGACTGGAGTAATCCGGAATCCGCAGAGCCTGTTTGGCGAAAAGGAACGGGTATTGGTGTTTGAACAGACTCCGATTGTGGAAGTAGTCAGGGTGGTGGCCGAGAAAACCGGCATACAAATAGATTTGGGCAAAGGCTTGGAAAAGAACTTGATTACGACTCAAATCCACATCGATGAACCGGACATAGCCGGAGAACTGGCTTTCCTTTGTGGATGTAAGTGTGAAACATTGGTGAAAGGAAAACATTACAGACTTTATGAAAAGTAAATGGCTGCTCCTCTTGCTGTGGACGGTGTGTGGAATCGGACTCCAGAAGATAGAAGGGCAGGAAGTCAAATCAGATAATACGGTAGCGGAAGAGTGGATACAGGTCCATGCCTCTTCCGCTACCGTATTGCAGTGGTTCAACTGGATAGAAAAGGAAACCGGAATCGTCTTGTCGTATAATCCGGCACAGATTGAGGTGGACAAAGTCTGCCGGGTAGAAAAAGGTGGAAGGATGACGGTCGGAGAACTGTTACATCGGATATTGGCCGGTTACCGGGTGCAGACAGCTTTTATTCCTCCCTTGAAACTGGTGATTCAGGCTAGGAAAATAGAGAACTATTATGTCAGTGGAACCGTTTGCGAAGAGGAAAGTGAAGAGCGTTTGTATGGCGCCGTGGTCACACTGGAAGACAAGGACGGGAAACAATGGCATACGATTTCGGGTGAAAATGGCGTTTTCCGTTTGTACGTACCCGAAGGAATTTATACACAAAAGACATCTTACATGGGATATACGCCACAGGTAAGACGTGTCAGGGTGGAAAAGGATTGCTTTGTCCGCACGTACCTGAAACCGTTGCTTTTTGAGATAGAGGAGGTGACGGTGGAGTCTGGTCGAAAGGAGAACGAGCTGAATGAGCTGACTCCTTCCAATCTACTTTCGTTTAGTGGAAATGATTTGTTTTCACAAATTTGGATTTTGCCGGGGGTAACTTCTTCCTTGGCCGGACATAACTTTATGGTAGACGGAGGGGGATACGATGAGAACCAACTGTTGTTGGACGGCGTACCTGTGTTTCATCCCGGCCATTTCAATTCGCTGCTGCCTGTATTCAACGGCGATGCGGTAAAGAACATGGTTTTTCATAAGAGCTTTTTCCCGACCCGACTGGAAGGGCGCATTTCGTCTGTCACAGAAGTAAATTTGAAAGAAGGAAATAAGGAAGAGCATGTACATACACTTACGTTGGATATGCCGGCGGCTTCAGTCACGCTCGAGGGGCCGATTATCAAGAAAAAAATGTCGTATATGGTAAGTGCTCGGCGGAGCTGGCTGGATTTCTTTGATGGCCTTTTATCGGAAGAAAACCGCCTGAACCATGCTACTTATGATTACAATGCAAAGCTGTCGTATAGTTTTTCGCCCGTCAGTACATTGAATTTTTTGGCATACGGTGCCCGAGATAATTTTCATCTTCCGGTTATGGAAAACGGTGATAATGTATCGGTGTTGCGATGGGATAACCAGGTGTATCAGTTGTCTTACAGCACGCAGAAAGGGCGGTTGGGAAATTCGACTGCGGTGTTTTATTCGGCGCATACGAACCGGGCACGTGTAGAGGAACTGGGATATGACCAGGAAGGATATGTACATAGCGGCATCAAGTCGTGGAACGTGACAACAGATTTCAGTTATTCGCTGGAAAATCTGTTCCAAGCCCGTTGGGGAGCTAAATATACGTATGAAGTATATGATTTGGCTACCATGGGGGCAAAATTGCTGGTGAGACATGAACCGGTGAGCCAGGTGTCGTTATATTATGACAATCTGTTGCGAATTTCTCCCAATTTTTCTGTACAAGTTGGAGTACATGGAGTGGGCTATCTGCCGCAGCATCATCGGTCGTACTATAGCATTCAGCCTCGGCTGTCGGTGAAGTATTTCTTGTGTGAGAAAGACCTGCTTTATCTGAATTTCTCTAAAATGGAACAGTTCTATCATTACCTCCGTTTTGATAACCTGTCATTGCCTACTGATTTTCGCATGCCAAGTATTGATGGATTCAAGCCACGTTCTTCGGAGCATTATGAGGTGGGTTGGAAGCATTTCCTTGAAGACGGACAGGTGGAGGTTTCCGTGTATTATAAGACGCGCAGGAACGTGCTGGCTCTTCGGCCGGATGCTTGGATAGAAGATAATCAGTGGCAGCAGTATCTGATGGTTGGAAGAGGAGACAGCTATGGAGTAAAAGGATATTTCTATAAAAACTGGAAGCATTGGAACTTGCAGCTTTCGTATGCTTATACCCGAAGTCGGGAATGGTTTAAAGAGTTGCCGGAAAAAGGGAAAATGCCTTCTTTGTATGATATACCTCATCAGTTGGGGGGAGCTGTATCTTATCGGGTGAATACTCACTCTTCTTTTTCTGTGGGAGGTATGCTGCGTTCCGGAAAGGTGACGCAGTTGGATGATTTTTTGATCCGTTGTCGTTTGAAGATTTTCGTGGAAAGCGGAATCCGCTCAACTATCGGGTGGATGTGGGGTATTCCTATCGGAAATCCTTTGGCGAGAAACTGCTGTTGCTTCGTCTGGGCATATATAATGTGGTGGGAAATCCTTCAGGAAGACATCCTGAACTTTTATTCTGTGCATTGGCGTAGCAACTGTTTGCCGTATGGAAGTATCAGCTTTAAGTTCTGAACCGTGAATTCTTGTTCCATTCTTCGTCTTTTTGTGTGCATATTCGAACCGGATTGATTATTTTTGCAACATCTATTGATGGAACGATGAGTATAAAAGAGCTTCAAGACATCTATGCCAAACATCTCAATGTATCTGGTTTGGCTTCTTTGTGTAGGAATAAGAGTGTAAAAAATGTATTTTTGGAAGGCATGCACGGGTCGTGCGCTTCTTTGTTTGCCTCGGCTTTTGTCAAGTCGGTGCCGGGTGTCTATGTGTTTATCTTGAATGACCTGGAGGAAGCCGGGTATTTTTACCATGACATGGTGCAGGTGAACGGAGATGCAGATATCCTGTTTTTTCCGTCTTCCTACCGTCGGGCCATTAAGTACGGACAGAAGGATGCGGCCAATGAGATTCTTCGTACGGAAGTACTGAGCCGGCTGGAACGGCAAGACCCTGTGGCGGTAGTTACTTATCCGGAAGCTTTGGCCGAGAAGGTGGTTTCCCGCAAACAACTTTCGGCTTCTACGCTTACACTGAAAGTGGGGCAGAAGGAAGACACAGGAAAGCTTATGGAAAAACTTTCCAGCTATGGTTTTGAACATGTGGACTATGTGTACGAACCGGGACAGTTTGCCTTACGAGGAAGTATCCTGGATGTCTATTCCTTTGCATCGGAATATCCTTATCGAATCGACTTCTTCGGCGATGAGATTGACAGCATCCGTACGTTTGAAGTCGAGACGCAGCTGTCGAAAGAGAAAAAGGAGTCGGTGAGCATTGTACCCGAATTGTCCACTTCGGAAGGGTCGGATATTTGTTTTCTGGATTTTATACCTAAGGAAACGATTCTGTGGGTGAAAGACTTGCTTTGGGTACGAGAACACATTCAGTCTGTACATGAGGATACTCTTTCTCCTCAGGCATTGAAAGCCTACGAAGGAGAGCAGACGGAGTTGATGAATCTTTCCCAAAAACTGATTGACGGGGCCGAGTTTACGGTGCGTGCCTTGGAGTTTTTCCGGGTTGATTTCGGGCATAAGGCCATAGGAACTCCTCAGGCACGGCTTGCTTTCGAAACTTCCGTGCAGCCTATTTTCCATAAGAATTTTGATTTGGTATCTAGCTCTTTCACGGACTTTCTGCAAAGGGGATACCGTTTGTATATCTGTTCGGATAGTGCCAAACAGACAGAGCGATTGAAAGATATCTTTCAGGAAAGAGGAGATCAGATTACGTTTGAACCGGTGGACCGTACGTTGCACGAGGGATTTGTGGACCATTCTTTACGGATATGTGTGTTTACAGACCATCAGATATTCGACCGTTTCCATAAATACAACCTCCGAAGTGACAAAGCCCGTAGCGGAAAGGTGGCCTTGTCACTAAAGGAACTGAACACGTTTGAGCCGGGGGATTATGTGGTGCATATCGACCATGGTATCGGCCGTTTTGCGGGACTGGTGCGCATTCCGAACGGGAATACTACGCAGGAGGTCATCAAACTGGTGTATCAGAATGACGACGTGGTGTTTGTGTCCATTCATTCGTTGCATAAAATCTCGAAGTACAAAGGAAAGGAAGGCGAACAGCCGCGTATCAGCAAACTGGGAACCGGTGCATGGGAGAAAATCAAGGAACGGACGAAGACCAAGATTAAGGACATTGCCCGCGATTTGATTAAGCTGTATTCGCAGCGTAAACAGGAAAAAGGATTTAAATACAGTCCCGACAGCTTCTTGCAGCATGAATTGGAAGCCAGCTTCTTGTACGAGGATACACCCGACCAGCTGAAGGCGACACAGGAAGTGAAGGCGGACATGGAGAGTGACAAGCCGATGGACCGTTTGGTGTGTGGGGACGTAGGCTTCGGTAAGACGGAGGTGGCCATCCGGGCTGCTTTCAAGGCAGTGGCCGACAACAAGCAGGTAGCGGTACTGGTGCCGACCACGGTGTTGGCTTTCCAGCATTATCAAACGTTTAAGAAGCGTCTGGAGGGAATGCCTTGCAAGGTGGAATACCTGAGCCGTGCGCGGACAGCCAAAGAAACCAGCCGTATTCTGAAGGAACTGGCCGAAGGAAGCATCAATATACTCATTGGTACGCACAAGATTATCGGGAAGAGTGTGAAGTTCAAGGACCTGGGATTGCTGATTATTGACGAGGAGCAGAAGTTCGGGGTGAGCGTGAAAGAGAAACTCCGTCAGATAAAGGTGAACGTGGATACATTGACCATGACGGCCACGCCGATTCCGCGTACGCTTCAGTTCTCACTGATGGGAGCCCGTGACTTGTCGGTTATCCAGACTCCGCCGCCCAACCGGTATCCGATTCAGACAGAGGTGCATACCTTTAATGAGGAAATCATTACCGAGGCCATCAACTTTGAAATGAGCCGTAACGGACAGGTCTTTTTTGTGAACAACCGGATTCAGAACCTGGGGGAACTGAAGGCCATGATTCAGCGGAATATTCCGGACTGCCGGGTGTGCATCGGACACGGACAGATGCAACCGGAGGAACTGGAAAAGATTATCTTCGATTTTGTCAACTATGACTACGATGTGCTGCTGGCTACGACTATCATTGAGAGTGGTATCGACATTCCCAATGCCAATACCATCATCATCAACCAGGCGCAGAATTTTGGATTGAGCGACCTGCATCAGATGCGGGGGCGTGTGGGACGAAGCAACAAGAAAGCTTTCTGCTATTTGCTGGCTCCTCCTTTATCGTCTTTGACTCCCGAAGCCAAGCGCCGTTTGCAGGCCATCGAGAATTTCAGCGATTTGGGAAGCGGCATTCACATTGCCATGCAGGATTTGGACATCCGTGGGGCCGGTAACATGCTGGGAGCCGAACAGAGCGGATTCATTGCCGACTTGGGATATGAAACTTATCAGAAGATTCTGAACGAGGCGGTGACCGAATTGAAAAACGAAGAGTTTGCCGACTTGTATGCGGACGAAATCAAGGCCGGCGAAGAGAAAATCAGCGGTGAAGAGTTCGTGGATGAATGTACCGTGGAAAGTGACCTGGAGTTGCTGTTCCCGAATGAATACATTCCGAGCAGCAGTGAGCGTATGCTGTTGTACCGGGAGCTGGACAAACTGGAACTGGACAAGGATGTGGAGGCGTTCAGGGCCCGATTGCTCGACCGCTTTGGCAAGATTCCTCCCGAAGGAGAAGAGTTGCTGCGCATCGTGCCGTTGAGGCGGCTGGCCAAGCGCCTCGGAGTGGAGAAAGTGGTGTTGAAAGCCCAGCGTATGACCCTCTTTTTTGTCAGCAACCTGGACAGTCCGTATTATCAGAGTATGGCTTTTGGAAAGATTATTGCGTATATGTCCAAGAACCCTCGTTACTGCAATTTGCGGGAACAGAACGGACGTCGGAGCATGGTAGTTTCCAAGGTGACCAACGTGAAAGATGCAGTCAGCATCCTGCAGGAAATTGTCAGCCTGGACGGAGAAAAGGCTCAGTAGGCCCCGGTTGTCTCAATCGGGTGACAGTGGAATTGCATTTTTGTTTCAGTAAGCTTGGGATGATTCTTTTTCGGGTCGGAAGAGAAAGACCGGGAGGAATAAACGGCTATTTTTATGCCTCAAATTCAAAAAGGCTTATGAGAAAAATAGGATGGATACTGCCGTTTCTGGTTTTCCCTCTGTGCATGCAGGGGCAGACGGCACGTGAAGAGATTGATGAGAATCCGGCACTGGCGGGAGGAAAATACTATGCCTATGAGGCACCCGATGGGCAACTTACCCTAGCTCCCGCGGGTTATACTCCTTTTTATATATCGATGTTTGCCCGTCATGGTTCGCGTTATCTGACGAAGGAAAAGAAATACACTCAGCCTTTGTCGCTTCTCCTTGCAGCGGATGAGGCCGGGGTGCTGACCGCAGACGGAAAGCGGGCATTGAAGGTGGTGGCTGCTTTGGCGCAGGAAGCCGAAGCACGTTATGGCGAACTGACGCCGAAAGGGGCGCGGCAACACCGGGAGCTAATAGACCGGATGTACCGGCATTATCCGGAGGTGTTCGCTGACGGTGTGCATGTGGATGCACGCTCTACCTATAAGACACGTGCCTTCCTTTCCATGGCAGCGGGTTGTGTGGAATTGAAGGGGTTGAACCCCAAGCTGCACATCACCACACAGGCCAGTGAGGCAGATGCCTATTATATAAAGTACAAGAATCCTTTGTATGAAGCACAGCATTTGGAGAACAGTGACTCGGTGTATCGTGTGGCAGATAGCGTGTATGTGCATCCGGCACGCTTGATGAGACAGCTGTTTCGTGATTCTTCTTATGTAGAGGCTCATATA
>ULWP01006156.1_pt1 | contig 14684 bp, 18 predicted proteins | sample 1960461 | NCBI WGS metagenome assembly ULWP01 (sample SAMEA4835815, study PRJEB28245) | human gut metagenome | biome: gut microbiome; material: fecal sample | place: Denmark | collected 2008
GGACAAAAGGCAAATTGTTGGGAGAATCCCAAACCCTTAAAAAGGTTTCAGGAATATTCCTGACAAGTGCTGTGGTATCACAAAGACGATGCTTGCAGGTACATAGCAAGTTGCTTGTAACAACAACGTGTCAAAGTTCACTTCATCGACAGGTGAAGTGAACATGACCGGTGTTCGCTACAAAAACGGCAGTACTACAACCGACTATTACTTTGTCTGCAACTGGCGCGGAGATGTAATCCGCATTTACGACGGCACAGGCGCGGTTGTTGCCAACTACAACTATGACGCTTGGGGCAATGTGATTTCTGTCACCGATGCCAATGGTACAGCGATTACAGATTCGACTCACATTGCCAACGTCAATCCTCTTCGCTATCGTGGGTATTATTACGACTCTGAGACGGGGTTCTATTATGTATCCAGTCGTTATTACGATCCTGAGGTTGGTCGGTGGATTAATGCAGACAACGTTATAGCTGGTGTTGGTGGAGATTTAAAAGGATACAATCTTTTTGCATACTGCTTTAACAATCCAGTTAATATGGATGATCAAGCTGGAAACTGGCCTAAGTGGATAAAGAATACTGTTAAATGGGTAGCAAAGAATATTGTTAAGCCAGTCGTAAAAACTGTTCAAAAGACTCTTTCAAAGGTTGACTTAACATATTCTACTGGTGTCAATGTGAGTGGAACACCCAGTGCATGGATTTTCAATGGTCAAATTGGCGTATCTATGGATACTAAGGGAAATGTTGCGATCCAAGTTTCTGGCGGAGGGGGTATTACCGGAGGCGATCCTGGTATATCTATAACGCGCTATCAAAGTGTAACAAATGCTCCCAACATTGACAAATTGAATGATGCCTATTATCAAGTAGGTGGCTCAATAGCTGTGCCTATTGAGGGTGTTCCTGTCGCGGCTGGTGGAGACGTAATGTTTATGCCAGACCCAGCATTAAACACCAGATACTTCGGATTAACTGGAAATGTTGGATTTGGTACACCTGGAAAGGAGTTTCATGTTGAATGGGGAACAACGGTTACGCTACCGTACACCCAATTTAATGTTTATGAGGTTGCGAGATCTGTGTACATTAAAATTATGGAGTGGTAGATATGAAATTAAAACGAATTTATCTGCTTCTATCATTTGTATTATTGATTGTTATTTCTACAAATGCAATAAAGGTAAATGCAATGAATACAGGATTTTTTACAGAAGATCTTTCTGATGAGACAAAAACTACATTTGTGGCAAGTATCAATGTATCACCATTAAGTGCCGAACCTGAAAAAAGAGGAGTCCTATGCTTCGATGTAAATGAACAGGGATTGATTGCGATTGGACAAACGGGTTCCCAAGACAAAGAGATTTGCGTATATACGTCTCAAGGAGAGTTCTTGTATGGATATACGTTCAATTGTACTCAAAGTTTTTGTGTTGAATGGGATGAGCAACACGTTAATATTTATTTCATTCGTAGCGATGTGATAATATCGCTTGATTCAGACGGCAATATATTAGATATTAAGGCAGTACAAGATACGATTGATAACAACTCATACAGAAATTCGCTACTGTATTCAACAACTCGGACAGTTGGTAATACTACATATCTAATTAGAAATGATATGGGAATATTTAACTGGATTGCTACGTCTTATTCTCAAATTGTCACCATTGATGCTACAGGTTCGGAATCTATTATATATGATGTGAATTCAATGCAACTTACGAAAACAATAGTAACCATCAGCCTTATTTGTGTATTTGTTTTTGTTGCTGTCGCAGTTGTCATTTGGCAATTCATTAAGTTGAGGCGCGGTAATTAATCATACCAGCAAGCATCGCGTTTGGTCACCCAAACACAGGCTTGTCAGGAATATTCCTGAAACCTTTAAGGGCTTGGGATTATCCCAACAACCTGCCTTTTGTCCCCAAAAGGCGATGCTTGCTGGTACATAGCGGATAGCCCGTGATATGTAAACATTTTGTGAACATTCAAAACAGAGGCTTGCATTTTTGCCTTTATGTGTCTAATTCATGGAACTCTATTCCTGATTTTTATGGCACTATTTCCTGATATTTAATAAATCCGGTATTGAAAGTTACCCAATCTTATTTATAATTATCTATAGCACATATGAACAATTGCTGAGACTGCTTGTTTCCTTATAAACGATAAATAGGAGTTGAAAATATGAAGAAAATGGATGATTATACAAAAATAAGTTTAAAAGCTTTGGGCGTTGATTTGATAGCATGGCCGGTAGCATTCATCCTAACGTTTTTGATCGTAACATATGCGAATGATCTGGCACAGTATATTAGTGGATATTTTTGTGAGTGCATGTCTTCTGGCAGACGGTATTTCGGTATATAAGTTTAAGGGCGATTTTTTAAACGAAAAAAATGTTGGAGAAGAGGGTTACTATCTTCTGAAGGTTAGGATGTATGTGGGACTTGGCTTGGGAGCGATAGCTTTTTGTGGCATGATAGTTAGTCTTATCAGGTATTTGATTCATTTGTTGTGATGTAAGATACTTCTTTATATATTGAGTATCTTTATGGCAACAAAGTTGCTAGCATCATTGGATACATCCTCATATTGACAAAATAGTCATAAATATGAGGTGATATGCATAAAGATTGCAACATATTCCTATGACGCTATAGCAAAATTAAAAAGTGGCTACAGCGCGACAAAGGCTATAAGTGATGGGGTGATTTAATGAAAAAGGTATATAAATTGGTTCACAAAAGATTTATTGAATTTTCCGCAGATACAAATGAAAAAGTATACTGCACAAAATTGTTGGGATTTTTTTCCTCTAAACAAAAGTGCAGGGATATAATCAATTGTTACTTGCAAAAACCGGGCTTTAAGGATTTCCCGAACGATTTTCAAGAAGAGATAGTGTATGCCGACACGGACGACTTTAGCGGTTCAATAGGCGAATTTAGGGGGGCTGTGTTTTATTTGGCGCATGAATATTTTGACGGCGAGTATGACAATGTATCGGATCTCGGGTATTATTCAACCTATGAAAATGCAGAAAAAAGTCTGTCGGAGTATCGTGAAAATCCGGAATTTATTAACTACCCTGATGGGTTCTCCATTGACGAATATGAAATAGATAAGCCGGAATGGACTGAGGGATTCTTTACTTTTTAGTACGACTAAAACAAAAGGCGCTTAAAATGCATGATCGAATTTAGGAAACATGTATTCGCATGAGGACCTTGTAAACAATCAGCGTTTCCTGTATACTTATGATTTAACAGGCAGACTTGTTCGACAGAGCATTAACAAAGCTTTTAAAAATCGAAGAAGACAATCGTTTAAAGGCGAGGCCACGAAGGCGATAAAGTATTACTCCAAGAGCACCGCTGCGTATAGAAAGGCAGTAAAAAATTATATTCATGATGAATTGAACTTTAAAGAGATTGCTAAAAGAGCTGGAAATCGATTTTTTAAATGGTTAGGATGGTGATAGTAGGTGGCTATTCTCATTGACAGAATAGAGACACTCCCTATAGAGGCTATAATACTTGCGATTATCGTAAATGAACTTTGTTGTCATTCTATATATAAATTTGCCGTAATGTTTCTGTTTGAAAAAGGTATGACTAACCGCCAGAGGCGGGAGTGGCGAAAGGAACGATTCTTTAAAAGAAGAACCATGCGCTACATAAGAACGACGATAAAGAGTTTTCCCGAGCAGGATTTTAGCCCCAATATTGAGAAGTACCATCTGTTGGATGTGATATTTCTTGCTATTTCTATAATAGTTTTAGCGGTTGTAAGTATAACTTATTATTTTATCAGAGAAATCAATTGGGTTATTGTAGTGACATATCAAACCTTTGAAGCACTTACGGTGGCAACGGGCATTTTTTATTGTTCACATAGAACAGCGCGCGATAAAAAAGGACGATTTGTTGGTCTTTTTTGCGGCGAATGTACCTTAAAGTAGGGCTAAAACAATTGATCATATCTTAACCGTTGAATGTCGATCCTTAGACAGTTTTTTTGTAAGGAAATAACTGGGAGACTCCAACCACTTCCAGTTGTCCTTATCAAATATATTTGGAAATGCAGGCTTGTTCGATAGAGCGTACTTAACGGCAGCAAAAAGCGCATCTATGACGCCGAGTACGGATATGACATGAACAACAACGAGTGTTATAACAGTGGCCGTGACCACATCTATATTTTTTATACTTGTAGACGATATCACTGGGATAGGGGTAGTTGATGACATTGCAATTATTCCGCTGATCTACATTTTTGAAGTTTTAGAGGAAATAAGTTGATAAATCATATTTTGGAGGCAATTATGATAGAAATATTAAAATTAGCTATGACATTGAAAAAGAATGTATGTGTCTATACTTGCGATTCGGAAATTTCAAAGTTCTTATACGGACGTATAATTTTTATTGACAATGAGTTTTTCGCTTTGTATATGCTCACTCCAAATGGAGAAAATGACGGTATTTTGGTAAAAAAGATTAGCTGTATTACTTATGTTGAGATGGACGGACAGTATGATGAAAAAATGAAAAAACTATGTCCGAATTTCGACGATTTGATTTCAAAGACTCCGATAGATTTTGAAAATGGAAATGCGCTGTTTTCAATAATGCTGGAAGCGTTAAGAACGGGAAAGCCGATTTCTGTTGAGCTGTTGGACAGTGGTGTTGATTCGGTGATTGGTCAAGTTACAGCGGTTAATGAGAAAATATGTACTGTAAGGCAGATAGATGAATACGGATGCGATGATGGTATCGCGTATGTCAATGTCCCGGATATAACTCAAGTATCCTACGCATCTGCCGATCATAGCATTTTGTTGTTGCTTATGACCAAGTGAAAAAATCACAGCTGCACATATATAAGTTAATGTGAGTGTATCATATGTTACATATTGTAACGGTGTAGGAACATATATACCAACAAAATCAATTTCTTACTCGCAAGCGATATCGTATGTTCGCGGAGGAGGTAGCGTATTTACAGATTCAAGAAACAACGCATACAAATTAGCCAAGGCTGTTGGATGAGGGGCTTCTCCTGTACACGATATGCCACATGGAGGAGTAGACTACTGGAAACATTACCATGCAACTCGAAGAGGCAAAAGAACAGGAGGACATGTGTTTTATGTCTGATAGAATATATTTGAATTATGATGATATTGTTAAAGAAGAATCGGTAGTTGTAGACTATTTAGCAAAAAATTCAGACCGATTTTCCGTTACTGCTGTTATAAAAAGACCTTATTCACAATTGCCTCCCGATTTTAATTATGGTGTACAATTACAACCGTTTGTAGAAAACTATATTTTTGAAAGAAAAGATTGGCTTGTCAATTTTTTAGGTTATATGAGGCATCAAATTATGGTGGTTTGCCGTTGTTGCAAGGAAAGCCGTAAACAACTTTTGCTAATGCCCAATGTTTTTTTGCCTATAGATAGCGATATTCCCGAAGATATTTGCTTCTATCGAAATGGCAAATTGTGGTTCGCAACAATTTCACATGAAAAGATTGCGTTTGCGGTAGATGTTACAAAAGCGGATTTGACATTCTTCAAGGAGAATGGGATAAAATCTTATATTTGACCTGCATTGTAATTAATATGATACCAGAGTAATAAAAAACATTATGAAAGCGGGAAAACCAATGGCGGATTCCAGCTTGAAGAATGGTCTGAAATGGGTTGTTAATGGAACATATAATGGCTCATCCGGTGTCTGGGAACTGGTTGTTGATACTACAACAAATACTATTGTCCATTTTCTATTTAGGAGTAAACAATGATACGATTTATTGTTGATTATAAAAATATTGTCTTTAATGGGGAAGCACAATATTTAAAAGACGAGTATTCGTTTTTCTATAATCCGTGGAATGATGTAAACTTTTCGGTTTTAATTGAAAACGGGTACAATAGCTTAGATGTAAAATTGGAAAATGGACGTGTATTTCAAATGACAGGGTTAAATCCAGACTATAACTGGATTGAGAAAGAGTTAGTTATCCCTGTATCCCAACCAGGAATCTTAATGGTATCGTTTGATAGAAAATACCAAGAGGGTACTGGCATACAGTATGCAAGCGATTGGCAAACATATTTTAATGGCAAAACAGGATGGGTTTGCATTGGTAATCCAGACTGTAATAGCAAAAGTAAAGGTGTAGAGTTTGCGAAGAATACCGTCGCAGTTATTGACAACGAACAACTGTCTTCAATATGGATAAAGCCACAATTCATTTAAGAATAATCTATTACCGCAAGCATCGCATTTTGTGAACTTTCAAAAATAAGGCTTACCTTTTGTCTTTAAGTGAAAAAACAGATTGAGAGGATTTTCTCTCCCTCCATCTGTTACTCTCACGGTAAAGGAGGCAACTATGGTAAAGATCAAATCGATTGTTCAATCAGGAGATGCACTTACGGCAGCAAGAAGAGCATCTATGCCGCTGAGTACGGATATGACATGAACAACAACGTGTCAAAGTTCACTTCATCGGCGGGTGGAGTGAGCATGACCGAAAGGTTTGATTACACGATAAGCTTATCGAAGCCTGCGCGCAGAAGAAAATATAAAGTACAAAACGCCGTCCTTTGTGGCGGCGTTTTCTGCGCTTGAAACGGAGGGAAAAATATATTATAATCTAATTGAATCTATAACTGGGAGGTCTTTGATGAACATACTTGTAACGCTTGACGCCAATTATATCCGGCCGCTGTCCGTGATGCTCCATTCGCTCGTTCGCGCGGACGACTGCCCGAAGTTCGATTTATACATAGCCCACTCGTCGCTGACCGACGAGAATATCGACAGCATATTCCGCGGCATCGACCGCAGCCGCTTCAATGTCCATTCCATCCGCCTCTCCCACGAGCTCAACGCCGACGCTCCGACGGAGGACAGGATAACCAAAGAGACATATTATCGACTCACCGCGCACGAATTTCTGCCCGCAGAGCTCGACAGAATACTTTATATCGACCCGGACACGCTGATTCTCAATTCCATATCTGATCTCTATAACATGGATCTCGACTGCTTCTGCTTCGCCGGGGCGAGCCATACTTTCGGCGTGGTCGAGGATATCAATCATATTCGTTTGGGTATGCCTGAGGGCTCACGATATATCAATGCGGGCATACTTATGATGAACCTCGATGAGCTCAGGCGCAGCTACACATCAAAGGAGCTCTTCGACTATATCGACAAGAACGCCGATAACCTGCCTCTCGGCGACCAGGATGTCATAAACGCGCTCTACTGCACCAAAACGCGCTATGTCTCGCCGGAGATATATAACCTCGACGAAAAGACCGCGCTCCACGGCCTCAAGACCCACGAGTGGATTGAGAAGAACTGCTCGATAGTCCACTACAACGGCAAATACAAGCCGTGGAAAGAGGGCTACATAGGCACACTCGCTTATCTCTGGCACAGGGAGGAAGAGAGCCTGCTTGCCGATGCACAGAGAGAGCTTTGAGAGCGAGTGCCGCTTTGCACTTGTAAACTTTGCGGAATGTTGGTATAATTAGAATACTTTAAGGAATCAGGGAGGATACACAATAATGGCATTTTGCACCAACTGCGGCTCAAAGATAGATGACGAGGCACGCTTCTGCCCCGACTGCGGCGCACCCGTTGTGCCCGAAGCGCCTAAGGCAGAGCCGTGGGAAGAGGAAAAGAAGGGTTTCGGAACAAAAATCAATGAGCTCAACAACACGCCCGACACAACGTCCGAGTTCGACCAAAACGACATTCAGTCGAACAAAGTTATGGCGGTACTCGCTTATTTGGGAATACTCGTGCTTGTTCCGCTCTTTGCCGCAAGGGAATCGAGATATGCGCGCTTCCACACGAATCAGGGACTTGTCCTCGCGATAGCCCAGTTCGCATGGACGTTCGTTAGCAGAATAATAGTCAGCGCTGTCGGAGCCGTCAACGAAACCGTTTCTCTTATTATCGGCGGCGTGTGCAGCTTGGTTAGCATCGCGTTTGCGGTGCTTACGGTAATCGGAATCATCAATGCCGCCAAGGGCACTGCAAAGGAGCTGCCGATTATCGGAAATATAAAGATTCTCAAATAATGGAGATGTTTTTATGCAGACAATAGTTGCGGTTGTTTCAATCGTAGTGGAAAAAGAGGAGTCCGTCGAGCAGCTCAACACTCTCTTGCATGAGTTCGGCGAGCATATAATCGGCAGAATGGGCATCCCTTACCGCGCAAAGGGCGTGAATATAGTTTCCGTCGCCCTCGATGCGCCGCTTGAGACTATCTCTTCGCTTGCCGAAAAGCTCGGAACCGTTCCGGGGCTCAGCGTGACTACCGCATATTCAAACGTAGTCGGCGAGGAATAAACGAGAGCTACGCACGGCATAGAAAGCAAAAAGGTCATGGTTTACGGATCATGATCTTTTTTATTTACATTCGGATTTTTAAATATTCACTCCTGTTGAAAAATCCCGACGAAAGTAATATAATTTTAAAAGACTCAACTGCGGAGGTATTATATGAAACTTCTTATCGTTCGTCACGGAGACCCGGATTATTCGATAGACTCGCTGACCCCCAAGGGCTGGCACGAGGCAGAACTGCTCAAAAACAGGCTGACGAAGCTCGATGTTGCGGCGTTCTACTGCTCGCCGCTCGGCAGGGCGAAGGACACTTCAAAAGCGACGCTCAACGCGCTCGGCAGAACGGCGGAGATATTCGACTGGCTGCGCGAGTTCGACGGCTATGTAATAGACCCGGAGAGCGGGGAGCGCACCTATTCCTGGGACAGAACGCCTGCGTTTCTGAGCGAAAACGACGACTATTACGACAAGGACAAGTGGATATCCACCCCGTTTTACAGCAGCGGGGATGTGCCCGAAAAATACAAAACCGTCTGCGACGGCATAGACGAGCTGCTTGCGCGCCACGGCTATGTCCACGACGGCAAGATATACAGAGTCGAGCGGGAGAACAGCGACACCGTGGTGCTCTTCTGCCATTTCGGCGTGGAGTGCGTTCTGCTCTCGCATATTTTAAAGATATCGCCCGTTGTGCTCTGGCATAATTTCGTTGCACTGCCGACCTCGGTGACGACGCTGATAACCGAGGAGCGCGAGCAGGGGAAAGCCGTTTTCAGATGCAACGCATTCGGCGATATCTCGCACCTCTATGCAGGCGATGAACCCGCGTCGTTCCAGGCGCGCTTCTGCGAGACCTATTCAAATTTTGACGAGAGACACTGAAAAATAAAAAATTACAGCACCGTTTCAATTTTCAGAAACGGTGCTGTCTTTTGTTTTACCGCACGGCTATTTTTTGTCAACAACCGCAATGTCCTTGATGCGCAGTTCGTTGCCTGTCACGAGATAGGTGTTGTCGCTGCCGCAGTGCGGGCATTTTTTTGCGTATTCCGTTGTCTTGTAGGTCTTTTTGCAGTCTTTGCAGTAGGAGACGCCCTCGAGAATAATCATTTCAAGCTCGGTATCCTGCATATATTCCGTCTTTTTCTTCGCCCATTCGAAGCAGTCCGAAAAATACGACGGAACTATCGACGACACTTCGCCGACCTCAAGCGTGAGGCGGGTCACCTTGCTGACATTGTTTTCCTTGGCGAGCTCCTCCACCTGATCTATGACATGGAGAACTATGCCTAATTCATGCATGAAATCAATCCTTGTTCTGCTGAGCCTGCTTATAGGCCTTACGCTTTTTCGCCATCTCCTTCGCCTCGTCCGAGCCTAAGTGACCCAGAATCTTGAAGGCGCGCTTGACGGAATATTTCAGAAGTCCGCCGACCTTGTCCTCGGCAACGCACATCGTCGAGCATTCCGGATGGTCGCGCACGAGATGGATAGCGTCAAATTCGCACTTAGTCGTGCAGAGGCCGCAGCCGATGCACTTGTTGTAGTCGACATACGATGCGCCGCATCCGAGGCAGCGCCCGGTCTCGATCTTGACCTGCTCTTCGGTCAGATCCAGATGCGCGTCCTTGAAGGACATCTTCGCGTCTATCGACTCGTCCATACCGGCCTCCTGACGGCCTGCCGTGTCATAGGACGGGAATTTGATATCGTCTTTGTTCAGCGGAGTAAAGCTGCGGCGGTCGCGTCCGATGGTCATGGAAGCGTCCGGGCGGGCATGGCGGTGCAGGCTCTCTGCTGCCTCGTGACCGGCGGCAATAGCGTCGATAACAAAGCGCGGACCTGTGTAAACATCGCCGCCGACGAAGATATCGGGATCCTCGGTCTGATAGGTGAACTTGTCTGCGACGGGATAGTTGCCGTGCCAGAAAGTGACCTTCGTGCCCTCAAGCAGGTTGCCCCACTCGATAGCCTGACCGATAGCGAAGACAATCTTGTCTGCCTTGACCTCGATAGTCTCATTCTCGTCATATACGGGCGAGAAGCGCTTGGTCTCGGGGTCGATTGTGCGCACGCACTTCTTGAGCACGATGCCGGTGACCTTGCCGCTCTCGTCGACGAGGACTTCCTTGGGCCCCCAGGAGGGATTGACCTTGATGTTCTCTTCTTCAGCTTCTGCGACTTCTTCGCGGCTCGCGGGCATCTCATCGCGCGACTCAAGGCAGAACATGCTGACCTCGGAAGCACCGAGACGGTGAGCGTTTCTTGCGCAGTCGATAGCGACATTGCCGCCGCCGATGACAACTACGCTGCCGTCAAATGTATCCTCGCGGTGCTCGAAGCAGTGGCGCAGATACTCAACAGCGATATGTGTGCCGGGTGCGTCGTCGTTCTTGACTCCGGGGCGTCTGCCGCCCTGGCAGCCGATGGCGATATAGAACGCCTTGTAGCCCTGCTCTTTGAGCTGAGCTATTGTGATATCCTTGCCGACCTCAACGCCGCACTTGATTTCGGCGCCGAGCTCTTTGATAATATCAATCTCTGCGGCGATAACATCCTTTTCAAGCTTGTAGCTGGGGATGCCGTATGTGAGCATACCGCCGGGGATCGGGTTCTTTTCGAAAACGGTGGGTTTGTAACCCATCTGTGCGAGATAGTATGCCGCACTCAGACCGGCAGGACCGCCGCCGATGATGGCAATCTTCTCGTCGAACGCGCCGTGGGTCGACTGAACGGTCTTTTCGGGCACGAATCTGTCCTCAGCGTTGAGGTCGAGATCGGCGACGAACTTCTTGACCGCATCTATCGATACGGGAGCGTCAATCTTGCCGCGGGTGCACTCGGATTCGCATCTCTTGTTGCAGACGCGTCCACAGACAGCCGGGAACGGGTTCTCGGTCTTTATCATCGCGAGAGCCTCGCGGTACTTGCCCTCGTGGGCGAGGCGCAGATAAGCCTGAACGGGCACGTGCGCGGGACATGCCGCCTTGCACGGAGCGGAGCCGCTGGCATATGTGTTGGACATACGCGCGGTGTCGCGGTAGTCCTCATCCCATGCATAGGGTCCCCAGATGTTGTTGTCCGGCAGGGGAGCATGAGGATATTTGACCTCGGAGCCGTCCTTGCGGCAGAGCTTCTGACCCATCTTGACGGCGCCCGCCGGGCAGGTCTCAACGCACTTGCCGCAGGCTACGCACTTCTCCTTCTCAACCTTTGCAGTATAGGAGCTGCGCGAAAGATAGGGTGTATTGAACAGCAGAGAAGTACGCAGAGCGTTGCAGATCTTGACGTTGCAGTTGCAGATGTCGAAAATCTTGTTCTCGCCGTCGATGTTGGTTATCTGATGGACATAGCCATTCTTCTCGGCAAGCTCGAGTATCTCGAGAGCGCGCTCTTTGGTTATGTAGTGCGCGCGTCCGGTCTCAACGGTGTAATCTGCCATGTCGCCGAGCTGGATGCACCAATCGTCAAAATCGTCGGTGCAGCCGTCGCCGAGCACTGCGCGCGAAGCGCGGCAGGAGCAGATACCTGCGGAGATGTGACCCTCGTATTTCTTGAGCCAGTATGAGATATGCTCAAGGTCTATCGACTTGCTCTCGGCGTCGATAGCTTTCTCGACCGGGATGACATGCATTCCGATTCCGTCGCCTCCGGGCGGCACCATCTGAGTGATGCCCGCGAGGGGGATGAAAGTCATGCGCTCGAAGAACGAGGCAACTGCAGGGTTCTTTGCGATCCTGTCGACCGAGGAGTTGAACAGCTCGGCGGAGCCGGGGACATAGAACGGCAGCCTGTAGCGTCTGATGCGCGGGCGATCCTTGAGCTCGTGAGTGTGGTCATAGTTGTCGCCGTAGTCATACTCAAGGATGCCTATGTAAGACATCTCATCGAGTATCTTCTGCAGATCGATAGCTTCGTAGTCGCGGTTCATCTCGAGCAGCTGCTCAAAGGTGTAGTGCTGGCGGAGCTTCATCTTGTTGGCGATATCGCACATCTCAGGAGTCAGGACTTCTCTGAGTCCCCAATACTCCGGGTCGTCGGATGTCACTCCGGAGATCTTGTGTCCCATAGCGTCGGTTATCTTTCTGCCGAGCTTGAGATAGCGTTCATCGGGGTTCTTGTCGCCCTGATATTTGCTGATTATTTTCTTATTCTGTTCCGGCATGATTTTACCTCTTCAATTAAAAGAATCTTCTTGCAAGGTCGCGGCTGTATTCAACGGTCTCTTCCATGTCGCCGAATGCCATAACCTCGCCTGCATAGTAGGTGTTGTCCTTACCCTGCATAGCTTCGACCTTCTCATACCAGCCGTCGGCATAGTCCTTGCTGCTGACATGCGGGAAATAATACCAGTCGTCGATACGCTCGATCTTATCGACCTTCAGGCCGCACTTCTCCATGTCTGCAAGGGTAGTCGCTTTTGCGTCCTCAAACGGAACATCCTCCATACCCTCGTGGTTGCGCAGGGTGAATGTAACGAGCGGCTGATCGGTGACGCCGTCGGACCAGCGATGATAGAACACCATAAGATGTCCGCGGGTTTCGTTGGTCATGTTCTCGAAGAAATAGTAGGAGATGTCAGGCGCGTTGCCCTCTTCGGGACGGACAGCCATGGTGAAATACTCCTTATGGACTATCTTGGAGAACAGCTCTTTCTCTTCCGGGCGGGGATCGCCGTAGCCGAGGAACAGCTCGAGCGGGGTGCAGATGATGAGCTTGTCAAACTCTTCGGTCTTGCCGTTTACGGTGACATAGACCTTGTCGTTTTCACGCTTGATGTTAGTGACTTCGGAGTTGAGCAGAGCGGGATACTTCAGGTGGCTGTTGACGCCCTCCCAGATGCTCTGGGTGCCGTTGTACCAAGTCCACAGTTTGCCGGTGGAAAGGAACTGCTTGACGGTGAAGGCATCAAGATACTTGAGAACATACGCCGCCGGGATCTCGTCGAAGTAGCCGTAGCCGAAAGAAGTGAACGGACCCTTCCAGACAAGCTCTGCGTCCTCGCAGTGGTTGAGCTTGAGGAACTCGGAGAAGGGCATCGAAAGATCCTTCAGGTTCGGGTTCTCGCCCTCGATGTGAGCAAGCTTCATCTCGGGAGACGGGCAGGGACCCTCATAACGACCCTCGGACACGCCTCTGTGACCGTTGACATCGTAGCCCTTGTACTTCGTCTCGAGGAGTTTCGAGAGCTTTCTCATCTTCATGATCTTCTTGAGCAGTGCGAGGGGAGAAGACTTCTGGGGCGTGCCGTCGACATTCATAAATCTTCTGCCCATGGGCGGTCCGTCGAGATGGGTCGTGCCGCCGAACTCTTCGCACTCGTGAACTGCGAAGTAAGTGTCGCAGCCCATGACCGCGCCCATTTCAATGGTGCGGTCTTCCCATTTGCCCTGTGCGTTCTTGACCTTCATCATGGGCGAGAATGCCTTGCCTCCGACTTTGCCGGACTTCTCATAGATGACATAGTTGTCATAGCCCTTTTTCTCCAGGTACATAGCCATGCTCGTGCCTGCGGGGCCGCCGCCGATGATGCAGATGCGCTGATTCTTGTTTTCCATGGATAGATCTTCCTCTCCTTGATGGTTGGTGTAGCAATCTCCTTCCTTAAAACAGTGGGAAATTTGCTGCATCGGGTGTCTTTTTTAACATCAATGTCATTATATTACCTTGTTTTTTGTGAGTCAATAGCAAGAATGCACAAAAAAGTATTCTCTTATCGAATCGTGAACCGTCATTTTATAATTTTAACAATTGCTTCTTTTAAGTAATAATAATGAGCCCCGATAGTTGAAAAATATTTACTTCGGTGGTAATATATAGATGAAAACCGCGGAGGCGATAAAATGACAAATCAGGAAATAGCGCTGGAGATAACGAAGATATTGAAGCCCGATGTCGATCACTATACGCGCAACCACAACGACGGCGACAGGTTCGAGACAAGAAAGCGCGTCTATGCCGAGACTTATCTTTATTTTCTCAACAAATTCAACGAGAACGACAAAGCCGAAGGTAAAACAGAGGAAGAATAAAAAGCAGGGTGTTCATAAAACAGCTTCAATCCCGGAGGAATGTCTGCCGGGACTTTTTCTGCGTATATCGAAGCCGCATGATGCGATAAACGGAGCGGAAGATTGGATTTGACTATAACTTAAGCTATAGCAAGGTAAAAGCAAGCGACTTATCTAATTCTTATAATCGGGCTTTTAGTAGCCGCTCCGCAGTGTTCGATAAGCCGATTGATAGGAGCGAGGGAACGGCTTGCGAAGCAAGACGCACGAGCCCGCA
>ULWP01018283.1_pt1 | contig 14579 bp, 15 predicted proteins | sample 1960461 | NCBI WGS metagenome assembly ULWP01 (sample SAMEA4835815, study PRJEB28245) | human gut metagenome | biome: gut microbiome; material: fecal sample | place: Denmark | collected 2008
CCTCCAGACCCTCTGCCCAGTTGGGATGACTTGTTTCAAACCGGTCTTGATAATCGTCAAGCAGGACAGATGCTATCAAATGATCTGCCGTAAACGCAAGCGTGCCGCTTAGTTCCTTCACTTCTCCGCCGTTGCTTAGCTCCGCATGGAAGCCGTAGGAATCAGCCTCGGAAGTATTCTGAATATCCAATGCGGAAATTGTCCACTCGTTTCCCGCACCGAGGAAATCCGCGTCAAGCCTCCATATCGTTCGCTCGGCAAGCAATTGATTGAAGCACTCATCGGTGAGGTATTCCGATACGCCGTGATAATATTCTTCCAAAGCATCGTGCAAAACAGCTTCGTCGGTAAAAAGCTCAGAATTGTTTTGAAGCTTTGTCATCAGTTCATCATTTCTTCCGTCGCTGTTAATCGTAAGGAATTCCGTCAGAAAACAATCTGCCAGCTCCTTATTTTGGGAATCGCTGTCCTTAAGACCGCACCCCGTAAACATTGCGGCACTCAATCCAGCACATAAAAGCAGAACGAATATTGTTCTTTTTGCTTTTTTCATGATTATACCTCACTTTCTTTTACCCTTCTATAAATAAAGACGGTAAAACCCGCAAAGTGCAACAGAATTTTTTTATTTTTCGGCAGATTTTTAAATTCATCCATGCTTTGTCGAGTTTTCTTTATTAAGAAGGAGCACATCGTCCGACATGCTCCTTGGTTTTCTTACTTATTTACAGTTTTGGAAAGCACTTTTGATACTGTGCCTGCTGCGATAAAGTTTACGGCCGCTTCAACAACTCCGTTTACTCCAACAAATGCAACGAGGAACGGCCAAATGGCGTTCGTCGGCAGACTTTCTCCTGCCATTGTGGATATGAATGTATCGTTGCTCCAGAAGAACACGATGATGCACGTCATGAAGAAAAGCGTATTCAGCAGTGCTGTGGCAAGCGATGCGATGAAATACGATGCCGTCTTCATTTTTCCGGTACTATGTAATGCCCTGAAGAGGAGGCCCGAAAGCCATCCGCACAGTATTCTCGGAACGATGCAGGTTATGAATGTTGCAACCGGATTCAGTCCGAGAAGCAGCGCCCCAAAACCGGATGCACCAAAGCACTGAATGAAACTTGTAACCCCGAAGATTCCTCCGAGAATCGCTCCGACCGCCGGCCCGAGGATAATGGCTCCGATTGCCACCGGCAGAACCATGAATGTAATCTCAATCGGACCTGCCTTGAGGTATCCCAGTGGTGTGTACGCGAAAATCAGCATAATTGCAACAAGTATGGCCATTTGTACCATCTTCTGTGTCCGCGTATTGATGTTTTTTTCCATTTGAAAACTCCTTTTCCGCTGTCGCCCCGCTGTCTGCGGGTGCAACGCTTACTTAAAAATATTTTTATAATACAGGATTCTGAGCCCTTCAAGGGTCAAATCCGGTACATACCGTATAGAGGTTTCGCAAAGCGGCAGAATTGTATCCGCAAGTCCGCCCGTTGCAATAACATGCAAGTCATCGGTGAGAAGCTCATCGCTTATTTTACGGAAAAATCCGTCCATCATGAGTGCATGTCCGTTCAAAACGCCGGAATTCATAGATTCCCGGCTGTTTTTGCCTATCAGCCTCTTCGGCATGGCAATGGATACGTCCGGAAGTTCGGATGCCTGCATCGACAGTGCATCAAGCGACACTCTGACTCCCGGTGCTATGATAACGCCGGTAAGCGTGTTTTTTGCATCGATGACAGTGAGCGTAGTGGCAGTACCGAAGTCGATAATCATAAGCGGCCCGTCATCGCTTCCCAGAGCCGAAACCGCATTTGCGACGATATCCGCCCCAAGCTCCGTCTGGCTGTCGATTTTAATATTGAGCCCGGTTTTAATTCCCGGTCCGACTTCGAGCGTTCGGATTCCGAACAGCGACCGGATTGCAGATGAAACCGCAATCGTAATCGGCGGGACTACCGAAGAGAGAATGCTTCCGGTTATGTTCTTTGTATCAACGCCGTTCAGAAGAAAAATCCCCTGAAACAGAACTGCATATTCATCCGCACTCTTGGCTCTGTCCGTAGAAATTTTGCTCTTCATTATGAGCGAATCGTCTTCTGCGAAAACGCCTATGTCTATGCTCGAATTTCCGATGTCAACCGCAAGCAGCATGTTTTTTCCTCCTATGCTCTCGGATGTGTCCTGTCATACACATCTTTAATTCTGTTTTTTACAACTGTCAAATATGCCTGGGTAGCCGAGATATCCTCGTGCCCCATAAGTTCCTGCAGGGATTTCACATCCGCTCCGTTCTGAAGCATATGTACCGCAAACGAATTTCGGAGCACCTGCGGTGTGAGGCTTATCGAAAGCTCCGCGGCTTTGCCGTACTCTTTCAGCACCTTCCAAAGTCCCTGCCTGGTTATCGGCTTTCCTGCATAATTGACAAATAAGATGTCCGTTTCATTGTCTTTGAGCAAAACGGGTCTGGCAGTGAGGCAGTAATCCTCAAGCACACTTCTGCAAATCTTACCCATCGGTATGATTCTCGCCTTGCCGCTTTGCGGTGAGCATTTGACAAAACCCATCCGGAGGTTTAAATCATCCTCCTGCATTTCTATGAGCTCGCTCGCACGGATTCCCGTTGCATATAAAAGCTCCAGAATTGCCCTATCCCGTATTCCTTTCGGAGTTTTGTCGGGCATTTTCATGAGCTTGTCTATCTCTTCAACACTTATGTATTCAATTTCTTTCTTATCAACCTGCGGCGACTTGATGCCTTCTGCGGGATTTTCGTCAATCTTCCCGAGTTTCTGAAGATAATGATAGAACGCCCGCAGAGAAGCGAGTTTTCTGTTCAATGTTGCCTTTGACATATCCTGAGCTCTGAGTTTCATCAAATATGCCAAAAGTTCGGTGGTTGTAACCTCTTCAGGCTTATATGTTCCCCTGTCGTTTATAAAAATCTCAAAATTCCGAATATCCCTTATGTACGCTTTTTTCGTGTTCTCAGACATGTTTCTTTCGCTCGAAAGGTAGTCTGCATAATCCTGATAATTCATCCTTCTGCTTCTCCTTGCCCGATAAGTGAGTACCTTAAAGTATAATACTTATCCGACGCAATTTCAACGAAAAAATATTTTTTTTGTCGAATTATGTAAACCTTTTCGTGCATGAAACTCCGTCACGACCGTATATTGTTTATGAGGTCATAAGCTATGAAGATAAATTACAAAATTTTTTGGGTTTTCCTGTTTATAATTGCGGTGGGAATCTGCACCGGTTCCTTTTTTGAAACGGGCATGACGGATGGTTCGAAGTCCGGATTTTTTGATGCTTTAATTTCGTTTTTCCATGTGGCAGAGGCAGGCGGCGGAGATGGCGAGAACTTTTCCTCCGAAAATTTTCTTTCGGCACTCGGTTCATTCCTGCCCGTGCTCTTAATCGGGTATGTTTCGGCGTTTCTGCCGATCCTGCTTCCGCTTATCCCACTGTACATTTTCACACGCGGAATATCCGTAGGCTTTTCCGCGGCCGCAATTCTTGAGGCTTTCGGTCTGAAAGGTACCGCCTACATTCTTATCACGCTCATGCCGCCGCATTTCATACAGTTGCCGGTTTTCTGCTTTCTCGGCATACTTTCCTTTCAAACCGGCCTTGCGACGCTTTCCTATCTGTTTTCAAGCCGTCGAAGATCCGCTGCTTCACGCAGCGCCAGAAAAGCTTTGCAGTCCGATATACGAAAGTACTCCATATTTTATTCTGCAGGGGGCGCTTTAATTGTTATTTCCTGCCTGCTTCAAGCTTTCCTTCTTCAAGCAGGTTCTTGACCGTCATAATGGCTATGATTGTCTTTGCATCCTGAACATCTCCGTCCATCACCATCTTGTGAAGTCTGTTTATCTCATATTCTTCTATGTCGATGGCTTCGTTTTCATCAAAATTCGTCTCTCCCGGGGTGAGATCGGTGCATAAGTACAGATACAGAATTTCTTCGGAATATCCAACCGACGGGTAAAACTGCATGAGGAATTTTATTTTTCCGGCCGTATATCCGGTTTCTTCCTTCAATTCACGCTTTGCTGCTGCCTCTGCGGATTCGCCGGGGTCGATTTTTCCTGCCGGAACTTCGAGCATTACCCTGCCTGCGGGTTTGCGATACTGCCTTACCATGACGAGATTTCCCTCGCTTGTTACGGCAGCAAGCACCGCTCCGCCGTTATGCTCAATGATTTCGCGCATGGATGTCCCGTTCTGCACCGTAACCTCATCGCGCCTGAGGTTAATGATGGCACCTTCGTATATTCTTTCACTTTTAATGGTTTTCTCTTCAAAAGTCATAGCTTTCCTCCAAATTTTCGTTCTGCGGTAATATTAGCATATTTTAAGGCAAAAGAAAAGAGCCCGCATCGGAGAGAGTATTATCACCCGCGTGCGGACTCCTGTTTTATCGAATTATCGAGGCTCAACAATAAGCTTTATTGCGGTCCTTTCCTCTCCTTCTATTTCGATGTCGGTAAATGCCGGAACGCACACAAGGTCGATTCCGCTTGGGGCCACGAATCCTCTTGCAATCGCTACCGATTTGATTGCCTGGTTCAGTGCCCCGGCTCCGATTGCCTGTATTTCGGCTCCGCCCTTTTCTCTCAAAACACCTGCTAGTGCCCCTGCTACCGAATTCGGGTTTGATTTCGCTGATACTTTTAAAATTTCCATTGCTTATCCTCCTGTGAAATTTCTTTTATTGATGTAATATATACTGCCCTCTCAGGCCGTTTTATCGATTATACCTTATTTTTGCCATGTGTTTCCAAAAATTTATCGACAAATTCTTCAAGAATTCGTAAAAAAATAAGTTTTTTCACATTTTTTTCACAGAAACACTTGCATTTTTTCATTTTTTTATCTATAATAAGAGCGTGGTTATCCCCCCTGATAACCTCATAATCTCAAATCCAAAATACCCCTTTTGAACAAAGTAGACTGCTCCCCTGCAGTCTATTTTGTTTTAAGGCATGAATCAAGAAAGGGATTTTGACATGGAAATATACGATTACACGCATCAGAGTGAATATTTTAACTCCAAAATTTTGCAGCGGTATTTAGGCGGCATGCGTCTTGGCGTCTTTGATATTGAAACTCTCGGGCTGTATCCCAAATACAATCCGATGATACTTGCCGGAATCATGGGAATCGAACCCGACGGAAGTTGTCATGTCCGCCAGCTCTTTGCGGAGACAAGTAAGGCGGATGAGGAACGCTTGCTGCTTGCGGAGCTTGAAAACGAACTTTCAAATTTTGACTGTATTCTGACCTATAACGGCAGATACTTCGATATCCCCTATGTGTACGAACGGGCGTCGAAACTCGGCTTTGATGACTATTGCATCCAACCGTTCAATCTTGATCTGCTTCTGTTCCTGCGGCATTACAGCAGTCTTCGCGATACCATCGGCAGTCTCAAGCAGAAGAATGTAGAACGCTATATGGGGCTTGCCCCGGCTCGCGACGATGAAATCTCGGGCGGGGAAAGTGTTCTGCTCTACAAAGAGTTTGAGAAATGCCGCGATGAAATACAAAAGGACGCCTTGCGTGAAAAAATACTTCTTCACAACCATGATGACCTTCTTCAGCTTTATAAGATTTTTCCGGTGATTCTGCAGACGGATATCCACGCTGCGATGAACCGGCTTGGCTTTCCGATTAAAGGTGAAAACGGATGGCCGAACCTTCATATTGACAGCATGAAAGTCGCTGCAAACGCTCTGACGGTGCAAGGACACTATTGCGGAAGCGAAGTGCTTTCTTTTTGCTCCTACAGCACACCTGAAAGACCCTATAACTGTACTTTCAGAGCTGATGGCAGTTTTCTGGTCGAGCTTGCCGCACGCGGCATGAAAGCGCAGCTTACCAACCCGCTTGCCATCAATGAGCTTACGCAGGCGCTGCTTGTCCGCTTCATGCGTGACAATCCGCTGAACGCCTGATACTGTTATTTAAAAAAGAACCACCACACCATCAGTGCTGCCTGCAGGATGAGAATTGCGGGCACGCCGATGGTGAATTTTTTATGCTTTGTTTTGTGTCTGAAAGCGTTCATTCCGAGCAGCGCGCCTACGGAGCCTCCGATTACCGCAAGTCCCAAAAGCGTTGATTCTTTCGTTCGCCACGCGCCTTTTTCCGCCTTTCGTTTATCGATTCCGAATGCAAAAAACGTAATAAGATTGATTGCAATTAAATAATAAAGAAAATATTTCATAGCTTTCTCCTTTTTTCCTATTGTATTTTACTAAAAAATGCAGATGATAGCAAGGAGGTGATAAAAATGAAACCAACACTTGCGACGCTCGAGGGCGTGGATCTCAGCGCAATTACGGAAGCTGAGGAAAAAATCAACAAAGGTCACAAGGAAAAAATCGCTTTGGTAGCGTATGTGACACTTTAATCGCTATGGCAGGCATCCGTGAAAAACGGGTGCCTGTTTTTTCTCGTTTGCCGTCTTTTCAAAATTTTGCTATAATACTTTCAAAAAAGTGTAACCTGCCCGCCCGAAACGGTGCTTATCAGGGTGAAGGCCTTCAATACAAAATGAGAGGAGATGATTCCCCTTGGACGACAGCAGAATTGTTGACTTATTTTTACTGCGGGACGAAACGGCGGTAAAAGAAAGCAGTGAGAAATACGGAAACCGCCTGCGTGCCTTGTCTTACGGCATCGTCAGAGATATGCAGACCGCCGAGGAATGTGAAAACGATACTTATATGGAAGCGTGGAACTCGATTCCTCCGCACGAGCCGAGAACTTATTTGTTTGCGTTTCTTGCGCGGATTGCACGCCACCTTTCCTTAAACTTCTGCCGCGACCACAGCAGGCTGAAGCGCAGCGCGTTTTTGTGCGAACTCAGCACGGAGCTTGAACAGTGCATTCCCGCTCCCGATGACGCACAATGCCGCATTGACGACATTGCCTTTCAGGAGATGCTCAATGCATTTCTCGGTACCTTAAGCGTTAAGAAGCGCAATATCTTCATTCGCCGCTACTGGTATCTGGACTCCGTTGCCGACATTTCCAAGCGATTTTCGCTATCTGAAAGCAGTGTGAAAACCACACTCTTCCGCTGCCGAAAAAAACTTCGGGAACATCTTGAAAAAGGGGGTTACACTATATGAGAGGACAAGAATTTTTAGATAAGATGGAGCTGGTTGAGCCTGCCTATGTGGAAGCGGCTGACATCATGCCGAAAAAGAAAAAAAGTATCTGGATAAAGTGCGGTGCCGCCGCAGCCTGCCTCTGCCTTGCAATCGCAGGATTCATCGCAATCGGACAGCAAAACGAGCCTTCGCAGACCGACCTATCGGGGCTTCCGCCAATCACGATACCTGAGCTTGCGGTCGGCGGAATGGGATTCGAGGGGTATTTGTATCACGATATATCGGAGCTGAAGAATGAAAATCCTTGGTCCGAAAGCAGCCAAATTACAGCACTTCCCGTATACAAAAATGGTTTCTATGACGCAACCCATGCAGGCATTCCTCTCGGGCTTAACGAGGCGGAAATGATAGAACGCCTCGACTCTGCGGCATCTGCGCTGAAGCTAAAAATTCTTTCGACGACGGTGCTTACCGAAGAGGACTATACTTCGGATGCTTCTTCCACTGCTCCGACCGAGATTCACGCCGAGACTGACAATGGAGAGCTTCAAGTCTGTGCAAACGGAAATATCGTTTACCTGCTTCCTGATGAAGGGCTTGCGCTTCCGGAAGAATATGCTTTCACTTACAGCGGCAAAACCGATGCCGAGGCGGAAGAAGTTCTCGCCTACCTAAGTGAGTACTACGCGGATCTTCTGAATTTCGAGGAGCCGAAGCTGCTATCCTATGGAGACTATGACATCTACGGGAATTTTGACCGCCACTATATCGTTTATGATGCCGCAGATGATGACACACAGGATATCCTCAATTATAACCTCCGCTACGCACGCTTTTCGCCAAGCGAAACAGGAAAGCTTTATGCCATCTATCTTTATGACGCACTGGCTGTTGCGGAAAAAATCGGAGATTATCCGATTATCACCGCCGAGGAAGCAATGGAGCGGCTGATTTCGGGGCAATATCAGACCAGCGCTCCCGCAGAATTTCCGGGTGAGGAATTCATAGGCAAAGTCGAACTGATCTACCGCAGCGGTTCTTCAGACGAGATGCTCCTGCCGTATTACCGTTTCTATGTTCTGCTTTCCGATGAATATGCGCCGGACACCGATAACGGGCTCAAGACCTATGCAGCCTACTATGTTCCTGCCATCGCCGATGAATATATTGCGGGCATGCCTACCTATGACGGCCGGTTTAACGGATAAATCGCATTCTTAATTGGCAAAAGCCGCTTCCCTCGCGTGGGAGCGGCTTTTGAGCGCCTTATTATTCTTTCACAAACGATTGAATTAAATATCGTCCATCTTTTTCTTTAAGGGTCAGTACATTCCTGCTTCCGTCTTTGCGAGGAGCACCATATAATTTCACTATGCCGTCTTTCTTTGTTCCCCTTTCCGGTTCAAATGTCCATCCTCCGGCATCGCTGGTAAAGTTTACGAACCGGTCAATTTCTTTTACATAAATGCTGTCCCAATATTCCTGCGTATTGTTTGCCTTTATCTCATCCAGACCGATACCGATGTAATACTCAAGCCCTTCATTGATAATCTCAGGCTTATACAGCCGTACAGGTGCAGGAGAGGTGTCAACGGTAATTCCCTGTTCCCGATATTCCCGCCAAAACTCGGAAGCCTCAAACTTTTTCTTGAGTTCCGGCGTCCACTCAAGGAAGGCGTCGAACTGCGGATAGTACTGAAGGAACTTTTTAAAATCCAGCTTTTCCGGGCTGCTGTATTTGCTCGAAAAGAAGCAATACATCGTGTTCGTGTTGTAATTCAAGCCACCGAATCCATCATACGGACAGTATCCATGGAATTTATTGTCAAGATTCACGACAACTTCATCTGACAGTTCGCCGTCCGGCGCTGCAAGCAGTTCCGTCCATTCTTCCTTGCTCAATGCATACTCTTTTCCCTGAAAAATAGTGCTGCATTCTTTTGTAATTTCTCCCGATGCCAGTTCCTGCGTAAAGGTCTTGGTAATTCGATAAATTCCCGTTGGAAGCATTCCATAGTCCCCGCGGAGCGAAATATATTGTCCTGCCGACTCGCCCGCTTTCAGTTCATATTGGTTCTGCTCATCCTCCGTATCCGGCGAATCAATAGGCTCCATCATCTCCCAGTTTGATGCGTCATCTTCGTAAAGAATCCGGGCATGACCGTCTCCGCTTGAAATCTCCGTATTTCCCATATATTGCTCCACACGATACTTATCATCATACCGCAAGGTTTCATTGTACTCGCTCCTGCCTGTGTTTCTGATGTGAAGATAAACCTCCTCCATAAGTCCCCCGCTTGCGCCCAAGTCCATATGCAGATTTGTTTGATAATATTCCTGCAATAGGCTGCCTATCTGCGGGCAGGTAAGCCAGTGCCCGTTGATTCCGTTTTCTTCGTAAGATTCTTCGGTATACTTTGCGATGTAGTAAAGACCGCTGCCCTCACCCATATCGCCGCGAAGCTCGAGTTTTTCTCCATTTTTGAGCCGCAGTACCAATGTATCTGCATATTCGCCGTTAGCGCTGTCTGCAGTCTCCGCAAAATCTTCTTTCTTCAAAGTCCTGAAAAGATCCAAAAGCTTCTGTATTTCTTCTTTCTCACCGATTCCGATGATTTCCGTTTCCTTTTGATACAGGTACATATATACCACGTCGTCTGCCTTGAGGCTCGAAAAAAATTTTTGGCACAGCCCTGCATCCGTCCTTGGGTTTGTAATCAGCGAAGCACAGGCCGCTGTCAGTGCCAAAACCGCAAGGACTGCAATCCATGTCTTCGGCTTCTTGAAAGCTGCCAGTGCCTTTACCCTTGCGCTCACTTCCTTCTCTCCGCCAATAAAGGATGTCGTGCCGAGGATGAATCGCTCCGTCCCCGCCGCTGCTCTCACCAAAGTCTCGGCATAGCCCTTCTTGTCTCCTGTCTTTCGCGCCGCGTCGTAGTCGCAATAGATTTCCATGTCGCGGCGAAATCTTCGAAACGCCAGCCAAATCACCGGGTTCCACCAAAATGCGGCAAGGAAAAATGCCGAAATCAAATTATAGATTAAGTCGCCGTGTGCGAGGTGTGTCAGTTCATGTGTCAGAACCCTGCGTCGTTCTTCGTCCGTATATCCGTCCTCTAAGGCGATTACATACTGTCCACCCAGGAATGTAAGGAAGGTCGAGTCCGCGCCGCTTCGAATCTGTATTTTTGCGACGTCGCGGATTCCGACGAGTTTCTTTAGTTCGTCAAGCTCAGCGAGTGCGTTTGCATCGTCCATACACGGCAAAACTTTCAGTCTGCGCTTTTGCTTCCGTGTTCCTGTCAGCATCAAAAGAAGCACTGCCGCTGCACCTGCAATCCAAACATAGTTTTCAATTTTTGCTCTTGATACCGTTGCTGTGAAGTCGCTGCCAACCGTCTTGCCCGTAAACGGCACCTGCATGCTGACATGGTCTTTCTGCACGGTGTAGTAATTTCCCTGTTCCTCGATTTCAAAGCCTCTGGCATCCAAGTTCTCATACGGTTCCACCCACACGGTCTCCGTCGTGTTGTGGCTCTGCGGCAGATAGGTCTTAGCGGAAAAATCGCTTTCCGGCAAAATCTCCGCAAGCGGCACAGCAAGCACGCTCGCTGCAACAAGTATCCACATGAGCATATGCCCCCTCGGCGTTATCCTGTTTCCAAATGCCAGCTTCACAAGCAGCACTACCGCTGCCGCCGCTGTAACCAAAATTGCGGTGTTGAATAAGTTCATCGCAAATCCCCCTTTGCAGTCATCCTTCCATTTTGTCAATGATTTCGAGCAATGTCTTTTGTTCTTCCTTTGTCAGATTTTTTCCGGAAACCAACGAGGAAACCATGAGCTTCGCCGAGCCGTCAAAGATGCGGTTGATAAAGCTTTTCATTTCCTCTTTGCGGCAGGCTTCCTCGCTAACCGACGCACTGTAGCGGAAATTACGCGGGTGGCTCTCGTCGGCTTCAATCGCTTCTTTCTCCACAAGCCTTCCGACCATCGTTCGGACGGTCGTGTAGCTCCAGCCGGAGTCCGTAACCGCTTCGGCGATTTCCTTTAATGTCATTTTTTTATCTTCGCTCTGCCAAAGTGCTTTCATGATCGTCCACTCGGCATCGCTGATTGAAATTTGTCTGTTCATAATATCCCTTTCGTCTTTCTTTACTTTGCTTGTAGTGATTGAATCAGGTATCTGCCGTCCTTCTCCTTGAGGGTCAGAACGGAAGTGCCGCTCTGATAGTGGGCATTGTCACCGTCGCCCTTTTCGATAGAGGTTTGACCTGTCAGCGTTACTGTATCTCCGGACTTTTCTGCTTTTTCAACGAGGAACTGACCGCCGCCTGCATCACTGGTAAAAGTCACATAGCGGTCGATTTCCGGCACATAGTTTCTATCCCATTCCTTCTTTGTGCTGTTCGCTCTGAGGTCATCAAGACTGATGTCTGCGTAATATGCAAGACTTTCGTTGAGTACGTCCGGCCGATATAAATGGATAGGTGTAATGAAATCGTCCACTGTAAATCCACGTTTCTTGTATTCGCTCCAAAACGCAGAGTTTTCAAACTTTTCTTTCAGTTCCGGTGTCCACTTCTGTGAAGAGTCGAAGTCCGGGTAGTAGCGTAGGAACTTGTTGAAATTCATTTTGTCCGGGCTGCTGTACTCGCTGGTAAAGAAGCACGGCATCGTGTTCATATTAATGAAGGAATCGTTTCCTCCGGTGTAGCTTTTCCATGGCTCAAACATGCTGTTCAGCTTTGTGATTGTTTCTTCTGACAATTCCCCGTCCGGCTGCGTGCGAAGGAAATCCCAGTCCGCAAGGCGCAGGCGATTCTCCACCCAGCCGAAAACAACGGATATCTCCTTGGTTACGATCTGTCCGCTTTGCAGCTTTTGCGTAACGGCTGCAGTAATGCGATAAGTTCCTTCTTCCAGTTTTCCATATTTTTCAGAAACATTAAGCGTCAGCCCATATGGTTCGTTTCCATTTACGACAACGCTTTGCGGCTCCGTGTCCGTCTGTTGTGCAATCTCCGTTAAGGCTTCCCACTTATCGGCAAGGTAAGTGTTGTCCTCACTGTCACCCTGATAACGCTCGAGGCGATAGCTGCCGTCATATTGCAGCTGTGCGTCCGGATTATCATATTCCGTATTGCGAAAAACCAGCCGCACATTCTCCACGCTCTGTGCTTCAGCAGTAAATCCCATGTGCAGATTCGTCTCTTCGTATTCTTTGAGCAGTGCGGTCAGCTCCGGTGAATGAAAACCCCTGCCGCTGATTTCTTCGTCCTCTGTGCCTTCTCCATCTGTTTTGCTGATGCAGTACATATCTTCGCCTAATGCTTCATCTTTAATCAATTCCAAATAATTTGCGGCCTTCTCTTCCGGAGTTTCCATGTTGACATAGAGCCTGTATTTCGCTTCGCTGCCTTCCATCGGCTCTCCGTCCGCAAAATTCTCTTCGCTGACGGAGCGGAAGAGTTTTGCAAGTTCTTCCCTTTGTTTTGTATCATCAATCTGGATTTCATCGAAATGAAAGCGATCCACTTTTTTGCCAATCGAAACGCTTGCAAAGTTTTCTGCCTGCATATCCCGAAAATATCTGGTGCACGGGTCTTTGCTCTTTGGATTTACGGCAATGCATACGCAGGCTCCTGCCAGTACAATTACTGCAAGGACTGCAATCCATGTCTTCGGCTTCTTGAAAGCTGCCAGTGCCTTTACCCTTGCGCTCACTTCCTTCTCTCCACCAATAAAGGATGTCGTGCCGAGGATGAATCGCTCCGTCCCTGCCGCTGCTCTCACCAAAGTCTCGGCATAGCCCTTCTTGTCTCCTGTCTTTCGCGCTGCGTCGTAGTCGCAGTAAACTTCCATGTCGCGTCTGAATCTGCGGAATGCAAGCCAAATCACCGGATTCCACCAAAATGCGGCAAGGAAAAATGCCGAAATTAAATTATAGATTAAATCGCCATGTGCAAGGTGCGTCAGTTCATGCGCCAGCACCCTGCGGCGCTCTTCCTGCGTATATCCGTCCTCTAAGGCGATTAGATACTGCCCGCCCATAAAAGTGAGGAAAGTCGAGTCCGCGCCGCTTCGAATCTGTATTTTCGCATTATCGCGGATTCCGACGAGTTTCTTTAGTTCGTCAAGCTCAGCGCGCGCATTTGCATCGTCCATGCACGGCAAAGCTTTCAGTCTGCGCTTTTGTCTCACCGTTCCCGCCAGCATCAGAAGAAGCACTGCCGCTGCACCTGCAATCCAAACATAGTTTTCAATTTTTGCTCTTGATACCGTTGCTGTGAAGTCGCTGTCAACCGTCCTGCCCGTAAACGGCACCTGCATGCTGACATGATCTTTCTGCACGGTGTAATAATTTCCCTGTTCCTCGATTCCAAAGCCTCTGGCATCCAAGTTCTCATACGATTCCACCCACACGGTCTCCGTCGTGTTGTAGCTCTGCGGCAGATAGGTCTTAGCGGAAAAATCGCTTTCCGGCAAAATCTCCGCAAGCGGCACAGCAAGCACGCTCGCTGCAACAAGTATCCACATGAGCATATGCCCCCTCGGCGTTATCCTGTTTCCAAATGCCAGCTTCACAAGCAGTACAACCGCTGCCGCCGCTGTAACCAAAATTGCTGTGTTGAATAAGTTCATAGTCCTTCCCCTTTCAGTCTCTTTCTTCGTTTACATTTGTAATCCCTTTTGTGCCTTTAGTTTACACTTGTAGTCATATAATGTCAAGCATTATTTGGAGAATTTTGGGGGTGAAGCCCTGCTCGGCTTTCGTTTGTCGAATTTTGTCGGAATCCGTCGGAAATTTCTCAGCTGCGAATTCCAGTATATGTATTGCATTTATTTCCATATTATGCTATTATTATCTTACAGAATCTGTATGAATCAGAGCAAATGCGCAAGCTCGGAAAATGAGAGGAAAAAATATGGCTAAATACAAGTTCAGCAACAAGCTGATGTTTGCACTCGTCATGCAGGACGAGGAGATTTGCGCGGAATTCATTCAGCGTCTCTTTCCGGGAAAGAAAGTCAAATCCATCACTTTCCCAAACGACATCAAAATCACGCCTGAGAAAACCATTGTCACCGGGGTTCTCTCAAAATCCGTGCGGCTGGACGTTTTGTTCGAAGGCGAAAAAGAAGTATACGACATCGAAATGCAGGTGGAAAAGGAGCCGGAGCTTCCAAAGCGTTCGCGTTACTACCATACGAGCATGGACACACATTTCTTGAAGAAAGGCAGAGACTACAAAGACCTCAAGCCGAGTTATGTCATTTTCATCTGCATGAAAGACCCCTTCGAAAGGGGCGAAGCAGTGTATCAATTTCAAATGATTGATAAAAATTTACAGTTGCAATTAAACGACGAAAGCTATACAATAATTTTAGCAATCAATTATCCGAAGGGCAAGATTCCGAAAGAACTGGAAACTTTCTTTA
>ULWP01015161.1_pt1 | contig 14373 bp, 7 predicted proteins | sample 1960461 | NCBI WGS metagenome assembly ULWP01 (sample SAMEA4835815, study PRJEB28245) | human gut metagenome | biome: gut microbiome; material: fecal sample | place: Denmark | collected 2008
CGTCGAGGAGCATCCGGACATCAGGGCGATATATCCTATTCATATGAACCCCGTCGTGCGCGAGGCGGCGGACGCGGAACTCGGCGGATGCGAGCATATAAAAATAATCGAGCCGCTTGATGTTGTCGATTTCCATAACTTCCTGGCGCACAGCTATATGATCCTCACCGACAGCGGCGGAATCCAGGAGGAGGCGCCGAGCCTCGGCAAGCCGGTTCTGGTCATGCGCGACACGACCGAGAGACCCGAGGGCATCGCTGCAGGCACGCTCAAGCTTGTCGGCACGGATGAGCAGACAATATACGATAATTTCAAGATTCTGCTTGAAAACAAGGCGGAATATGAAAAAATGAGCCACGCCGCGAACCCTTACGGCGACGGACACGCCTGCGAGAGAATAGCGGACATTCTCGAATACGGGCACACGGACAGATAAATATAAAAAAAGACAGCTGATTTCGGTCAGCTGTCTTTCTGTTTATTCGCGGTGTTCATGAGCATGAGCACTTTTTCGAGCAGGTCGAGCATCTTATCCTGCGGCATGATGCGCACTGCTATGTGCGGCTTGCCTGCGGCGCTGACTGTCACCCTGCCGGGGAAGCCCGCGGCTATGGCGGAGATCTCCTGCATGTCGAGGTCGTCGATATAGAGCAGCAGCTTGTCGCCTTTGCGCCCGATCTCATAGATGTTGTGCTGAGCGGAATACGCCCGGAGCAGAGAAGTCCTTATCAGTCCGAGCACGGGAGCGGGCGGCTCGCCGAATCGGTCGATGAGCTCATCCGTGACATCGTCCGCGTCCGCGCGCGAGGTTATGTCCGCGATGCGGCGGTAGATGCCGAGCCTCTGCGGCACGCTCTCGATATATGTCGGCGGGATGTGCGCGTCTATCGGCAGATCGACAAGGCATTCTTTCTTCGGCTTCTTTGTCTGGTCTCCGCGCTCCTCGCTTATCGCCTGTTCGAGCATCTGGAGATACATCTCGTAGCCGACAGCTTCCATGTGGCCGTGCTGCTGTGCGCCGAGCACATTGCCCGCGCCGCGCAGTTCGAGGTCGCGCATGGCTATCTTGAAGCCCGAGCCGAACTCCGTGAACTCTCTTATCGCATCGAGCCTGCTCGTGGCTATTTCCGTCAGCTCCCTGCCGGGTCTGAATGTGAGATACGCGCTCGCTCTGCGCGACGAGCGTCCGACGCGCCCGCGTATCTGATGAAGCTGGGCGAGACCCATGCGGTCGGCGTCCTCAATTATAAGGGTGTTGACATTCGGAACATCAACGCCCGTTTCGATTATAGTCGTGCATACCAATATATCTATCTCGCCTTCGAGCAGCTTGCGCCAGACCTCGCTCAGCTCATCCTCGCTCATCTTGCCGTGGGCTATGCCGACAACGGCGTCGGGCAGCATATCTTTTATCGCCGCCGCCGTGTGCTCGATGCTCTCAACGCGGTTGTGCAGATAATACACCTGACCGCCGCGCCTGAGTTCCGCGTTCATCGCCTGCGCGAGCATCTCGGGATTGTGCTCGACAACATAGGTCTGCACCGGCGAGCGGTCGTGCGGCGCTTCTTCGAGTATTGACATGTCGCGTATGCCGGAGAGCGCCATGTTGAGCGTTCTCGGTATGGGCGTCGCGGTCAGCGTCAGAACGTCGACCTTGGGATAGAGCTCCTTGAGTTTCTCTTTCTGAGCCACGCCGAAGCGCTGCTCCTCGTCTATTATTATCAGCCCGAGGTCGCGGAACTGAACATCTTTTGATATGAGCCTGTGTGTACCGACAACGATGTCGACGCTTCCGCGCCTCAGACCGGTTATCGTATCTTCGATCTCTTTTTTCGAGCAGAAGCGCGAGAGCATACGCGCTTCGACCGGGAAGCCCTCTATTCTCTTGAGCACCGTCTGATAGTGCTGATAGGCGAGAATTGTGGTCGGCACAAGAATAGCGCACTGCTTGCCGTCCGCAACGCACTTGAACGCGCCGCGAAGCGCAACCTCCGTCTTGCCGAAGCCAACGTCGCCGCAGAGCAGTCTGTCCATGGGGCAGCTTCTCTCCATGTCGCCCTTTATCTCGTCGATACATCTGAGCTGATCCGAGGTCTCGTCGAACTCGAACCTGCGCTCGAAGTCGCTTTGCATATCCGTGTCGGGCGAGAATGCGTGACCCTCGATTTTGAGCCTGCGCGAATACAGCTCCGTGAGCTCTTTTGCCATATCCTTGACCGCACTGCGCACGCGCGAGCGGGTCTTCTGCCAGTCCTTGCCGCCGAGCTTGTTGAGGCGGACGGGCTTGTCGTCGCCGGACGGACCGATGTATTTAGAGACCTGGTCGAGCTGAGTGACCGGGACATAGAGAATGTCGCCCTTGTCATAGCGAATTTTGATATAGTCTTTTATCGTGCCGCTCGCTTCGAGCTTGTTTATGCCCTCGAATATGCCGATACCGTGCGCGACATGAACGACATAGTCGCCGCGGTGCAGTTCATCGAGACTGTGGAACGCGTTCGAGCTTTTGCGGACATTTCTCTTCGGCTGAGCGACCGCCGCCCTGCCGGAGTGGGTAAATACGGTTATTTTTGCCAGCGGATATTCAAATCCCGCCGAGAGACAGCCGGGCACAACGGTCAGTGTGCCGGGAGCCAGTTCGTTCGGCAGTTCGTCCATGTAGAGCGCGCTGTAGCCGTCGTCTATAAGATCGCCGCGCAGTGCGTCGGCGGCCTTGCGCGTGCCCGCGAAGATAACGCAGGTGCGTTTATTTCTGTCCGTCAGCGCGTCAAGGTCGTCCTTGAGAACGGAAAACGAGCCGTTCCACGCTGTTATCTGCCTTGCGTTGACGCCGATGAGCTCCTTTACGGGCGTGTCGAATCCGCCGCGCGGCAGATTGTCCATGTATATGGCGCCCATCTGCTCATAGTTGTTCAGCAGGTCTGAGAGATGCAGAGAAAATCTGTCGAGTCCGGGGCAGAGCTCGCCCTCCTCGAACATCACCTTCATCGCCTCGTGCATGAGCCCGATGGCGGCGTTAAACCGCTCCTTGACGGAAAAGCTCTCGCTCACGCAGAGAATATAGCCCTTCGCGTAGTCGAATATCGAAGCCACATCGTAGAGCAGGGGCATATATTTGTCCGTCGATTGCAGGCGCAGACCGCCCTTTATTCTGTCTATATCCTTGTCAACGCACTCGCGCGCCTTGACAGCACCCTTGCCGTGTATCTCCGAGCGAAAACGCTCGAGCAGCTCGACGAATTCGTCCGTGTCGGGCGGGAGAATCTCGTTTGACGGGGTTATTTTTATCTTTTCAATGTTGTCCGTGCGGCGCTGAGTTTCTATATCAAAATACGCCATGCTGTCTATTTCGTCGCCCCACAGCTCGAGGCGGCAGGGATATTCCTCGCCGGGCGTGAAGAAGTCGAGCACTCCGCCGCGCACCGCATACTGACCGACTCCGTCGACCTGCGCCGAGCGGGAGTAGCCGGCGCGAAGCAGCGCTTTTACTATATCCTCGAGCGGCATCTCGTCGCCGACGGCGAGTTCAATCGTGCGGTTTTTAAGCTCTTCGGGCGGCAGAGTCAGCTGCGACGCCGCCTCTGCGGAGCAGATTACCGCCTGCGCCTCGCCGCGCAGCATCTTGTCGAGCACGCCGAGCCGCCTGTGCTCATATTCGCGCGACTGGCTCTCCGTCGAGCGGAACGCAAAATCCCTCGCGGGATAGAGCAGGGCGCGGCAGCCGAGCGTTTTCATGTCAAGCGCAAGGCGCGAAGCCTGCGCCTCGTCCGCCGTTATCACGAGCACGGGTCTGCCGCAGTCCGCGTTTAGTGCGGCGGCGAAATGCGCCTTGTGTATATGGGAAAGACCCGTCATGCCTATGGGCAGACGGGTATTTTTGACGCAGTCGAGCAGTGCGCCGTATTCTTCTATTCTCTTTGCCGATGCAATAAGACCGTTCATAATACCTCTTTATACCCCTGTGATGAAGTATATTTGATTTGCCTAAAATCCAATTATACTATGCGCGGCTGAAAAATTCAATGATACAAAAAGCAATATTTGCAAAATTTTTACTGCGCGACTCCAGCCGTTTTGCAGTTTTTCAGATGCTCCTGATAGGTCTTTGCAAAATAGTAGTTGCCGTCGTTGTCGGTGACGAAGAAATAGTAGTCCGTGTCCGCCGGGTTCAGCGCGGCGTTTATCGCCTCGATTCCGGGGTTCGTTATCGGACCTGTCGGGAGCCCCTTGCGGTCGTAGGTGTTGTAAAACTCATCATATTTGTCCGCCTGATCCTCGCTTATATACGGCTTGACGCTGCGCTTTAAATAGAAAACCGTCGCGTCGCACTGCAGGCGCGGATAGCTTGATGAATTGAGCCTGTTGTGGAGCACGGAGGAGACATTCGCCATGACCGACGGCACCGACGCCTCCTGCTGGATTATCGAAGCGAGCGTGATTATCTCGTCCATGGACATGCCGATTTTTTGAGCTTTAGCATACATATCGTCTGTGAGCTTCGATTCAGTGTTTGCGAGAAAGCGTCCGAGCGCCTTTTCCGCGCCCTCGCCGACATAGAAATCATATGTGTCGGGATAGATATAGCCCTCGAGCAGGAACGGGCGATCCTGCGGATTGTTTATAGCTTTAACGAATTTGTTGTCCCGTTCGGTGTTGTTGACCGCCGAGATAAACTCGTCCTTTGTGCATACGCCGCCCTCTTCGAGCTTCTGCGCCGCCTGAATGACAGTCGTACCCTCGGGAAAGGTCAGCCTGACCGTCTCCGGCGCGGGAGCGGGCTTGAGACGATCAATCAGCGAGCAGGAGCAAAGGCTCAGCGCGAGAATAAAAATCAGCAAAGCGGCAATATATTTTTTGAAATTTTTCATTTTTTGCACCTCCGTCTTTCGGACAAGATGATTCTATCAAAAATAACGAGCAAATTCAACTTTCTTCTTCGCGGAATATCGGCGCGCCCGCGCGGAAAGCTAAAAACGCAAACGCAAAGAAAGGAGAATTTTTTGTGGACAAGCCGAAAAAGCAGAAGAAAAAGATAATCGAAATTCCGCAGTACAACGACCCGATGAACAAAGAGGGAGTTATCCCGACCGATGTTCTCGGCAGTTATTCGGGCACTCCGCTCGACGGCTCGCAGCCCGTGCAGGATGTAGACGACCTGTAAAAATAAAAAAGTTCCCCGAAAAAAAGTTAAAGCCGAATGTGTGCAGCATTCGGCTTTAGCTTTGGGGAAAGAGAAAATAAAAATGAAAAAAGAAGTTGACAATTATTAAAACCAGATAGGTAGTTGTCTCTTCGGTACCTCTTGGGTACAGATATAGAATAATTGCGCCGTGTTGCATCAAGTATACATAAATGTGAACAAATTGTAAACAATACCCGCTTTTTCAATCGTCTCTGACATTTTTAGGCATTTTTATTGAAATTTCTCGCCGGGGAGTTCGTTTTTTCTGAGGGCGTTCGAGCGGTAATTGCGAGTATTCGGTTGTATTATTTACATTTTCGGTATAAAATAACATCTGGTATATTTTTATATATCCGGCAGTATATGCTGCACAAGCAAACGAAAGGTTTGATACAATGGATTATTCACTGACAAAGAAGGCCGCCGAGGAGCAGATAACCGCAAAGCTCTCTCACTTTTTCGGCGTAACTCCCGAGGAGGCCAACTACGAGCAGTTTTACAAGGCTATCGCGATGATAACCCGCGATATGCTCAGACAGGGCAGGCATGAGTTTGAACAGCGCTGCGAAGAGAGCGGCTCGAAGCGCGTGTACTATATGTGCATGGAGTTCCTCATGGGACGCTCGCTCAAGAACACGCTCTATAACCTCAATCTTATCCCCGTCATGGAGGCGGCGCTCAAAGACTTCGGCATAAAGCTCGACAAGCTCTATGACTGCGAGCCGGACGCGGGTCTCGGAAACGGCGGTCTGGGCCGCCTTGCGGCGTGCTATCTCGACGCTTTGGCAACCGACGGCTATCTCGGCATGGGCTACTCCATTCTCTATGAATACGGTATCTTCAAGCAGAAGCTCGTTGACGGCTGGCAGACCGAGATGCCCGATTTCTGGCTCCCCGGCGGCGAGGTATGGCTCGTTGCGCGCGAGGAGAAGAGCGTTGACGTCAGCTTCGAGGGCAATGTCGTTGACCGCTGGGAGGACGGCTATCACAGCGTCGATATAGAGAACGCGAAGAAGGTTCACGCCGTTCCCTACGATATGATGGTCGCCGGCAAGGACGGCAAGGGCGTCAGCGTCCTGCGTCTCTGGAGCGCAAAGAGCTCCGAGATAGACATGAACTCCTTCAATCAGGGCGATTACCTGCGCGCCATGGAGCAAAACGCCATGGCAGAGGTCATAAGCAAGGTGCTCTATCCCGCGGACAATCATCCCGAGGGAAAGAGCCTGCGTCTGCGCCAGCAGTATTTCCTCGTCTCCGCGTCCGTTCAGGATATCATCAACCGCCACCTGCGCAAGTACGGCTCGCTCGACAATCTCTGCGACAAGATGGCTATCCATATCAACGACACCCACCCGACTCTCGCTATTCCCGAGCTTATGCGCCTGCTGCTTGATGAGTGCGGCTACAGCTGGGATGACGCATGGGATGTTGTGACGAAAGTTTTCGCCTACACGAACCATACCGTCATGAGCGAAGCTCTCGAATGCTGGAGCGAGGATCTCTTCCGTCGTCTGCTGCCGAGAATCTATCAGATAGTCAAGGAGATAGACAACCGCTTCCGCAGCAGCGTCTGGGAGCAGACCCACGACGCTAATAAGGTCGAGAGAATGGCTGTTATTTCAAACGGAGTCGTGCGCATGGCGAACCTCTGCGTTGCCTGCTGCCACAGCGTCAACGGCGTCTCCGCTCTCCACAGCGAGATACTCAAGGACAGCGTGTTCCATGATTTCTATACTCTCACGCCCGACAAGTTCTGCAATGTCACAAACGGCATCGCCCACCGCCGCTGGCTCTGCCAGGCAAACCCGCGCCTGACTTCGATGCTCAGCGACCTTATCGGCGGCGAGTTCGTATATAACGCCGAGTGCCTCTCGGAGCTTGCAAAATATAAAGATAACCCCGCCGTGCTCGCGGAGATAGAGAAGATAAAGACCGCGAACAAAGCGGACTTTGCAAAGCGCGTCAAGGCAAAGACCGGCATCGAGCTCGACCCGAACTCCATCTTTGACGTTCAGGTCAAGCGCCTGCACGAGTATAAGCGCCAGCACCTCAACGCGCTCAACATCCTCGCGAAATATCTCGCGATAAAGGCGAATCCCTCGGGCGATTTCACGCCCCACACCTATATCTTCGGCGCAAAAGCGGCGAGCGGCTACTTCATGGCGAAGAAGATAATCAGTTTCATCTGCGCCCTCGCGGATCTCATCAACAACGACCCCGATGTCAAGGGCAGGCTCAAGGTCGTCTACATGGAGGACTATAACGTCTCCATGGCTGAATATATGATGCCCGCCGCCGATGTCAGCGAGCAGATATCCCTCGCCGGAACCGAGGCGAGCGGCACGGGCAACATGAAGCTGATGATGAACGGCGCAATAACCCTCGGCACGCTCGACGGCGCGAATGTTGAGATTCACGACGCGGTCGGCGACGAGAACATCGTTATCTTCGGCATGACCACACCCGAGGTCAACGAACTCAAGAGCAAGGGCTATGTTCCGATGATTTTCTACAACAACAATGCTGAGCTTCGCAATGTTATCGACTTTATAAACCGCGGCTTCTGCGGCAAGCAATTCCCGGAGATAAGCGGAACCATCGTCTATCACGATCCCTATATGGTGCTCGCGGACTTCGCGGACTACCGCCAGGCGCAGAACAAAATAGACGAGCTCTGGGCGGACAGAAAGCGCTGGAACTCGATGTCGCTGATGAACACCGCCTGCTCCGGCAGATTTGCCGCCGACAGAGCGGTAAACGAGTACGCAAAGAACATCTGGCACACCGTCCCCGCAAAATAAGGGCTGTCACAATCGGCGCAGACCAAAGAGCAAAAAGAGCCGCAACTCGCGTATTTAGCGTGGGCTGCGGCTTTTGTCATAGTTTGCTTTTGCTCTTTTAAGCGCTTTTTTGCCCACTCGCAGTATTTGCATACGGCTTCGGGGCAAAGAAAACGCTTTCTGCATCCGACTGTGACAGCCCGTGAAAAGGATAGTCACACTCAGCGCAGACCAAAGAACAAAAAAGAGCCGCAACTTATGCTTTTAGCGTAGGTTGCGGCTTTTATCATAGTTTGCGGTTTGGCATTTCACTGGGTGATTTATAGGACTCATCTTGCAAAAAAACAGCCCGCGAGGATATCCCCGCAGGCTGATTATTTATATTTACGCTTTGTGGTAGAGCTTCTTGACCTGGTAGTGCGGCTCGCAGGTCAGGTTGATACCGAGCTTGCGGTAGACATCCGCGTCGACCTGTGAGAGAATGACCGAGGAATGTGCCTCGCAGCCGCGCAGGAGTGAGAGTGCGTCGAACGCTTTCTTTGCGGGCTCGCTCTGTATCGCGCTCATGGTCAGCGCGATGAGAACTTCGTCCGTGTGCAGGCGCGGGTTGTTGTTGCCGAGGATATTCGTCTTGAGCGACTGTATCGGCTCGATAACGCCGGGATCGATGAGCAGCTGCTCCTTGGGCTGATTGCTGAGCAGTTTTACTGCGTTGAGCAGTGCCGCCGAGCTCGCGCCGAGCAGAGAAGAAGTCTTTCCGGTTATCAGTCTGCCGTCGGGCAGCTCGATTGCAACCGCGGGAGCGCCCGTCTCTTTTGCTCTGTCGAGCGCGGGACGCACGCAGCGGCGGTACTCCTCAGTGACTCCCGCCTGATTCATCAGGCTCTCTATCTTCGTCAGCTCCGCGTCGCCGGTCAGACCTTTTTTGTGGTCGCACAGCGCGCTGAAGTAGCGGCGGATTATCTCGTTCAAAGAGGCGTCGCGGGTTGCGGCGTCGTCGGAGATGCAGTAGCCCGCCATGTTGACGCCCATGTCCGTGGGCGATTTATAGGGGCTCTTGCCCTCGATTTTCTCAAATATAGCGTTGAGAACGGGAAAGACTTCGACATCTCTGTTGTAGTTGACGGTGGTCTTGCCGTATGCTTCGAGGTGGTAGGGGTCGATAACGTTGACATCGTTGAGGTCGGCGGTCGCCGCCTCGTATGCGAGGTTGACGGGGTGCTTCAGGGGCAGGTTCCATATGGGGAACGTCTCGAACTTTGCGTATCCCGCCTTGATGCCGCGCAGGTTGTCGTGATAGAGCTGGGAGAGGCAGGTCGCCATCTTTCCGCTTCCGGGGCCGGGCGCGGTTATAACAACGAGCGGGCGCTCGGTTTCGATATATTCATTCTTGCCGAAGCCCTCTTCGCTGACGATGTGCGGGATATTATAAGGATAGCCCTCGATGGGATAGTGGATAAAGACGCGCACGCCGAGATTTTCAAGCCTGTTCTTGAATGCAAGCGCGGCGGGCTGACCCTTATACTGCGCGATAACGACGCTGCCGACAAAAAGACCGATCGCGCGGAACGCGTCGATGAGGCGCAGCACGTCGCTGTCGTAGGTTATGCCGAGGTCGCGGCGGATCTTGTTATTTTGGATATCGCTCGCGTTGATGACAATGACTATCTCAACATCCGAGCCGATATTCTTGAGCATCTGCAGCTTGCTGTCAGGCTTGAAGCCGGGCAGGACGCGCGAGGCATGGTAGTCGTCGAAGAGCTTGCCGCCGAACTCAAGATAGAGCTTGCCGCCGAATTCCTTGATGCGTTTGCTTATCTGCTCGGACTGCTTCTGGATATAAAGGTCGTTATCGAATCCCACTTTGAACATTGTAAAACCTCACAGTATATTTTTTGCGCTTGACGCGCTTTGTCGCCGCAAAATGCGCCGCCCCTCGACGCGAATTTATCAAAATCAATTAATTATACAACTTCCGCGCCGCCATTGCAACTCTTTTGAAGCATTACCCCCCGAGCCTTAAAAACAAAAAACAGCCGCAGCATTTTCGGCGGCGCTTTGTATATTAACCTGTCCCCCTTGACAACCGGCGGAGCGGTTATATAATTAGACTGTTCGTTTTTTTTGCATGCATGGGGGTAATTAAATGGAAAAAGATAAATCGTTTCTCGGCACTCAGCCGGTCGGCAAGCTGCTTTTCAAGCTCTCGCTGCCTACGGTCATAGCGCAGATAGTCAACATGCTCTATAATATAGTTGACCGCATATATATCGGTCATATGCCCGGCGACGGCAGCCTTGCGCTGACGGGAGTCGGCGTGTGCCTGCCGATAATCATGATAATCTCGGCGTTCGCCGCGTTCGTCAGCGCGGGCGGCGCGCCCCGGGCGTCGATATCCATGGGCAAGGGCGACAACGGCTCGGCGGAAAAAATACTCGGCGGCTGCTTTTTCATGCAGATAATAATATCTGTCGTTCTGACTGCGCTGCTGCTTATCTTTGACCGCGACCTGCTCCTCGCCTTCGGCGCAAGCGAGAACACTATCGAATACGCGGTCGATTATATGAATATCTACGCCATAGGCACCGTCTTTGTCCAGCTGACGCTCGGCATGAACGCATTTATAACGGCGCAGGGCTTCGCGAATATCGGCATGGTGACCGTCATGATAGGCGCTGTGTCAAATATAGTGCTCGACCCGATATTTATCTTTGGGCTGCATATGGGAGTCAGGGGCGCCGCGCTCGCGACGATTATATCGCAGTGTGTCTCGTGCGTCTGGGTCGTGGCGTTCCTCTTCGGCAAAAAGACAATATTGCGCCTGAAGGCGAAGAATTTCTTCGTTTCTCCTAAAATTATCCTGCCGTGCATTACGCTCGGGCTCGCGACTTTTATCATGCAGTCGAGCGAGAGCGTTATCTCGGTCTGCTTCAACTCGTCTTTGCTCAAATACGGCGGCGATATCGCCGTCGGTGCGATGACGATACTGACGAGCGTCATGCAGTTCGCCATGCTGCCGCTCAACGGCATCTCACAGGGCTCTCAGCCTATCCTCAGCTACAACTACGGCGCGGGAAACAGCGAGCGCGTCAAAAAGACATTTAAGCTGCTTCTTGCCGTGTGCCTCACCTATTCGTTCCTGCTCTGGGGATTCATCGAGCTGTTCCCGCAGGGCTTTGCAATGATGTTTAGCTCCGACGCCGCGCTTATTGATTTCACCGCGCACGCCCTGCGCATCTACTGCGCCGTGCTCTGCCTGTTCGGCATACAGATGTCGTGCCAGATGGCGTTCGTGTCGATAGGCAGCGCGCTGTGCTCGATATCGGTCGCGGTCGTTCGCAAATTTGTGCTGCTCCTGCCGCTTATTTATATCATGCCGGCGTTTGTCGCAGACAAGACGATGGGCGTTTATATGGCGGAGCCCGTAGCGGATGTTATCGCGATAACATTCACGTCCATACTCTTCACAATTCAGTTCGGCAAGGCAATGAAGAAGCTCGAAGCCCAGAAAAAAGGGGAGGCAAAATAAAATGGCCGACGAAATAAAAATCCGCGCGGCAACGCCCGAGGACGCTCCGGCGCTGCTAAAAATATACGCGCCCTATGTCAAAAACACCTCGATAACATACGAATACGATGTGCCGAGCGAGGAGGAGTTCCGTAATAGAATCGAGTCGACGCTCAGGAGATACCCGTATCTCGTGCTCGAAAGGGAGGGCGATATCCTCGGCTATGCCTATGCGGGTCCGCTTCATTCGCGCCCGGCGTATGATTGGGCGGTTGAGACATCGATCTATCTCGATCAGAATGCGCGCGGCGGCGGGCTCGGCAGAAAGCTGCACGACGCGCTCGAAGCTGTACTGCGTGAGCAGGGCTTTCTCAACATGAACGCCTGCATAGCCTATCCTGAAGTTGAGGACGAATATCTGACGAAAAACAGCGCGGAGTTCCACGCGCATCTCGGCTACCGGATGGTCGGCGGCTTCACAAAATGCGGATATAAATTCCACCGCTGGTACGGCATGGTTTGGATGGAGAAGCTTATCGGCGAGCATCTTGAAAATCAGCCGCCGGTCATCCCGTTCCCACAGATAGGAAATGTCATCCACGAGAAGTACGGAATAGATTAAAAAAATATACACGCCCCGAAAGAACTGTGCACTGTCTTTCGGGGCGCATATTTTTATGGGTTGCAGTTTCCCTTATTCTCAGCCTTGATTACCCTCAGGCCGATTGTAAAAAAATCTTATTTGATCTTTATCTGCCAGTATGCGATGTAGTCTCTCTCGTAGGTGTAGGTGATGTGGATGGTGTCACCCTTGACGACAACTGAGGGATAAGAATACTCAGCGAGACCCTTTTCGAAGGTCTTTATCTTTGTGAAGGTCTTGCCGTCATCGGTCGAAACGGAGAGGACAAGAGGAGTACGGATGCCGGGGAGACCAATGTTGTTATAAGCCAGGAAGATTCTGCCCTGATCGTCGGTGTCGAGGTCGATACCGCTGTTGTTGTTGGGAAGCTTGGTGGCATAAGCGCGGCACCAGGTCTTGCCGTTATCATAGGAATCGCTGCGATAGATCTTGCCGACCTTTGTTCTTGTGAGCATATGGACAGAGCCGTCAGCGGACTGCCAAAGGGTGGGCTGAATCATCGGAACCTTGAACCATGTGCAGTATTTGGAATCGACATTAGCGGTCTTTGTCCAAGTCGCGCCGTCGTCGGTGGAAATGTCAACGAATGCTCTCCACTCGCCGTCGATCTCAGTCGAAGCGGGTGCAAGAACGGTGCCGTCCTTAAGTCTGATGGGCTTATTCTTGACGGGTCCTCTGCCGCCGCTGTTGTCGCCGGGGACAAGCTCTCTGGGAGTGCTCCAGCTTCTGCCGTCGGTCGAGGTTGCGTAATAGGTCTTCCAGTAATCGGTGTCGGTGCCGACCTTGAAGTAAAGAACGACAGTGCCGTCTTCCTTCTGGAACAGAACGGGGTTCCAGTGAGCTATGTCATCAGCCGCGGAAACAACGATGGGATCGCTCCAGCCATCCTCTTCGGTGCGAACCGAGGTGTAGATCTTAACATCGCTCTTCTTCTGGGAAGAGCCGCCGAACCATGCTGCGATAACGGAGCCGTCATCGAGGGGCAGAACCGTTGAAGCGTGGCAGGAATCGGTTATCTTCTTGTCGAAGATCATTTCTTTTGTTGCGGAGACGATGATATCATCGCTCGAACTTTTAGCCATGCCTATGGATGCGAGAGCAAACATGAGGCTGATTGCGACGAGAACCGATAAAATTCTCTTGGTCATTTTACTTCCTCCTAAAAATTTCCTATATTATGCCGCGTTTCCACAACGCTCAAGAAGGTTTTGAGCGATTGAAAATCACGTAAAAGCCGCAGGAAAACATCACTTGATCTTTATCTGCCAGTAGGCGATATAGTCTCTTTCATATGTATAAGTGATGTGGATGGTGTCGCCCTTGACAACGACTGCGGGATAAGAGTACTCCGCGAGTCCGGTCTCGAAGGTCTTTATCTTCGTGAAGGTCTTGCCGTCGTCAAGCGAAACGGCGAGGGTGAGGGGCGTTCTGATGCCGGGGATGCCGACGGGGTTATAGACGAGGAAAATTCTTCCGCTGTCGTCGGTGTCGAGGTCGATACCGCTGTTGTTGTTCGGCAGGTTGGTCGGATATGCGCTGCACCAGGTCTTGCCGCCGTCATAGGAATCGCTTCTGTAGATTTTGCCGACCTTTGTTCTTGTGAACATGTGAACCGAGCCGTCCTTCGATTCCCAAAGCGTGGGCTGGATCATCGGGGTCTTGAAGAAGCCGAGGAAGGTCGAATTGATTTCGGGAGTTCTGTTCCAGGTCTTGCCGTTGTCGGTCGATATGTCAACGAAGCATCTGTATTTGCCGCCGAGCTCGGTCGAGCCGGGAGCGAGTATAGTGCCGTTCTTGAGTCTGATGGGCTTGTTCTTGACGGGACCTCTGCCGCCGCTGTTGTCGCCGGGGACAAGCTCTCTGGGAGCTGCCCAGTTCTTGCCGTCGGTCGAGACGGAATAGTAGGTCTTCCAATATTCGGTGTCCTTGCCGACCTTGAAATAGAGGGTTATCGTGCCGTCGTCGTTTTGGAAGAGAACGGGGTTCCAGTGGGCGACATTCGGATCGGCGGAAACTCTGATGGGCTCGCCCCATTTTCCGTCCGTGCCGCGCACGCTTGTGAGTATCTTGACATCGTCGTCGCTCTCGGACGAGCCTGCGAACCATGCCGCGACAACTGTACCGTTGTCAAGAGGCAGAACGGTCGAAGCGTGGCAGGAGTCGGTGGGCTTTTCGGTGAATATCCATTCTTTTTCAGCAGAGACGATTATCTTTTTGGGGTTCGTTTCAACCGCTGAGGGCTTGCTGTCGTCCGGCTTGG
>ULWP01080494.1_pt1 | contig 14260 bp, 15 predicted proteins | sample 1960461 | NCBI WGS metagenome assembly ULWP01 (sample SAMEA4835815, study PRJEB28245) | human gut metagenome | biome: gut microbiome; material: fecal sample | place: Denmark | collected 2008
TTTCGCCTTTTCAAATAGCTGAAAAACAATGTCTTGAAAAAAGGCAAAAATCAACCGTTTTCGGGCGTGGTTTTGCAGAGGTTTTTCTTTCTGCGTTGCCGGTTGTTTGTGCAAGAAAGCATTATCGTGTAAATGGTCGGCGTTCCCGAGTTCTGAACCGGGGTTAGCTCTGCTAAATTTGGTCAAAGATAGTGATTCTCCAGGGAATGTTTCCGTCGGTATGCTGCATCTTTGTCTCGTCCAAGCCTAAGGAATCTTTCGCTTCCTCATATTTGTCAATTGAAGTATACTCACGCATGTTCCAAGGCGAGCCCTTTCGCCGGAAGTCGGGCTTTTGCCTTAAAACATAATAGTGTTGTCCTTTGGCAAAATCCAAATCTGTACATACCAACAATATATAATCGTCATTCCAATAAACATCTTCAACAAAACTTTGGGTTTGTACATCTTCGAATGTGATTTTGTCAGTTCTGTAATAGAGAAAAGGTCCCGTATCGCCTATATAATCACGCATTACATAGTATTTCGTATCTCCGATTCTTTTATATTGATTGTTTACATCCCCGATAGACGAGCCGAAAAAGAGCATGAATACAGTAATCACGCAACTGAGAGGGAAAAAAATCAGCAATATTGCGGCATTGAGCAAGAATTTGTAAACAGTTTTCATTTTGTTATTCTTTCTTTCCTTTTTCTTAGTGGTTATACGTGCTGTGCGGCTTCGGATTTTCAAACAAAGTGATTCGCCAAGGGATTTCCCCATTGGTGTGCTGCATGTTTTTTTCGTTTAGTTTCAGAGAATCTTTTGCGTGTTCGTAGTCTTCCTTATTATATTCGCAAATCCTCCATGGCAGGTCGTGTTTTTTCGATTTTACGTGCTGTTTTATGATGCAGAAAATCTTATGTTGAGAGTAATCGGCGGACTTTGTGCATTCCAATAATATGTAATCTTTGTTCCAATATACATCCTCTATTTTCCCCGAATTCGAAACTCCTTTGAAAGCTCCCTTCTTGATATTACAAAACAGGGAAGGTCCTTCCCTATTAAGGTTATCGTGCATTAAATAAAAGTCGGTGTCTCCAATTCTTTTATATTGCGTGTTTTTACTGCTTATAAAGACAATGACAAAGAGCAACAGCCACAGTGCGAGACAGCATGTGGGAAGCGCAAACAGCGTAATGATTGCACGGATAACATACTTACGAATGCATTTATTCGTTTTTTGTGCCATAGACATTGAGTTTATGTTTCTACCGTGGGCATTTGCTAATTCCAATAAGCCGCCATCGGAAGAAATGTCCGGTAATATTTATTGCAATATGGATAGGGTTGCTGCAAATTTATAAAAGAAGCATAAAAAGATGAAATGTATCCGTTGTTATTATTGCGGAAATTATTGATAATGTCCTAAAATTATCCTGTGAAATCCCATGTAAATGATGTGATTTTATAACCCCGGAAAACGCACATGGCTTATCGCAAAAAATACAAGGCACTTATTTTAAAACAAGTGCCTTGTATTTTAAAATATATGGCTTGTATTTTTCGCCTTTTCAAATGCCTGAAAAACAATGCCTTGAAAAAGGGTCAAAAAATACAGGACAGACCGCAGAAATCCGCCCTGAATATGTTGCATATTCCGCTTGTTGTGAAAGGGAAATGCTTATTTTACTTCTTTGCCGTCTTTTTCTTCCAAGGAAATCTTTTCTGTTTTGTCATCGTCCTCGTTCATGCCTTTTTTGAAGCTGTTTATGCCTTTGCCTACACCTTTCATGAGTTCGGGAATCTTCTTGCCGCCGAAAAGCAACAGTACAACAAGGGCAATTATTATGATTTCAGGCGTGCCGAGACCGCCTATGAGCATTAACTGTGTCATTTTATCTGATATTTTTCTTTATTTCGTATGCAAACTTAGCCAAAATAAATCAGACACATTGTTTTTGTGTCTTAAAAAACGCTTGAACGCGGGTTAAAAGTCCCAATCGTCTTTTTCTGCACGTTGGTTCACAGGCCAGTTCAAGAGGTATAGTTTTTCGGTGGTGCGGGTGAAGGCAGTGTAAAGCCAGCGCAGATAGTTTGACGAAAGCATGTCGGGCGGTGTGAATCCCTGATCCAGGAACACGCGATTCCATTGTCCGCCCTGAGCTTTATGACATGTTACCGCGTATGCGTATTTAATTTGCATGGCGTTATAGTGCGGGTCTTCGCGAAGATGTTTGAGTTTTGTGCGTTTACTGCGATAGTTGGCATATTTGTCGAGAGCGGCGTTGTAAAGTCTCATCGATTCGTCGCGCGTAAGGGCAGGCGACTCGCTTGTAAGGGTGTCGAGCAGCAGACGTGTGTCAAGTTCCATGTTGTCATAGTCGGGAAAGCGCAGTGTGGCGTTTACGAAGTGAAAACCTCCCATTTCGTGGAAATCGTGAAGGTCTTCGACTTCGGCAATATCGCCATTGGCTATGAAATCTGCCTCGGCTGCATTGCGCGAACTGTTGAGTGCGGCGGCTTTCTCTACCCAGAAATAATTATTCTTGGCTACCATTATGCGGTCTCCTACAGTTATTTGCTCGTCTCGCTCGTAAAGTCTCGCCCTTATGCCCATGTTATATTCGTTGGCGCGTTTGTTGGAGCGGGTAATCACTATAGTTTCGTCGCTTCCCACTTCGTCGTAGCAACTTTCAAGTTCTTCTATGAATTCTCCGCCGGGCAGGTAGCGCAAATCGTCGTACCCCTGCTGCTTAATCACTGGAAATTCGGAAGGTTCGCCTTCTTGCTGCATCATGGTGCGTAACATTGTGGCGTTTGTCAGAACTCCGGTGTCTTTTCCCTGGCGCATTACTTGCCGCAACTCCACAGACGCCGCGCGAAGTCCGTAGCTGGCGAGAAAATTTTCCGAAAGAGCAGGACTCTCTGCTTCGCCAACGGGCGGAAGCTGGGCAGTGTCGCCCACAAGCAGTAGTTTGCAGTTCGTACCACTGTAAACGTATTTCACAAGGTCGTCGAGCAGACAGCCGGAACCGAAAAGACTGTTGCCGCATTCGTTTGAAATCATCGAAGACTCGTCAACAATGAAAATTGCATTCTTTCTTTTGTTGAAATTAAGGGTAAATTTCGTGTCTTCGCCGTCAAATGTTTTTTGGCGGTATATCATCTTGTGGATTGTGTAAGCTTTCTCGCCCGAATATTTAGCGAAAACTTTTGCCGCACGTCCCGTCGGAGCAAGAAGCACAGGCTCTTCGCCAAGTTGTTTAAGGCTTTTGACCAGTGCGCTGACGAGCGATGTTTTGCCGGTTCCCGCATATCCGCGCATTATGAGGGCAGCGCGGCTTACGGAGGTTTCAACAAAGCGCACCAACACGGCGAGCACCCGGTTTTGTTCTTCGTTTGGTGTGAAAGGAATATTGTTTGAGAGAAGTGTAAGTATATCGTTCATGTGCGTAAGCCTTATGCGCCACGCAGTGCGTGGTGATATGGAATTCAAATTTACCATTTTATTCCGTAATGAATGTGGTCTCGGGGACAAGAATGGGCACGTAGCGCGAAAATATATGGGATGCTTTCGGACGAAAGTAGGTTGTTAGCGGCGAATATGCTATTTTTACATCGGCGTAAAAGTATGTTGCAATGAATAAAGTCAAGAATGTTATAAACATAAAGTATTACGATTCCCCCTGTGGCGGAATGATTATCGGCGCAGTGGGAAAGGGGCTGTGTCTTTGCGATTGGAGGGAAAATCGCCACCGTTTGCACAATGACAACAGGGTGAAATGCTTTTTCAATGCCGTTTATGAAGAGAAGGATTCCCGGTTGCTGGATGATGCATTGCGCGAACTCGATGAATATTTTGCGGGACGGCGCAGAGAATTCGATATTCCGCTATGTCCGGCGGGGACAGATTTTCAACTATGTGTGTGGCAGGCGTTGACGAGCATACCCTATGGCGAAACACGAAGCTACATGGAGATAGCCGAAGGGTTGGGAAACGCAAAAGGTGTGAGAGCGGTGGCGCAGGCTGTGGGAGCGAATCAAATGAGTTTGTTTGTGCCATGCCACAGGGTTATAGGTTCCAACCGCTCTCTCACAGGGTTTGCCGGGGGTCTGGATGCCAAGCGTTTTCTTATTGATTTGGAGCAGAAGTTTTGCAGAAAATAGCGTCAGAAAAGCGTTACTGATTTTCAGATACTTAGAATGCCCAAAAATACAAGCCATATATTTTAAAATATATGGCTTGTATTTTAAAATAAGTGCCTTGTATTTTTTACAAGATGCCTTATGTTTTTTTCTGTACTAAGAATACTGTGTTTACCAAGGCACTGCTTCGCCGAAAACAATGCATGCCGGATGGCTCAGTTTTATATCGTTTTCGGTTTTGGTGAGTTCGCCGGTTTCGGCATTGCGCTCGTAAATCTGAATTACATTGTCATCCTTGCAGGCAACAAGCAGGTATTTTCCGTTGGGAGTGATTTTGAACATACGGGGATGCTTGCCGGTTTTCTGGTATCCGGTCTTTTGCAGAGTACCGTCGGGATTGATTTTGAAAACAGCCACTCCGTCATCTTTAAGTCTGACACTCGCATAAAGATATTTGCCATCGGGGCTGACTTCCACCTCGGCACCGCCGCGTGCCCCCGCATCGTTTGCCTTTACAATCTGTTTCTGAACCACGTTTCCGCTTTCTGCATCATAGTCAAAGGTTATGACTTCGTCGCTAAGCTCTGTAATTACATACATGTGCTTGCTGTCGGGCGAGAAAGCAATGTGGCGTGGTCCGCAGCCTTTGGGAAGGTCAATCTTGAAGGGCTCGCCCTCTTTGAACTTGGGTCTCAACTCATATTTATATATGCAGTCTCCGCCAAGGTCCACTGCAAAAAGGAAATGACCGTCGGGCGATTTTTGAACCTGGTGAATGTGCGATTCTTTTTGCCTTACGGAGTCGACATTAGTACCATTATTGAATTTTATGACCTCTTCGTTGTCAAAGAGACTTGCATCTCTTTCAATTCCAACAACTCCGATGCTTCCCGAAGAGTAGTTGGCAACGTAGAGGTTTCGGGCGTACGTAGTAAGGTGGCACGGGTCGTCGCCGTGAGCAAGCACCCTGTTTATCAAAGCCATTCTGCCGCTTGTCATGCCAACCCTGTAGGCATTTATAATGGCTTCGTCGCCCTTGTTTTCGCTCACGCAATACATGAAAGAGTCGTTGGGAGCGATGACAAGATAGCTTGGATTGGAAATTTTGGCACTGTGCTGAGCTTTGGCTTTGCCGGTTTCCTGATCAAACGAGAAAGAATAAATTCCGTCAGAGCCCTGGTCGGTGTAAGTTCCGACAAACATAGGAATAGGATCGCTCTTTCCGCAGCTTGCGAGGAGCATTCCGAGAAAGATTGTTGAAAAGATTTTCGAGAATTTCATGTTTGCGATGATATTAAATTGATATGTCGTATTAATTGTGCACGAGAGTTCCCACGGGTTCGCCTTTGAGAACTTTTGCAAGGTTTCCGTTCACGTCCATGTTGAACACATAAACGGGAAGGTTGTTTTCTTTGCAGAGGGCGGTGGCTGTGAGATCCATGATTCGCAGACCGCGTGTGTAAACTTCGTCAAAGGAAATTTCGTTGAACTTGGTGGCGGTTTTATCTTTCTCGGGGTCGGCGGTGTAAACTCCGTCAACGCGAGTGCCTTTAAGCATAACGTCTGCCTCAATTTCAATGCCGCGAAGTGCTGAACCCGTGTCGGTGGTGAAGTAGGGGTTGCCCGTGCCCGCAGACATGATTACCACTTTGCCCTGACCCATATATTCTATGGCTTTCCACTTGTTGTAAAATTCTCCTATGGGTTCCATTCTTATTGCAGTCAACACTCTTGCGTCCACGCCTATTGCTCCGAGGGCACTGCTTAATGCCAGAGAATTTATGACCGTTGCGCACATTCCCATTTGGTCGCCTTTTACACGGTCGAAGCCTTTGCCGGCTCCGCTCAAGCCACGGAATATGTTTCCTCCGCCTATTACTATTCCTATTTCCACTCCGCTTTCGAGCGCAGCCTTGATTTGCTGCGCATATTCGTTGAGATGGTTAACGTCTATTCCGTAATGCTGTTCGCCCATAAGGCTTTCGCCGCTGAGCTTTAAGAGTATTCTTTTGAATTTTGCCATAATCGTGTTTATTTATTGCGGTGCTAAATTACGGAAAATCTGTGGAAGCGACATGCAGAACGCAAGAAATGTGGGCGAAGTGAGACGTGTGGCGCATGATGACAAACAAAAACCGCCATGACAAACATGGCGGTTTTATGGTGAACCTAATGAATGTAATTTATCGGATTATTCCTTTTCTGCAAGCGGATTCCAGCCTTGGGCTTTCAGTTCGAATTCCGCTCCGTCGCGTGTTACGAGAGTTTTTCCTGCTCCTGCTGCCGTGATGTTGCCTATGACATGCACGTCTTCTACCTCCAAAATCTTTTCATGACAGGAAAGCGGTACGGTAAACAGTAGTTCGTAGTCCTCGCCTCCGTTAAGGGCTGCCGTAACAGGGGCAATGTGAAAATCTTCTGCGAGCGAAGAGGTTTGATAATCAATAGGAATCCTTTCTTCATAGATGCGGCATCCCGTATTACTATTTTCGCAAATGTGCATAAGCTCCGAAGAAAGTCCGTCTGAAATATCAATCATCGCGGTAGGCTTTATGCCTGCTTTTTTCAGGTTGTCGATGATGTCTTTTCTTGCTTCGGGCTTAAGTTGACGCTCTATAAGATATTCGTGTCCCGAAAAATCCGGCTGCTGAACCGCCATTCTTTTCTCTGCAGTGTCTGCTTTTGCGCTTTGTTCTTCAAAAATCGCTTTTTCACGCTCGAGAAGTTGAAGACCCATGTAAGCCGCGCCAAGATTACCGCTTACGCATATAAGATCATTCTCTTTGGCACCGCCGCGATAGACAATCTCATCGCGTTTCCCGCTCCCAATGCAAGTTATGGCAATTGAAAGACCGGTATAAGAGGATGTAGTGTCTCCGCCAACAATGTCCACACCGTAGCGGTCGCATGCCAGACGAATTCCGCTGTAAAGCTCATCGATGTTCTCAATGCAAAATCTCCTGCCGATGCCTAAGTCCACAATCATTTGCTGCGGAGTGCCGTTCATGGCGCATATATCAGAAATGTTTTCCACAGCAGCTTTGTAGCCAAGGTGTTTTAGTGGCATATATGTCAGATCAAAGTGTACGCCTTCCAGGAGCATGTCGGAAGTAACGAGCACCTGGCTGTCGGGATAATGCAAAACGGCGCAATCATCGCCTATACCTTTTTCTGTGGAATCGTTCTTGGGGGTAATATCTTTGGAGAGGTGCTTGATAAGTCCGAATTCTCCGAGTGTAGAAATCTCAGTTCTTGCCATTAATCAAATAAGTTTTTAGCGTTTTATGTATTTTGCGTAAAGATGCGGCTTCTTAATCGTTTATCATCCGTTTCAGAAGTTCCGACATCTTGGGTTCTGCGCCCGCAGCTGCCTGTTGCACTTCCTCGTGTGAGGTTTCGGCGGTGGCATTCGAGGGAACGTTTGTAATAACACTGATGCCGAATACACGCATTCCCTGATGATGAGCCACAATTACCTCGGGAACGGTACTCATTCCCACAGCGTCCGCACCAAACAGGCGATACATTTTATATTCTGCAGGAGTTTCGTAAGTAGGTCCCGAATTGGCGAGATAAACTCCGTGTTGCAGTTTAATGTCAAGCTCTTCGGCAATAGTGTCTGCTTTCTTTATGAGATTATGATTGTAAGCTTCGCTCATATCTGGGAAACGCGGACCGCAAGGCAGGTTTTTGCCGCGCAGAGGATGCTCCGGCATAAAGTTTATATGGTCTGTGATTATCATAAGGTCGCCTGCGTGAAATTCCGGATTAGTTCCTCCGGCGGCGTTACTCACATATAAATCTGTTATTCCCAAAGCTCCGAAAACTCTTATGGGGAATGTTACTTCTTTCATGGAATATCCCTCGTAATAATGGAATCTTCCGTCCATTGCCAACACGCATGTTTTGCCGAGTATGCCTAATATCAGTTTTCCTGCGTGTCCTTCCACTGTTGATACGGGAAAATTGGGAATATCTTTGTACTCCCATTCTTTTATTGTCTTTATTTCGGCGGCAAGTTTCCCGAGACCGGAGCCGAGAATTACTGCTGTTTGGGTTTTTCCTTTGACATACGGGGCAAGGAATGCCGCTGTTTCATTTATTTTGTCCGACATAGTTCGAAATTATCTTGTTAAACTTATCTTTTTCTCCGAAAAGAAACTCCACTTTTATGGGAAGTGCGTAAATCCGCGCCTTTTGTTCTTCGTTCCAAAGCTTTTTGAACGATTGCAAACGCGCAGCGTCCTTTTCGGTAGTTATTATTGCCGTGTCGGGAGAGGAAACAAATGCTTTGAAACCCTCCAAATCTTCTTTTGAAAAGTTATGGTGGTCGGGGAATGGCTTGCGAACCACGGGGCATCCGTATTTCTCTATTTCGTTAAAGAACGGCGCGGGGTTGGCAATGCCTGCCATGGCTACGATTCTGCGTTTGTTTTCCGCAAGCTCCCTCATCGGTTTCTCTTCTTGCGTAAATATGTTATACGGTGTGCCGTAAACCATTGTCGAGAAGAATAATTGCTGATGTGGCAACAGAGAAAGTTTCTTTGAAATGCTTTTTCTCTCTTCCACGGATAGGTTTGCGGGGCACTTTGTTACTATTACGACGTTGGCGCGTCGGCGTTGTGAAAAACTTTCACGGAGAAGTCCTGCAGGCAAAAGCCTGTCGTCATAAACGGGTCGGCTGTAATCGCTAAGCATTATGTTCATTCCCGCTTTTACATACCTGTGCTGGAAAGCGTCGTCGAGAACAATTGCATTCACGACGGGTTTTATTTCCTTTTGCAACAGATATTCTATAGCCTCAATGCGGTTGGCATCTGCCACAAGACGTACTTCGGAGAAGCGTGTCTTTATCTGAAACGGTTCATCGCCTATTTCGTCGGCGGAAGATTGGGGCGTGGCTATAATCATCCCCTTTGTCTTTCGTCTGTATCCTCGACTAACGACTGCCGTTTCCGTTTTGTTGCCTATGATTCCGAGAATGTATTCCACGTGAGGGGTCTTGCCCGTGCCTCCGACGGTCAGATTTCCCACGCAAATAATCGGGATGGGGAATTCTTGAGATTTTATTATGCCCCGGTCAAACATAAAATTGCGCACACCTGTTGCCGCACCGTAAATCCACGACACGGGAATGAGCAAGTTGCGTATGTTTTTTCCGGGAATGTTCATTGCGAGCCTTATCTTATGACAGGGGTGAACGGAATCAGTGCCTGCACTTTGTCGCGTTTGTCAATGTTTTTCAAAAGCGAGACAGCAGGGTAAAGTTCCCCGAGATAGCTGCGCAGTTGGGCGTCGGTGTAATCCTGCATTTGCGAATCCAGAATCTTTTCCCACCAAACTTTTGCTACGGGATAGTGAACTTCGTGATACTCCTTGAGACCTGCGCGTTTTGCAGCCACTGCCACGGCATCGTCAAGGTTTCCGAGTTTGTCCACAAGCTTTATTTTCAGAGCATCTTCGCCTGTCCACACTCTGCCTTGGGCTATTTTGTTGACCTGTTGCTTTGAAATTTTTCTGCCTTGGGCAACGCGCGTTGTGAAAAGGTCGTAGCCACGGTCCACATAGCTTTGAAGCATGGCTTTCTCCTCAGCGTTGAACGGGCGGGAGGTTGAGAAAAAGTCGGAGTGGGCATTGGTCTTCACACCATCAAATTTTATTCCGAGTTTGTCTTTCATCAGACCACTCACATCGGGAATCATGGCAAAAATGCCAATACTTCCCGTCAGCGTAGTGGGTTCCGCCACAATATATTGCGCTGCGCTGCTCATGTAATAAGCTCCCGAAGCCGCCATATCGCCCATTGAAACAATCACGGGCTTTTGGGCGGCAAGCTTTTTGATTCCGTGCCATATCTGCTCGGACGCATACGCGCTTCCGCCGCCCGAGTTTATGCGCAAAACCACAGCTTTTACGTCTTCGTCTTTTCTCAAATCTTCAAGGTCGGGTATTATTTCATCGGCAACTATTGCATTCTCAAACATTCCGCTCTCAGTTGCGCCGCTCACAATGTTTCCGCAGGCGTAATACACTGCAATTTCATCTCCGTCGGTTTTGCTTGCGGCAATGGGGGCTAAGGCAGAGGGGCGAACGAATTTCAAATCGTCAATGTCGTCTTTTCCCGAAAGTTTGGCTACTTCTGCAAGAGCATCGTCCTCGTATGCAAGTTTGTCTACGAGTTTTGAACCGAGCACTTCCTTAGGACTTTTCAAAGCCATGTACATGTCGGCAAGTGCGTTAAGCTTGTCGACAGGAATGTTTCTCGAAGCCGACACTTCTTTCTTTATGTTGTTCCAAATGTTTGTTATGTATTGTGTAACTTGTTCCCTGTTGGCATCTGACATCTCCGTTGCCGTGTAAGGTTCTACCGCACTTTTGTAAGTGCCTACCTTTACAATCTGCATTTCCACTCCTATTTTCTTAAGCAAATCCTTATAGAACATCATTTCTCCGCCCATGCCGCGCCATTCAAGTTCGCCAATGGGATTGAGAATAATCTTCGATGCTGCGGAGCAAACATAATATGCGCCCTGAGTGTAAGTGCCGGCGTAGCTAACCACAAATTTCCCCGACTTGCGAAAATCTGTCAGGGCGCGACGTATTTCCTGCAAGCTTGCCGGGTTTGCCGACACAGCACCTGCATTTATATATATTCCGTCGATGTTTGAATTGGCTTTTGCCACTTTTATGGAGCTGATTATATCTTCCAGATTGGCTGCCGGAACGTCCATGCCGAAACTTGTAAGGGGTGAGTCTTGCGAACGCTCGGACAATACACCTTCCAAATCAATTCGCAGCACCGAGTGAGGCTCTACGTTTGCCGGCGATTGCCCTCCCATGCTTGCGGCAGCCGATATTAACAGCACGGTGAATACTATGACAACTATTGAAGCAGCGAGAAAAACGCCCGCAGCCGAACTCAAAACATTCAACAGAAACTTTTTCATTGTGATTTTACGTTTATTCCATGCAAATTTAAGTTTTTTGCGCAAGACAAATGCAGCCTTGCGATGTTTTAGTGTACGGACACAAAAAAAGGACTGAAATATGCAAGCCTATCTTCACAGACCAACTTAATACCCAGTCCACAAGTACTAAATAAAACAAAAAAATTTATGTCCTATACCCGGCTCCTTTGGGAGCGGAAGTGTATTCTGTTTTACGAATCGGGGAAGTTTTCAATGCTTTCGCAAGTTTTGCCTGCTGAATCCGTGGGTTTCCTAACCCCCGGACAGCATATTTCCCTTTTTCCAATCACAAAACTACAAACAATAATTCAAATGACAATAGCAAAAAAGAAAATTTTTTGCGAAAATGCGATTTTTCAAAGAAAAACAGGTTTTGCATGCCCCGCAATGCGGGTTTAGAGTGCGTGTAAAAGTAAAAATTGTGCGTCAGGGCGGAAAGAAAACATCAGTATCATTAAAAACGAAAAATGCAGCGCGAGAAAAACGCAAAAGATGCGCCATAAAAACACGATTTTCCGTACCCCGAAAAAAACATATGGCTTATCGTAAAAAATACAAGGCATATATTTTAAAATATGTGCCTTATATTTCAAAATAAGTGCCTTGTATTTTTCGTCTTTTCAAATATCTGATAAACAATGTTTTATAAAGGGCGGTTTTTTGAGGGCATTTTGAAGACATTTTGCGCTCGTTTGAAAGGGGTAAGAGGTGGCTTTCCCGTATTTTGGCATAGCGTGGTACGGCTGTGCATTTGGATTATTGTTTTTGGATAAAATTCATTACCTTTGCGAGCAAAACATGTTTATATGAGAACTTTATCCCTTGCTTTAGTCTTTGCTTTTATGAGTGCGATTGCATTTGCTTCGCCTGCCCTGCGTTTGCGTAAAACGGTTTGCCAACCAGACGGTTCATTGCTCACCATTGTTAAATGCGGTGATGAGTACAGGTCGTTTTTTGCCACTACCGACGGCTACGTGGTAGTGAAAGGCAGCAACGGCTATTGCTATGTGTCCGCTCTTGATGTGAGCGGAAGTGGTGATTCGGGAGTGTGGGCGCACAATGAGGATGAGCGCGGTTTGAGCGAGGAACTTTGGCTGAATGCCAACGGAACCACGAGCGAGAATTTCATGGCTTTCGCGGCATCAAGCAGGGCTGCCATTGAAAAAAGAGCGTTGGGAACGAGCGATAATCCGCAGGGCGAGGTTACATATCCCGTGATTCTCGTGAATTTCAGCGATGTTTCTTTTTCCATAACCAATGCCGTGGATACTTTCAACAGGCAATTTAACGAAAAAGGCTTTTCGGGCGGCGGCGCAGCGGGAAGCGTGCGCGATTATTTCGTGGCTCAGAGTCGCGGCAAGTATTCGCCTTCGTTCGATGTGGTGTGTGAGGTTACGCTTTCAAAGTCGCGTGCCTACTATGGCGCACGTGTGGGAAATTCTAACGATTCGCATGTGAGCGAAATGGTGAGAGAAGCCGTGAACCTTGCCGAAAAACAGGGTGTAAATTTCTCGAAATATAAAACAGCCGCAGGCGGTGTGCCCATTGTGGGCGTTGTGTTTGCCGGAGTGGGGGAAAACTCTTCGTGGGAAGACGATGCCGTGTGGGCAAGTTACTATACCGCAATTACAAATTTCACCGGCGGTAAGATTAATTCGTTTCTGGTGGTGAACGAACTTCTTCCAACAATACGCAGAACGGATGCGCAGGTCGATACATTATATAATATAGAAGGCATAGGCACATTCTGTCATGAATTTTCGCATTTCCTCGGTTTGCCCGACTTTTATAACACTTACGATTCCTCAAGTCTTGTGGGAATGTCCTGGTGGTCGATAATGGATTACGGACAATATTGGAAAAACGGCACGGTGCCAATGGGATACAGCGCATACGAAAAGAATTTTATGGGCTGGTTGGACATTGACACCCTGAAAACCGAAAAACAGATGGTGAAGATAAACGCACTTGGAAGCGAAAGCGAGAACGCATATTATATAAGGAACGACAGCGATGCCACCGGATGCGAATATTATATACTCGAAAATCGTCAGCCATCGGCTTGGTATCCCGAAAGACTGGGTTCGGGAATGTTTGTGATTCATGTGGACTACAACGCAGCCGCCTGGATGGGAAATACGGTGAATATCGTTAAAAACCACAGGCGTATGTCGTATGTTCCGGCGGACAACGACATAAAACCGGAGAATGAATCCGCACCGAGAGACTATCAGGGAGACTTATTCCCGGGACTTACGGGAAATAAAGTGCTTCGCGATAACGGCGTTCCGGGTTTTCAGCAGTACAAAGGCGCAGGAATGGGAAAATTTCTCACCGGCATTTCGGAGGACAACGGAATAGTTTCGTTTCTTTACATGGCTGAGGGAACTCTTGCCAAGCCTGAAAATCTGAAAGTGATTCCCAATTCCGATGTAACTTCGTTGACTGCGCAATGGGATGCAGTGGAGAATGCCAAGGCGTACAATGTGTCGGTTTGGGACGGGGACAAAACATTGCTGACACGGCAAACGGAAAATTGCACACTCGACATCGGCGGCTTTGAAAGCGTAAAAAACTTGAAAGTAACGGTTGGCGCAACTGCCGATGACTATATGGATTCGGACATGTCAAGCATAGAGTTTGAAAATCCCGTTGGCGTGGAGAACATAAAGAATGCGGAAGATGCGGAATTGTTTGACGTGTTCACCATATCTGGCATAAAGGTAGCCGAAAAGGTGAGGGCGGAAAAAGTGAAGGAAATGCCCGAAAAGGGAGTGTATATATTGAAAGGCAAAAACGGAGTGCGCAAAATAATGGTGAGATAATTTGGCGCATTATGCAGAATCATTGGTTCGCCGACACGTATAGGAAGAAAAAAATCCGACAAAAGCGTGGCGGCGAACCTTTTTATTTGTCAGAAACGGAATTATGTCCCTAAAAACTGTAAAACCGATGCTGAAATTATGGCAAGGTCTGTTAAGCAGGAAGTGAATACGGTTAAAAGTTAGTAACGCAGCGAAAAAAAATCTGCATTTTCGGTTTCACCTGTCGCTTTCGGCATTACATTTGCCGTGAATTAAAGCAAAGAACAAAAACAAATAAAATACAGGTAATATGAAAGCAAACAGAATGCTAAGTTATTCGGTCATTGTATCGGCAGGCC
>ULWP01037069.1_pt1 | contig 14065 bp, 9 predicted proteins | sample 1960461 | NCBI WGS metagenome assembly ULWP01 (sample SAMEA4835815, study PRJEB28245) | human gut metagenome | biome: gut microbiome; material: fecal sample | place: Denmark | collected 2008
AAGTGAATTGTCCCTATTTATGCGAGTGCCGACTGTCTCCCCCACGAACGACAGATAATCTTGTAGGGAATTGCCCTTATTTGAGTGGTGGGAGAAATACCGGCGTGTCCGGAAAGAGGGGGTACATCTAATTTAGAGTTCACGCCGTTCACCTCTTATAGAGGACGGAACAAAACACTCATTGAAAAGAATCTGCGAATTATTCATTATCAATTGTTAATTAAATTGTTGTGCATTTGTACAATTGGTGCTAGAATACTATTACTTAATACTCATATATGCGGATTTAATCCGTATTCGGAGGGAAACGATGAACATCTTTACAAAAATGGGTTGCCGTATCTTCCAGCAATCTATGCGCTTGGCAATGTTTTTGTTGCCGTGGAATCAATGCAAAAAGACTTTGTCCGGTCCGGGCAGCATTTCGCAACTTCCCAAGTTCCTCAAAGACAACGGCTTTAAGAGCATCCTTATCGTCACCGACGGATTCCTGTTTTCAAGCGGAAAGGCAGATCCCATCATGGCTGCATGCGAAGCAGAGGGCATGAAGAGTTGCTGCTATCACGACGTCGTCCCCAATCCGACCATTCAAAACATCGAAGACGGTCTCAAAATGTATCATGACAACAACTGCGACGCAATCGTTGCTCTCGGCGGCGGCAGTGCTATGGACTGCGCAAAGGGTATCGGCGCAAGAGTTGCTTGCCCCAAGAAGAGCGTTCCTCAAATGAAAGGCGTCTTGAAGATAATGATTACGGGACACAAACTTCCTCCGCTTGTCGCAATTCCGACAACTTCGGGTACAGGCAGTGAAGCGACGCTTGCAGCGGTCATTTCCAACCCCGAAACTCACGAGAAATATCCCATCAACGATCCGTTCCTCATTCCGAGATACGTCGTTATGGATCCCGAACTTACAAAGTCGCTTCCGCCTCACCTCACATCCACAACGGGTATGGACGCGCTCACTCACGCGGTTGAGGCTTACATCGGTGGCGAAAATACAAGACAAACCAAGAAAGAGGCTGTCGAGGCTGTTCAGCTCATTCACAAATACCTCAAACAAGCATACGATCACGGCGACGATCTCGAAGCTCGTGTGCAAATGCAAAAGGCCGCATACCTTGCAGGCAAAGCGTTCACTCGCGCATACGTCGGTTACGTACACGCGGTTGCGCACACTCTCGGCGGCGAATACGGAGTGCCTCACGGTCTTGCAAACGCAGTTATCCTTCCGCATGTTTTGAAAGCATACGGCAAATCCGCACACAAGAAACTCGCCGAACTTGCCGACTGCATCAACCTCGGCGGAAACACCAAAGAAGAAAAGGCAAACTTGTTCATCAAATGGATTGAGGACATGAATGCCGCAATGAACATTCCCACAAAGATTTTGTCACGCGACGGCGGCAAGCTCATCGAAGAAGAGCGTCTGCCTCGTATGATCGCGCACGCATATGCCGAAGCAAATCCGCTCTATCCCTGTCCGCAGGTTTGGGGTAAGAAGGAAATCGAGGCTATCTACCGCGAAATTATGTAAAAATCAATTTCGTTCCTTTTTCGGAACGATTTTGAGGGTTTGAATATTTTAAACCCCGTTTGACGAAATCCGAGTTGACGGAATTTTGGCAAGCGGGGTTTTCTATTCTCTTTTGCCAATAATCCGTGTTAGTTCAACCAAAAGCGTCCGCTTTTGAAAAATCAAATACTCATCATGTTATTCGGAAAATACATAAACAAATATTATCTCAAGTTCAGTTGGCTGTTCTTGATAGGATTGATAGGGCTTGTCGCAGTGGACGTGTTCCAGCTTTTCATACCCGAATATCTCGGAAAGCTCGTGGATATGTTCGACGGCGGAGCAATCGACAAAGCCGCACTCAAAGAAATTATTTTGGGCGTTATGGTGGTTGCTATCGTGATGTTCTTTGGAAGAATCATGTGGCGACTCTCCATTTTCAACGCTTCTCAACGCATAGAAGCGGGGCTTCGTCACACAATGTTTTTGAAGAGTGAGAGGCTGTCGCAACGCTATTATCACGAAAACAAAGTCGGCACCGTTATGGCGTGGTTTACAACCGACCTCGAAACGATCGAGGAGTTTTTCGGTTGGGGCTCGGTTATGCTGGTGGACGCGCTTTTCTTGTCCGTTCTTGCCCTTTACAAGATGTTTTCGCTCGACTGGGCGTTGTCCTGCCTGTTGCTTATTCCGCTCGCTCTCATAGTGGTGTGGGGCATGCTTGTTGAAAAATTTATGGCTCTTAAATGGGAGCAACGCCAAAACGAGTTCGACAAACTCTACGACTTCTCGCAAGAAAGTTTTACGGGCATACGAGTCATCAAGGCGTTCGTCAAAGAAACGCAACAACTTCACGCATTCACAAAGATTGCAAAACGAAACAAAGACGCAAATATCGAGCTTGTCAAAGTGTCGGTTATTTTCGACGCAATCATCGAGATCATCATTGCGGCGATTATGGCTTTGATTTTGGGACTTGGCGGATACTTCGTTTACAGATACGTCACCGGCACTCCCGTTTTTGTTTTCGGACACGAGGTGGATATGACGGCAGGCGGACTTATCACGTTCGTGGGGTATTTCGACACTCTCGTATGGCCGATGATTGCTCTCGGACAAGTCGTGACGATGCGCTCGCGCTCGAAAGCGTCGCTAAAACGTATCACCAACTTCCTCGACCAAGAGGAAGAAATCCGCAACGTCGAAAATGCGTACGTGCTTGAAAACGTCAAGGGCGAAATCAGGTTCGACAACTTCTCGTTTGCCTATCCTTCAAGCGAAGCGAACGTGCTCAAAAACATCACTTTCACCGTCAATCCCGGTGAGAGCGTCGGCATAGTGGGCAAGATAGGCAGCGGCAAAACGACGCTTGTAAACACGCTGTTGCATCTCTACAACGTAGAAAGGGGCAAAGTGTTTATCGACGGCCACGATATCATGGATTGCAATATCGAGAGTTTGAGAGACGCCATAGGTTACGTGCCGCAAGACAATTTCCTTTTCAGCGACAAGGTAAAAAACAATATCGCTTTCTCTTGCAACGAACTCGATATGGACAAGGTGTACGACGCCGCTAAATTTGCCGACGTTCACTCTAACATCGAGGAGTTTACCGAGGGGTACGAAACCGTATCCGGCGAGAGAGGCGTTACTCTTTCTGGCGGTCAAAAACAGCGCATATCCATAGCTCGCGCGTACATAAAAGACGCGCCGATTATGATTTTGGACGACTCGGTGTCGGCAGTAGACGTCAAGACGGAAGAAACCATACTTGCAAACATTCAATCCGAGCGGAAGGGCAAGACGACAATCGTCATCGCCTCGCGCGTTTCGACGGTGTCGCATCTTGACAAGATACTCGTTCTCGACAAGGGCGAGGTTGAGGCATACGACACTCCGCAAAGACTTGAAGAGATATCTCCCACCTACAAAAAGATGGTGTATTTGCAAAAGCTCGAAAGAGAAGTGGAAGGGGGTGAGGCATAATGCAAAGCGACGCGGAAAAACTCAAAGGCGACGTCCATATTCCCACAAAAGATATGTTTAGCCGCATATATCGCTACTTAAAACCCGAAATGGCGCGATTTGTTGGCGCAATGCTGCTCATTTTGCTAAACGTCGTTTTGGATATAATCCTGCCTCTTTTCGTCAGTCAAATCACCAACAACTTGAAGTCGGACGGCATAAACGTGGAGTTTATCGTCGGCATGGCGGTGGCGTATCTTGCCATAGGCGTGTTCAACCAAGCATTTCTCGTTTGGGAGTCCATGCTCTTGCAAAAGGCGGGGCAAAATATAATCTACACGCTGCGCAACGAGGTGTTTTCGCACATCGAGCAACTGTCTCAAAATCAGTTTGATGAAATGCCCGTAGGCTCGCTCGTTACGCGCGTTGCGTCCTACACGGCGTCAATGTCCGACTTGTTTACCAACGTCATCGTGAACGTCATCAAGAACGTGCTTACGGTGGTGGGCGTGTACGGCATTATGCTGTACATCTCGTGGCAGCTTTCGCTTGTGATGCTTGCGTTCATCGTTGTTGTGTTCATCACGTCTTTCGTGTTCAGAAACGTGGTCAAAAAGGTGTTTACAAAGGAAAGACAGTATATATCCGACCTCAACACTTTTCTCAACGAAAACTTGTCCGGCATGAAACTTATCCAAATTTTCAATCGTCAACAAAAGAAAGAGCTTGAATTTTTGGAAAAGAACGAAAATCTGCGCAAATCCAGATACAAAGTGGTGCTTGCTTTCGGCATATATCGTCCGTTTATCACGCTGCTTTATATCAGCTCGATTGCCGTGACGTTCTGGCTCGGAATGGAATTCGGACTGGACGCGGGCATGATAGTTGCGTTCTATCTCTATCTGTCGCGCTTTTTCAACCCCATACAAAACCTTGCCGATCAGCTCAACAACTTGCAAAAGGCGATAACCGCGTCCGAGAGGTTGTTCAACCTGCTTGACGTCAAGCCCGAAATCAGAGATAGGGAAGACGCGGTGACGGTGGACAAGTTCGATGGCAAAATCGAGTTTAAGAACGTATGGTTTGCCTACAAGGGCGAGGATTGGATTCTTAAAGACGTGTCGTTCACTATAAATCCGAAGGAAACGTGCGCTTTTGTGGGCGCGACGGGTGCGGGAAAGACGACAATACTTTCTCTCATCGTGCGTAACTACGAGATTCAAAAAGGTCAGATTCTCATCGACGGCAGAGATATAAGCACAATAGATATTCATTCGCTTCGCAAGGGCATAGGACAGATGCTTCAAGACGTGTTCCTTTTCAGCGGTACGGTGCGGAGCAATATTACGCTCAACGACGAGTCTTTCGGCGACGAGGAAATCGAGGCGGCGTGCAAGTACGTCAACGCCGATACGTTTATATCTTCGCAAGAGCACGGACTTGACGAGGAGGTCATCGAAAGAGGTGAAAACTTCTCACAAGGACAACGTCAGCTACTGTCGTTTGCAAGAACGGTTTTGCACAAACCGCAAATTCTCATTCTTGACGAAGCAACCGCAAACATCGACACCGAAACCGAAGTGGTTATCCAAAAGTCGCTTGAAAACATCCGCAACATCGGCACGATGCTTGTTGTGGCGCACAGATTGTCCACAATACAACATGCAGACCAAATCATCGTGCTTCAAAACGGCAGAATCATCGAAAAAGGTACGCACCAACAACTGCTCAAAAACAAGGGATATTATCACAAACTCTACGAATTGCAGTTTGAAAATCGCGATTGAGAAACAATACATGTGTTCGAGATATTCGACATTTTGTTGCGCAACTCACAATAGGTTGACTTTTGCGTCATAAGTGTTAAAATGTACTTGTATATTTTTATATGCAAATAAAATGCGGAGGGCATTATGTATCACATAATCGTCAATCCTCAAGGCGGAAAGGGCAAAAGCCTCAAGGCTCTCACAACCGTCGAGGAAATTTTTAAGAATAACAACGCTCAATACGTCGTTCATAAAACCGAGTACGCAGGACACGCCACCGAAATCGCAAGAGAATTGTCAAAAACACCGGACACAAATATTGTGGTTATGGGCGGCGACGGCTCTTTTCACGAGGTGCTTTGCGGAATCGACAACTTCGACAACGTTACGCTCGGTCTCGTAGCTTGCGGCAGCGGCAACGATTTTATCAAAAAATCCGGACACTCCACCAATGTCAAAGAGGCGGTGCAAACCATCTTGAACGGCAAGGTCGGCTTCGTGGACTATATGGAACTTGGCAAATATCGCTGCTTGAACGTGGGCGGCGGCGGCATGGACGTCGACGTCTTGCTCAAATATGCAAATTGCAAAACGTTGAAGGGCAAAGCGGCATACTATTATTCGTTGTTCTACACGCTTTTGCACACGAGATTCCATCATCTTCGCATCACTGCGGACGGCGTGACAAAGGACACCAGCGTGTTTATGATAGGTGTAGGCAACGGCGGTTTCATCGGCGGCGGCATCCCCATTTGCCCAAACGCAATCGTTGACGACGGACTTTTGAACGTCGGCTACGTCAGCGAAATGAAAAAGAGCAAAATCATTTTCCGCCTGTTCAAGTTCCTCAAAGGCAAGCACGTCGGCACGGATTGGGGCGGAGAATACACCGCAAAGAAGGTTACTATCGAAGCGCTTGACGACAGCCGTTTCGAGCTTGACGGTGAAATCATCGAAGACACCAAACTCGATATAGAAGTTGTTCATAACAAATTAAAAATGTTCAGATAATTGACCGAATCGACACTTTATCGATATGAAAAGATTATATAAAGTGACAAATATGTTGGCAAATAAAAACAGTTTCGCTTTTTTAGGCGAAACTGTTTTTGTCTAATATAACAAACCCGACAAGTTATTTGTCGTCGTTTTTAGAAACGATATATTTGAACAAGCGTTTTACGTCTTTGCTTGACAAGAAGGGATAAAGCCCGTCCATATCTACGTCTTGAAGTTCGCCCTCAACATATTTGTCGACAAGTTTTGTAAGGCACTTTTCCGACACAAACGGCGCAAGAGAAGTGAGGGAGTGCGTATATTTTTTATCGTTGTCGAGTGCGATTTTCAAGAACAATGCGTCACAATCGTTTTCGCTAAGAAACGGCATTATCGCGCAAAGGTTCAACCCGTCGTATTTGTCCGGATCGCTTAAGATGTCTTCTACGATTTCATGGATGTCATCGTCATCGAGGAAAGGAAGTATTTGTACGAGCTTATTCTTCTTGTCGGGTTTTTTATCATCGACGCCTAGAAAAATATTGCCCAAAGACGCGCCCACTCCATATCCTTTTTGTGCGATTTTTTCGGCTTTTTTCAATGCGCTTTTCACAAAATCCCACGACAATGCGGTTTTATCCGACGATTCGTTTTCTTCATCTTTTTCATCTTCGATTTCTTCTTCGAGATCATCGAGTTCTTCGAGAGCATCCTCGAATTTGTCTTTTTCGTCCTCGTCCGTAAAAACAAAGTCGGATTTTTCCGCGCGTTGTTCTACGGCTTCTTCGAACGATATAGGTTCGTATATCGTTTTTCCGTCTTGCAATCTCTTTTTGAGTATCATTGTGTGACCTCCGTTCTCATAAATTTTTGTTCGGCGGGCGTAAGCCTCGGTTTCAGATTTTCCATATCGGTTGTCAGCATTCCGTCCTTTATCGCTTTGAGAATCATCATTCTTTCCGTTTGCGAAAAGCGGTAAAAGTTTGCCGGAATGTCGATTTTTATGTTGCCGTCAACGATGTTCCTCACCACAAACAGCCGCTCGTGTCCCGCAAAAATGTCATCCGGATTGACATCGATTTTTTTGTCAAGACACAATAGTTCTTCAATGGTAATGTGAAAGATCTCGGACATGTTCAACAAATCGTCGATGGAGGGAACACCCGTGCCGTTTTCCCATTTAGACACGAGCTGCCTTGTCACGAAACGTTTGTTGGCAAGCTCCTCCTGTGTGAGATTTTGCCTTTTCCGCCTCGACGCTATATTGTTGCCGACAGCAATGAAATCGATCATTCTGCGCCTCCTTACAATTGAATTATATATCGTGCGCCGAAATATGTCACGCAACCGTCCGTTGCATTTTTTGTGCGGTAGTTTGTGTTTGCCCGGTGTCTATGTTTTATATATAGAGAGTGGGTACGAGTATATCTAAATAAACTGAGAAAACAATCCGAACATAAACCCGACAGTGCGTTTCCAAAACATCGATTAAAGAGCTGCACACTTTTCGCAGTGAGCAATCTCTCGAGTATGCGGTGCGAGGAACGAGCGTAATAGCGATTGTTGTGCGTAGCACCAATCGCGTCTACGCAAAACAAAAAGGTGCTTACGCACCACCGTGCTATGCACAAACACTGCGTGTTAGTTTTGTTTGCTATGTCCACTTCGCACGATTTCGGCAAATGCTGCGCGATTGCCTCTCTCTTTGCTTGTGGTCAGTCGGGTGTACCGAGTTCGGCACGCAAAGCGTGCGGATATGAAATATCCAACCTCGGCAGGAAAGAAAAAACCCGACTTGATTAAGTCGGGGCTTCGTGGTGACCCTACCGAGGTTCGAACTCGGGTTACCGCCGTGAAAGGGCGATGTCTTAGACCACTTGACCATAGGGCCGTATTTCGATTTATTTGAGTTCAGATGGTGGAAGCTACAGGACTCGAACCTGTGACCCCCTGCTTGTAAGGCAGATGCTCTAACCAACTGAGCTAAGCTTCCGTATGGTAGCGGCGATCGGATTCGAACCAATGACCTGCCGGGTATGAACCGGCCGCTATAACCAACTAAGCTACGCCGCCATACAATTTGTGTTGTGTTGCGGGGAGTGCCTTGCGCACTCCGCACAACGAGAGGTTGCAAGTCCAAATCGTTTTCAAATCGACGTCGTAACTTCGATTGCTCGATTCGATCTCGCATGTGGTTGCGGGGGAAGGATTTGAACCAACGACCTCCGGGTTATGAGCCCGACGAGCTACCAGCTGCTCTACCCCGCGATATTCAATGCTTGCTTATGATATGATAAATCAAAAAAATTGTCAAGCGTTTGCAAAAATAAATTTCGAAAGCCGTCAAACATTTGCAAAAAAAGTTTAAAAAGCGCGAGCAAATCGAAAAAAATACGGGTTGGTGAAGACGTTGGATTTTTGTGAAAAATCGATATTCTAATTTTTATGTCAGGTTTCGATTCTGCAAAAAAAAACGAGTTCTATCCGCACAAAGCGCCTTGTTTTCTTTGGCGCGCAGCGAGTCGATTTTTTTGCAAAAACGGTGCAAAAACAATTTTAATTATTTGGTTTATGTCGCAAAAATGCTTGCGTGCGCCCCCTCGTGCGTGTATAATAGGTGTACTATTGATATAATGCTCACAATATGGAGTTTAATATGAAAAAGAAATTGATTGTCGCAACAGCCATCGTTTTATTGCTTGCTATGAGCATGACATTATTGGTGGGCTGCGACGAAATCTTTAAGAAGAACGACAAACGCGACGCACAGCAAGTTGTCGCATCCGTCACCTATACCGGTGATTTCGGCACGCAAACGGAAAACGTGTATAAGTTCGAGCTTGCGTCCAGTTTCAATAGTTATGCCTTTTATTATGTCAAATATTACGGCATGACTTATGAGGCTGCCGCAAATTATCTTGCTCAATCGCTTGCTCAACAAAAGCTTCTTACCCTTTTTGCAAAAGAGAAAGTCGCCAAGCTCAAAAACATGACGGCGCTTCCTTCATCCATTGCCGAATTGCTTTCCGCAAGCGAAAAGAACAAGGCCATCGAGGACACAAACAAAAGTTTGCTCGATTCCCTCGTTTCGACGGTTGAGAGCCTTATCACCGAAGACAACGCAAACACTTCTACGTCCGATTCCAAGAAGGACAACACGACAACCAAAGTGACCGATCCCGTGTATGTCAGATTCGAATCAAACGGCGGTTCGAGCGTTGAAAAGCAAAAGATCCAAAAGGACACCGTTGCAAAAGAGCCGAGCGATCCCACCAAAGACGGTTACACCTTCTACGGCTGGTACGTCGACAAGGAATTTAACGGTGAAGAGTTCGATTTTGAAAACACCAAGATCACCGAAACCACAACTCTTTATGCAAAATGGGAAAAATATCTTGCGCCTCGCACCGAGCTTCCCGCGGAAGAGGAAGAGGACGATTACGATCCCGACAAAGATGACGTCGAACTTTCAAACAAGTTCTTCTCTGCGGAGTACAAGGCACAACTCCTTGACGACACAAAAGAGGACAGCCTTTTCACAACCAAATTCCTCAAAGCAGACTTTGTGGACAACATCATCGTCGATAGCGGCAAAACTCTTGTTTCCGTCCTCAAAGACTACATCAACGAAGGTCTTTCCGAGATGGAAAACAACCTCAAAAACAATCTCTACAAAGAGAGTGTTGAAGAGTGCTACAACTACTATCTCAATGCTCAATATCAATCGTTGCTCGTTGCAAGACTTAAACGCATGATCGGCGACAGCGCATCCGTCACCGAGGCTGAAATCGAGGCAGAGTTCAACGCACAAGTCGCAAAGAACAAAGAGACATTTGCGGGCAGCGATTCTTCTTACGAATCCGCACTCACAAGCACGCTCAACAAGACTTACTATCATCCCGCAGACGATCAAGGTTACGGATTTGTCATCAATATCCTCTTCAAACTCGGTGCGGAGGATATGAAGGTCCTCAACGACATGGCGAAGAACAATCCCGAAAACGTCGAAGCGATTTTGCTTACACGCAATCGTCTGATCTCCAAGATGACGGCACATGTTTCCAACCCGAAATACGATGCAGACGCGGTTGTCGAAGATGCGGACGGCAAGAAGATCGAACTTCGCGATCCTATGACCGACGCAAAGAACCCCTACAACAACGTAGGCAAGGTTGCCGACACCAAATATCAAGTCGAGGGTGGCAACAACTACAATAAAATCCTGTCATTCGAAAAAAATGCGGAAACAGGCAAGTATGAAATCAAGTTCAACGCAACCGAGCATCCTGCAATGGCGTACCTGATGAACGAAGTGCCGGTGTTCGACACCGATGATCAGGTCGGCTTGATTCATCAGATTCACAACAGCTTGAAACAAGTCAAAGACGCAAACCTTTCAAAAGAAGAAACCGTCTATTGGCTTCGCGAAGTAGCAACAAAGTGGGCATACCTTGTCAGTGACGACTCCGGCGCAACAAACAAAGATTCCAACAACAACGGACTTGGTTACCTCGTTTCTCCGGAAGGCAAAGATAGCAAGTTCCTCACAGATTTTACAGACTATGCACGCAAACTTGTCGCTGCGGGTACGGGCGCATATTCGGACGGAACGGTGAGCGATGATATGTTCAAAGGAAACCTTGTCAACGGTGAATTTAAAGGCAACAACAAAGCGTTTGTTGTGGCAGACAGCCTTGTCAACGGAGCGGAAAAGGCAACGGCAAACAACGATGCATACGCAGGCGTGTTCGTGCTTCTCAACTCCTACACCGTCTATGATGCAAGCAACATAAAGACAGGCTCTTCACAAACTCTTGTTGACGGCAAACTTCCTATGCACTACGTTATGACTTTCGCCAAGAATGCCGACGATGTAAAGACGCTTTACGATGTCATTCATGACACCATTCTCGAAGCCAAAAAGAACGATCTTTACAACTCCGAAGTCAACAAGATGGTGTCAACAAAGAAGGACGGGATCAAGTATTTTGATAAGGTTATCAAGCAACTTTACAAAGACTTAACCTGAGCGCACTATTGAGCGAATAGCATTGGACGCGATTGACTTTGTAACAATCGCTCTTCCGTCACTTCGTTCCTTACAAAGCCCCTTGATTGACAACTCATGTACTATATGTACATTAGGGTTGCCACTCAAGGGGCTTTGCGTTCTTATACACGGAATGTGCTTATGCGAAGTGCGAGCCGCAAGGCAATGTAAGTGATATGCACGAATTCGTGCGTGATATTGCTGCCTATGGCAACAGTGATATTTGCGCTTTGCGCAAGTGATATTGCAACTTCGTTGCAGTTGTGGGTGGGATACCCACACCCGAACGGACACCAATTCGAAGCGTTCTTATACACGGTATGTGCAACTTAAAAGACGTAACACGAGCCGCAACGGCGGCGAGAATTTAAGCGCCGAGCTTGACGGATAGTACAAGCGACTGCGCCGTCTGTTGGCCACAGCCTGGCGCACAAAGCGCAGTGATATAACAAAGGAACGATACTTATCTATGCGAGTGCCGCCTTCCCCTCTTGCGAACGATGTGTTGTTTTGTAGAATAACTGCATAATTTTGAGCAATAGGGGAATGCCCGAAGGAAAGGGGTGATGTTTTATTTTAGAGTTCACGCCGTCCACCTCTTGTAGAGGACGAATATCACTCTCAAAAAAAAAGCGGTGCGAATCGCACCGCTCTTTGTCATTTTGCGTACTTATCCAACTCGTCTTCGACGTATTGGAATTTCTTAACTTTCGGATTTTTTATCACGTTTCCGCGCAATACGACCATTTTGGGCGTGCGCAATGCTTCCAGATTTTCGAGAGGGTTGTTGTCCACAACCATAAAGTCTGCCGATTTTCCCGCTTCTATCGTGCCGGTTTTCTTGTCAATGCATGCGATTTGCGCATTGACTTCGGTTGAGGTGTGAATTGCAAACTCGTTGCTTACGCCGAGATATTTTTGGAAATAGCGGAGTTCTCTCCACATATCGTAGTGCGTTACGAACGGGCAAGCGGTGTCCGTGCCAAGACCGACAGGTATATCGTTTTCAAGACACTTTTTCGCGCAGTCCAGCATGCCCTCAAACACAACTTTTCCGTTGACTTTGTGAAGCGGAGTGCCACCCGATACGGACAAGTCGAACATGCAAAGGGGGATGGTTGGAGAGATTGTAAGCACATGAGCGGAACCGTTTTGTTTGAAGAGTGCGATCTCGTGTTCGCCGATGTTTGCGCCGTGCTCGATCGTGTCAACGCCGCCTTCGAGTGCAACGGTTACGCCGAGAGGACTTTCAACGTGCGCCGCAACCTTGAAACCGAGTTTGTGCGCCTCGTCGCAGCACGCTTTTACGATTTCGGGGGACATACGCAACACGCCGGGTTCGCCTTCTTTTTTGGCGTCCAAAACGCCGCCCGTGATCATAAGTTTGATAAGGTCGGGTTTGGTTTTTGCAATTTCGCGAACATAGCGTCTTCCGTCTTCCGCGTCTTTCGCTTCGTATGCCAAAACACCTGCCATATGCCCGTTTTCGACGGATACCGCCATGTTCGAGGCAATCACCCTCGGAGCTTTCAACTTGCCCTTTTCGCCGTTGTCGCGAATTTTGGAGTCGATGTCGTCAAGGCCGCCGACCGTGCGGATCGTCGTTACGCCCGACATAAGTTCGACCTTGGCATAGTTTGCGCACAGACGGTACACGATTTGCTTTGTGATCGCGTGATCCATCAAAAAGCGCACCGTCTTTTTGTTTTGCTTTTTGGTGTCCTTTGGCATGCCCGATCCGGGAAGATGCACGTGAAGATTGATAAGGCCGGGGAGGATGTACTTGCCGTCAAGATCGATAACTTTGAGCCCGTTTGTCGCGCTTTTGTCGTCGGTTATGCTTGCGATTTTGCCGTCCTCAACGACAATGTATTTGCCATTTTGCACGCCGTCGCCCAGTTTGCCGGTTATGATATTTGCATTTGCAATTGCGTATTTTTTCATATAGTCGCTCCGCATATTCATATAGTTTTGGATTTATTAATAATATATATGATATATAATTATACGACGATTTTCCCGCCCGTCAAGCATAGTTGGCATTGAAAAACCGCATATTGTCAACAATAATAGCCATGTCGTGCAAAATTTGTTGCAAAAATAAATTTTATATACTATAATAAACCACGCTGAAACTCGATAAATATTTTCTATAAGGAAGTGTATCGAAGTGGTCATGGCAATACGCACAGCGTGCCGATTATGCCCACTCCGCAATGGCTTTTCAACATCAAAATACGGAAGTGTATCGAAGTGGTCATAACGGCCCGCACTCGAAATGCGGTAACGGGGTAACTCGTTCGTGGGTTCGAATCCCACCGCTTCCGCCAAGTTGTACCCAACTGAACCCGTAAAAGTTCGGTTGGGTGCTTTTTTTTACAATTGTGGGTTCAAATCTCATTGCGTCACCGAGTGGGATTCGAACCCACAAACTCATTTTTTCATCATTTTACGGGTTCTAATCTCATTACACTGCTAAGTGAGATTCGAACCCGTTGCCATAAATTAACCCATTTCTATTTGCCCTTCGTGGTGGTTATCGTCGCATAAGTCAGCGAATATATCAACGGCACGGAAAAATAGTGCGGATATTGCTATAGCATTTATATAGAGTCAGACTCATAGCAGTTTGGCTCCTTTTATTTTTACACTATTTTTCGCTCAAACGGATTTGGCCGTTGACATATTCCATTGCAACAGTATTTGCATTTGAAACGTTTCGGCTTATCCAAAGACGAGGAATTGAAGAACAAAATACTTGACAGA
>ULWP01032286.1_pt1 | contig 13547 bp, 9 predicted proteins | sample 1960461 | NCBI WGS metagenome assembly ULWP01 (sample SAMEA4835815, study PRJEB28245) | human gut metagenome | biome: gut microbiome; material: fecal sample | place: Denmark | collected 2008
TCGAGCAGCTCGAGCGGATTTTCCTTATGAGACGAATAGTCCTTGCGAAAAACGAAATATTTCAATCTGCCGTCGCAGTCGACGATAGGGAGGGAGTTGAGCTTATGCTCCCAGATAATATCGTTTGCAAGCTTGAGCGATGTTCCCTCAGGCGCGGTAACGAGACGCTCGAGAGGAGTCATAAACGATGTGACCTTCTCATCAAGGCTCATGCGCGACACGCGGTAGTCACGGCTCGTAACAATACCGAGCAGCTTGCCGTTCGGGGTAGCGTCGTCGGTGATGGCGACGGTCGAGAAACCGTTCTTTTCCTTGAGCGCAAGCACATCTGCAAGCGTTGCATCCGGCGAGAGGTTAGAGTCCGAAACAACAAAACCCGCCTTATAGTTCTTCACTCTTGCGACCATCGCAGCCTCACTCTCAATCGACTGCGCGCCGTAAATAAAGGACATGCCGCCCTCCTTTGCGAGTGCAATAGCAAGGTTATCGTCGGAGACAGCCTGCATTATCGCAGAGACGAGCGGAACATTCAGTGATACAGCCGGTTCTTCACCGCGCTTAAACTTTGTCAGAGGTGTGCGAAGCGAAACATTTGCGGGAATACAATTCTCGTCAGTATAGCCCGGGATGAGCAGGTATTCGCTGAAGGTTCTGCTTGGTTCGTTGTAATAGTACGCCATAATTCTCTCCATTTCCGAGTGCATTCTCTGTACTTAAAGTATTATAACACGCCCGGGCGATTCGGTCAATATTAAAATGAAGCTCCGATAGACAATATTTCGACCAGACCGGCGCGATTTTTTGATATTTACATCAAAGCGTAGCGCAAGCGACAGTTGATTTTGTGCCGTTTAGCATGATGAGGAAAACGATGACCGTATATCGGCGCACAACACAAGCCGCCGCGAATCATCACCGTATGATGCTCTATCTCCCTCACCTCTCCGCCGATGCCGTTATATACCGGTCGTCAGCAGTATCCGAGAGGCTGTTTTCGGCGTTTTCGAGCAGATGATACTCCGAAATAAGGATGAATTCAGATTTGATGAGCGTAATCGCAGACCTCCGACAGCTCGCGTCAACGCACTTCCTTCGTTTACATATACGTTCCTTATAAATAAATGTTGCGGCGCTTGAAAGCGTCGGGCTTGCCCCATATGTAGGATATCTGCATAAAACACCCGGGTCGATGCTCGCTTGCGCTCGATATTATTGAGGAACCGAGAGCTGCGTATGCTGACAGATTTGTGTTGTCGCAGATAAATCTCGGTGCTGTTGCAGCTGATGATTTTGATATCGAGGAGAACGGCGCGGTATTTCTTAAGGACATTGCAAGAAAGAAATATCTGTCTGCGTGACAGACACGCAAACAGGAGACAATTACTCATCCTTTTCTCGGCCAAAAATTGCAGTGGTGAACTTGTTCCATACAGTCAGGCTATGCTGCTTGCAAGATGGCTGCGGGTAGCTCTTTACATATATCCGTTTTTTCGGAAGCGAGGGATTATGCTGATACTTGTAACATACGATGTGTCGCTTGCTGACAGCCGCGGGCAGAAACGTCTCAGGCACGTTGCGAAAATCTGTCAGTAATACGGAGTACGCGTACAGAATTCGGTTTTTGAATGCGTAGTTGACGAGACGCAATTTGTTCTTCTGCGCAAAAGACTGAAGAAAGAGATTGCCGCCGAGCAGGATAGCTTAAGTTTTTATCGGATTGGTAATAATTATAAGAATGAGAAAATATCAATACTCTCGAATTCCGTGATAAAAGCAAATCTGCGAAAATTTATCTTGATTTTTCCTTTGAACTGTTGTATAATACACTGGTATGATTCTATTGGGGTATCGCCAAGGGGTAAGGCACAAGACTTTGACTCTTGCATTACGATGGTTCGAATCCATCTACCCCAGCCACGAGAAAACGCGCTTACTTTGTTTGTAAGTGCGTTTTTTCGGCAATAGTGATAAATCAAGGTCGCGACAAGAGAGCGTATTTTCAGCGACGGAAGCAGCAATGCGTAAATAGCGAGCTGAAGGGCTGAATTATCACGATTTTTTATACTAATGTTCAATCAGAATAATTATATGAAAGTGATTGAGCAGTATGACGGATGCGAGGTATCGTCCATCGGCATTCCAATAATTGATTTGAATGGGCTCAAGCATATAAACGACAGCTTTTGCAGCCGTTCCCTCTATCCCCATCATCTCGCGTTGTCGGCGGCAGACGGCGCCTGAGTAAGGCACGCCTTATGCAGTTCTATCGCCTCGCGAAGAGCAGCTGTGTCGGCCCTTTGCGGGTGATTGCGCAGCGTCCTTTATATGACCCATCGGCAATTATATATCTTTGCCTCGATGAAGGTCTTTGCCACCACAAGCGAGCCTGCGTCATCCGCCGCCAAAAGCATCTGCGACTCGCGAAGCGGCACATTATTGAACGTATTGCCGATATCAAAATACCGGACGAGATGTCAAAGCCCTTTGAAAAGCTGGAATGGGCAGGCGGAAAAAGGCTTGACCTTGCATAGTATATGAGAGAGCACCCGTATATGTATATGCCCGGTCGGTATTCCGTGTGGCAAAGACCATGGCAAGCGATGTCATCGACCTGCTCGGTACAGAGGCAAAAAAAGCCCTGAGTCTCTTAGAAACTCAAGGCTGTCAAGACATTAGCAGGGGCACAAAGACTCTGTTATCATAGTGAAAAAGTATAGCGGTGTGTATGGATTGCACCGTAAAATTGCAGTCAGACAGGTGCGTAAGTGATTAAAATATGCAATCTTTCACGGTGGGTCCGAGAGATTGACGGAATCTCTTGAATAAAGATGGATTCTGTGGTAGTATAAATCGGAGTTTGTTGGTTTATGTATATAAGAAAGGCTTGACAAAGGCGGCAGATAAATATAGAATCGGCATACGCACATACATACAGCGTAGTTCTGTCTTTTTGCGCTGTCAAGCAAGAATTCTATAAGAGAATATACCCTCTTTGTCGGGGGGTATGATGCGCCTTTTCGCGTTGCGGAAATTCGTAATACAAGAAAAATTGCAGCTGCAAGGTTTCAAAATCTCAAACAAAACTCAAAAAACGGATATCTTCAACGGCGAAACATTTTCATTAGAGAAACCGTAATAAAATAAGCAATGGAGATGATTTGTGAAAAATGAAAAACGGGCGTATGAAGAAAATATTATCATGTAATCTTTTCATCATATTATTTATTATTCCAATACTGCAAGGGTGCGCCCACTTAGATGCGAACCAAGCAATGGGACCAAAAGGCACACAATCCATCTTTGTATATATGTGCGGCAGCACCCTGGAAACCAAGAACGGTGCCGCATCGAAAAATATTCAAGAGATGCTCGATAACAATATTCCGAGCTCTACTACGGTGGTTATACAAACAGGCGGAGCAAAAAAATGGCGTGTTCTTGACATTGACCCTTCCCGTTCGCAGCGTTATCTGATCAAAGACGGTGAGCTTACTCTTTTATCGGAAACCGACAAACAAAATATGGGAGAGTCTAAAACCCTTTCGGACTTTTTGAAATGGGGAGTTGAAACCTATCCCGCAGAAAAAATGGGGGTAATTCTTTGGGATCATGGCGGCGGGAGTCTCTCCGGAGTTTGCTTTGATGAAAATTATAATATGGACAGCCTTAGTCTTACGGAATTGGACGCTGCCTTTGCCTCTGCCGGAGAAATCATGACGGATCAGTTTGAATACATAGGATTTGACGCCTGCCTGATGGCAAATTATGAAACCGCATATATTGCAAGCAAATATGCAAGAAACATGATTGCAAGCGAAGAGTTGGAACCTTCCGGCGGCTGGGATTATGAAAGCGTGACGACTCGTTTTGCAGATGAAGCGTATTACGAAAATGTTTTGCAGGCGTATCAAAAGAAATGCGAAGCACAGGGAAAGCAAGCATATACTCTTTCACATATTGATTTAACCCAATTTTTTGCTATCCAAACCGCATTCGACCTGTTCGCGGAAAATTTGCTGAAAGTGGCACCAAGCGGATTGAAACCGATTGCAGACGCTGCTACAAATGCGATTACTTTCGGATATAACTCAAGATTAGAAGGGTATTCGAATTTGATCGACCTTGCGGATTTTGCACAACTGCTGCAGCAGGATAATATAAAGCAGGCGATCGAAAAAAGCGTGACGGCTGTTAACAGTAAAGACAAGCAGGGAGCTTATGATCCGCTTTGCCGATGACTTTAAGGATGCAAAGGTAACGGAGCTAACCCGTGAAAGCGATAATACGGCAAAGCTTATTCTCTCTCTTCCTTCCGGCGGCAAATCAGTTGAAAATATAGAATTAAACGGAACAGTTGTAATTGCAGCTGACGGCTTGGTAAACCGCTGGGGCGACTGTATATCTGCAAACAGCACCTATACCCGCGCCTATAATCAAGGAAGCATGGGCAAGGATTTGTCCGATGTGGATATAGATGTAATCAAAAATATCGTCGGCGGCTTTGGCAACACCACGATGGGTACGATCTTCAGCGTAGGAAGCGGTCTGGCTTCAGCGGGTTCCGGTACCATAACGGTCTTGGAAATGCTGGGCGTGATTGAGTCTGAAAAAGCAAAACTCGACAAGATTTATAGTGCAATCAACGATTTAAGCGACAGCTTGAGCAACATGAGCCTGCAAATAAGCGAAGGCAGAGGCAAAGACCTGGAAATGATTATTTCCGATTTTTACAGCGACAATTTTGACCAGCTTGTATCTTATCGCAAATATGCCCTGAATCTGATTGCCAATGCCCAAAAGTCCCTGAAAAGCGAAGGTGTCAATGCGCCGGCTGCGCCGATAGAGGGGAAAGTCTCTTCCGAATGGGATGAGTATATGAAAAAGGTCATGAAAAAAGTCAGTGAGATGGATTATCAAAACTATTTTGCCAAACTTTTGGAGTGTTATCTGAAGGTGCAGGCAAAAGCGGCGCCGAGATCCGGCGTAAGCAACATCATTGACCATTTTGACGAGTATATGACTTATTATTACAATTTCGATACGCTTGCATATAATGACCGCGAGAATTTCCGCACTCTTGTGAACTATGAGCTGTTGGAAGCTTCTGTCCTGATTTGTTCCTATAACAAATATGCCTATGATTATCCGGATGAAGCGACGATTAAAGATGTAAGCGACAAATACGATACCGCGAAAAAGCTGATTGACAGCAAGAAGGTTGTCCGCCGCACCGACAAAAAAGCCTATATGTATTTGACGGGGGACACGATTGTGGAAGCTCATTGGGCCTACAGTCCCAATAATGTGTCTGGGCTCGGAAGGGTAAATATGTCGGATGAGCAGGCAAAGGTATTTATCGGCAGGCAGCGCGGAAAGCCCTTAATAGAAACGATAGAACAGCTTGGCGTTGATTTACGTGGCAGTGCTTATGTCAATGGAAATGGTAAATATGATTATAGTTTTGACTATGAACAAATAAAACAATCTATTTCATGGCGGGTCGGATTTATTTATCACACAGATTTCAAACAATCCGGAGATGGATTTTTTACAAGGCCAGTCAAAACTCATATTGCAAAAATCATCCCGATAGATTATGGGGTAGACAATGAATTTATCAGAACAATGCCGCATACAGCAGAAACCTATATACTAAGTGGCGGTTTTTGGTTTGAGTATCAGGTGAAGACAACCTATGGCCTGGTTTTGATAACATTAGAATAGCAGCGTATTTTAATGACGTTTTGCTGATATTGGCAAAGATACAAAGGCGTATGTGCTGCTAAACGAGTACTTCCGATATCTTTACCGTGAGGAGCTGATCCCGAAAAATCCGCTGGCGAATATGTGGATAATGAAGAAAAGTAATTATCTGTCGGCGCAGAGCAGAGAAAACTTACCGCAGTGCGAGACGGTAACGATCCTTAGGCAAGGCTCGGCAACATCACCGATGTATTTGAGATATGAGCGAAAGGACCTCCTGAGCTTCGGCTCAGGAGGTCAAAATTATACCGCTGAAAACAAAGAAAGCTCCGACAAAGCGCTGTCGGAGCTTGACATTTTGATGCTATTTTGATGATGCAGCAGGCGCGATCGTTGCGGCCGTATGCCGCCGGATGCGAAATCGATGCCCGCTTCGGGCATTATTGCACGCACCCGCAGACCGTGCGCCGCCGTCAAAAAAGCAAAGAAAAACGGCTCAAACCGCACAGTTGAGTCATAATTGATGGGGTCCCCGAAAAGCCGAAGACTTTTTGGGGAGAGGAGGAGCGACGGCGAGAGTTAGTCGATGGCTTTTCCAAATAAAAGTCGTCGCGAACGATACACAGTCCGCGACGACGATGGCAGGGGCACAAAGACTCGAACTCTGGACACGCGGTTTTGGAGACCGCTGCTCTACCAACTGAGCTATACCCCTAAATGTTTAATTGTTGTAACACAATGATTATATCACTTTTATAAGCGAAAATCAAGTGTATATTATGCATAATAATATTGCTGATTAAATATATATAATTGTTCGATTTATATCTGTTTAACGGTGAATAAGAGCTGCAGCATGTGACTACAATCAAAACAAATAAAAAGCAAAGAAATCGTCCTAAGCGAAATATACCCGTTCGAAAAAAATACAAAGCTTACACAAATGTAATACCAATTTTTTTGGTAAATAACTTGCACTTTTTTTCCTTACGTGGTATAATAAAGTATGGATGCTTCGGAGAGATGCCGCAGTGTACGATATCAGACGTTTGAGGTTTTTTATGAATTACAAAATGATTCCGAATATGATAACCTCTGTGAGACTTTTCGGGGCAATTATTTTGCTTTTCGTTTCGCCGATGACTGCACCATTCTTTGCGGTATACACGATCTGCGGACTTACAGATGCCTGCGACGGCTTTATTGCAAGAAAACTCGACGCGGTCACGGATTTCGGCTCAAAGCTCGACAGTGTTTCGGATATTACATTTTATATTGTGATGATATCGCGTGTACTGCCGGAGTATTACAGCGTTCTGCCGCATTCGTATTGGTATGCGGTAGCAGCGGTACTGGTCGTCCGACTCGCTTCGTATGCGGTAAGCGCGATAAAGCAGCACCGCTTTGCTTCGGTGCATACCCTGCTCAATAAGGTAACCGGCGCGGGAGTGTTCTTTGCCCCGTACCTTGTCAACTGCTCATTCTTCACCGTTTATGCGATCGGCGTATGCTCGGTTGCGGCACTTGCGTCGACGGAAGAGCTTATCATGCACATAATCGGTATAAACGATTCGCTCGGGCTCTGGGATACACGGAACAGATAAGCAGACGAGATAATATCTCGGATAAACCATATATAGCATTTTTTTATGCCGGAGCAGCCTTCCCTGCTCCGGCTATATTATTCACTGCGTCATTTCGCCGGCAAATTCAAACTTCGGATATTATTTGCCAAACCTTAAACTTACACCGATGTACAATACTCACTCGTATGCATCAACCGCATATATTAGACAGGCAATATCAAAACAGCACGTCATAATTACGCAATATATAATCAAGACCTACGGAGGCGCACTTGCGTCTCCGTAGGTCTCAAAATTATCGTGATTTGTTTTCCGCTGTCGGAGATCAGCCCACGGATATCATCTTCATCAGACGAACGAGATCTGCGGTATTGACAGTACCGTCCGCATTTACATCGGGAGAGGAAGCCTCAATGCCAACGCCGTCGACCGCAATATACTTCATCAGGCGTACAAGATCCCTTGTATCAAGCGAGTCATCGCCGTTTACATCTCCGACATTGCAGAAAAAATAGGTCGAAAAATGAGTCAGTTCGGCGATTACGAAAAGTGAATCCTTATTGACTGAGTTCAGAGTAATCTCCGTGAGTTTTCCCTCTGAGTCTATATGAAACAGCTTGAGTCCGTCCATCGAAAGCGTCTCGGGAACAACGAAGGTCAGACTGACCGTACCGTCGGCAGGCTGAACCACTTCGCCGTTAAGCGTAGCGGTAATATCAAATACGACCATATTAGGTCCGGCAGTATTTGCGAGAGCCTTCTTTGCTGCCGCAACAACCTCATCGGAGGCGTGCTTGGCAGAAATGTGCGTACCGTCCGGGAAAGGAAGCGTCATGTCTGCATTGAGTACGATATCATCTTCACAGTCATATGTATACTCGGGCTTTGCCACAAGGTTCTCGCTCGGCAGCTCCTCGAGTACCACACAGCTGTTAACTCTCGTCAGAACATCGTCAAACGAAACATTTAGCTTGTAGTACTTATCGTACCAAACCTCTTCGTATGTTTCGCCGTCTTCGATAAAATCGCCCTCCTGAATATAAACATCAAAGCTTCCGTTATCCTGCGGAATATATCCGTTTACTCTGAATGGTATTCCGCCTTTTCCGCGAAGCATATAAACATAAGCCATCGAAAGCAAGAATTGAACTCTAATTCAAATTGACTGACTAACATGGTATGTTATGGCCTTTGCGGAATAAGACATACCTACATATTCAAACATCTGCCTCCACAGCGGGGAAAAGAAAAAAACCGCTGACGGGCAGAGGATTTCGTGCGCTTTCCTGTATCACTGACGGATACGGCGGTTTTGAGTAGATCAAGGCCGCCGTTTCTTTTTGCTTCGACGACCCCTGCACCGTGTTCTGGCATGGCGGCTTTAGGAGGGAGCCGCCATGCAACGAAAACTACTTCGACAAAATCCGACAGGGGTTAGCCTGTCAAAAAAAGCCGTCCCCCGGCAGCGGGGACAAGCGGCTACGAGTATGTACTATACCATGTAGGAAAGGAACATATTGCTTTTTGTTTCGCCCAGCGGGTCTTTGACCTGCCGGGCGAATTTTGTTATTTCCTGCGGTCTGTTTCCCGGCGCAAAAAGAAATTTCAAAAAAGTGAAAAAAGGAGGCGTTTAGCGGGCAGCCAGAGAGATTCCATTCGCTCTATTGGCGGAAAGGGAGAGAACCACCACATCCCCCATAGAAAGGGGGTGAGAAGATGGAAGCGATCCCCCGCAAATACGGTGAATGGGGCCAGTTTGACCGCTACTGCAAGCTGGTTCTGTACCATGAGGCGATAGATTATCTGCGGGAAATGAAGTGCCGCCGCGACCGTGAAGTGTCGCTGGACGCCGTTTCCCCGGCTGATTGGGACAAGCTCTCGACCGTAGATCGGTATTCCTGCGACAGCTTTATATTCAGTTCGCATGGCTATGACCTACATATCGACAACGAGCTTGTGGCCGAGGCGTTTGCCAGCCTGCCAAAAGACGAGCAGAGTATTTTGATTCTCCGCTTTGTTCTGGATTTGACTGACGAAGAAATTGGCCGCCTGATGGGAATGTCCCGCAGCGCAGTACAGCGCCACAGGACAAGCACCCTAAAAGACCTGCGTGTAAAATTGATGGCGTTCATGCCGGAGGGAGGTTAAACGCGGATGAAGCAATCCAGTTACAAGGGCAAAAGCCCTCTGCCTGATTTTGTGATCGACGCGGCCTGCGCCGGTAACGCCGAAGCCGTGGAGCGTGTCTTGCAGCATTACGACGGCTATATCAATAAGCTGTGTACCCGGACGCTCTATGACGGCAGCGGCCAGCCTCATATCTGCATTGACGAGTATATGAAGCGCCGATTGCAAATCAAGCTGATCCATTCCATCGTTAGTCCCATTGGCGACTGACGGTTAAGGCCCCGGCCATAGACAGGCGGCTTTCCCTTTCCCCGCCTGCCTGTTTCCCGGCGGCCCCTTTGCTCCTTGACAAATACGCCCGCAGGACAATGGCGGCGCGTCATAGGGCAGACGGATACATTCTGTCTGCGCCGAGCCGGGCGGCAGGTGCGCCAAGAGGCTTTCCCTCATTGGGGTAAGCGGAGCGATTTTACCGTGCCGTAAAGCAGGTGTGGCAGCCTGCGGGCGACGACGCGCAGGCAGGACAATGATACGCCCTTGCCGTCGTAGTCCGAGCGTTTGAAGCGTCGCAGGCAACGAGCAGGGCCGCGTGAGAACCACGCGGGGGTGAGATTCCCGTGGAGCTGTGCCAGCAGCCGTCCGTTATTTTCTGCCCACTTTCACAAAAACAATCTTTGTTTTGAAAAGAAAGGGGGCCATGTTATGAGTAATAACGATGTGCCTATTTGGGAAAAATACACGCTTACCATTGAGGAAGCGTCCAAATATTTTCGGATCGGGGAAAACAAACTGCGTCGGCTTGCCGAGGAAAACCCCACCGCTGGCTGGGTGATCCTGAACGGCAACCGCATCCAGATTAAACGGAAGCAGTTTGAAAAAATCATTGATTCCCTTGACACAATATAGTGAAAAAGGGCCTTGCGCGTGTTATAATAGGTTATAAGCGTGTCAAGGCTCTTTCCGTCATGGAAAGGAGCATGACGAAATGCCAAGAAAAGAACGAGATGAAAAAAGACGGGACAACAAAGGCCGCCTTTTGAAGTCTGGAGAGAGCCAGCGATCAGATGGAAGATACGCTTACAAATACATTGACACCTTTGGAGAAACCCAGTTTGTTTACTCATGGAAGTTAGTACCTACCGACAAAGTACCTGCCGGGAAACGGCCCTGTCTTTCCCTGCGCGAGAAGATCAAGCAGATACAGAAAGACCTTGACGACGGGATAGACACCATCGGCAAGAAAATGACCGTGTGCCAGCTTTATGAAAAGTACACCCGGCAGCGCGGGAATGTGCGGAAAGGAACCCAAAAGAGCCGCCAGCAGTTAATGAAACTTCTGTCCGAAGATAAGCTGGGCGCGGCCAGCATTGACAGCGTGAAGCTGTCCGACGCAAAAGAATGGGCCTTGCGTATGCAGGAAAAAGGCGTTGCCTACAACACCATCTGCAACAGCAAGCGTTCCTTAAAAGCCATCTTTTATATGGCCGTACAGGACGACTGCCTCCGCAAGAATCCCTTTGACTTCCAGATCAATGAGGTTATCAACGATGATACCGTACCAAAGGTGCCGCTTACCCCTACACAGGAAAACGAGCTTTTGGACTTCATGCAGAACGATCCCGTCTATGTCAAGTATTATGACGAGGTGGTGATCCTGCTGGAAACCGGGCTTCGTATTTCCGAACTCTGCGGCCTGACGCCCGCCGACCTGAATTTTGAAAAGCGCTTTGTGAATGTAGACCACCAGCTTTTGAGAAGCACCGAGGACGGCTACTATATCGAAGCGCCAAAAACAGAAAGCGGATTCCGTCAAGTGCCGATGAGCGCAGCCGCCTATGAAGCGTTTGAGCGCGTGTTGAAGAAGCGCAGGGACGGCAGGTGCATTGAGGTTGACGGTTATAAGGACTTCCTGTTCCTGAACCGGGACGGTCTGCCCAAAACCGCCGTCAACTATGACGCCATGTTCAAGTGCCTTGCCAAGAAATACAACAAGTGCCACAAGGAGCCGCTGCCCGATGTGATGACGCCGCACACCATGCGGCATACATTCTGTACCAGAATGGCAAACGCGGGCATGAACCCCAAGGCATTGCAGTACATCATGGGACACGCCAACATTGTAATGACGCTGAACTATTACGCCCACGCTACTTTCCATTCCGCACAGGAGGAAATGGAACGGCTGCAAGCCAAAGCAAAAACCAGCACAGATGCCAAGCCGGAGCCTGCGGCGGAAAGCGCCGAGGAAACCAAGGCGGCATAAGTAGTACGCAGAATTTACTACTGCTTTTACTACTTTTGAGAGCGAAAACATGAGGGGTAATAAAAAGATTTGTGAGGTTCTTCCGATATGAAAAGTGCCGGAAAAGCCCGAAGTAACGGGCTATACCGGCATATAAGAACATCTAAAGAGATAATTAGAAATCTATTAAATGATTATAACATTGTAAATATATTAATGCATCGGTATGATACCGATGTACGATGTAATCACCCTTTGTCAGGCAGAAAAAAACTTCTGTATGTATTTACAATCGTGGAGTGCGTAATATGTTCTGAATTTTGAATTATCTACTACAGTATGATATCACGATGACTGTCATTTGTCAACTGCTCGGATAATTATTTTTTGATAAATCTCAGACAAATCATACGTAAAATCAGACGTATCATGTCAATCATAACCGAGCGGGAAGAAGCTATTTCCTATCGGGTATAGTATATAGAAAACTAATTTTTATAATTTAAACCATTCGGAGCTCTTTTCGAAAAAACGACGGCAAAGCACGATGCAATGCCGCCGTATAATATTATATCCGGCTGTTATGCCGACGCTGCGGCAGCTTGGCTGCGCGTGCTGCATTCCGCCGTTACGCCTTGCTTTTGTCTGCGAATACCTTCAGAAGATCGTATATGCCGCCTACCGGATATAGCTCAGCGCCGTCGCACGCATGCGTTTTTTTCATGCTCAGACGCGGAAGTACGACCTTATCAAAACCGAGCCGGCGAGCCTCGCCCACCCTTGCGTCGACATCGGAAATTCCGCGGCACTCGCCGCTCAGTCCTATCTCGCCCATTGCGATAAGACGGTCGTCTACCGGGATATCGCGCATACACGATATTAGCGCAAGACAGATGGCGGTATCGGCGGACGGCTCATCTATATGCAGACCGCCGACTACATTTATATAAACATCATATTTTGAGAACGGTATTCCGAGCCGCTTTTCCAGTACTGCGAGCAGCAGATACAGCCGCGAATAGTCGATACCGTTGCTCGTTCTGCGTGGCACCGAAAAAACGGTCGGAGCGGCAAGCGCCTGCACCTCTGCTATTATCGGGCGAGTACCCTCTATTATGCACACAGCACAGTTTCCCGGCATTCCTGTAGGTCTGCCCTCGAGCATGGCGGCGGAGGGATTCGGCACTTCGAGGAGCCCCTGCGCGGTCATTTCAAATACGCCTATCTCATTCGTAGAACCGAAGCGGTTCTTTGCCGCACGAATGACGCGGTATGCCATCTGCTTTTCGCCCTCAAAGCAGAGCACGGCATCCACCATGTGTTCGAGAACCTTAGGACCTGCTATACTTCCCTCTTTATTTACGTGACCGACAAGAATTATCGAGGTATCGCTCGACTTTGCATATGCGATAAGCGCCGCGGCAGTCTCGCGCACCTGCGTTACACTGCCCGAGGAGGAGCTTACACGGTCGGAATACACCGTCTGAATAGAGTCAACTATCAGGATATCCGGCTTTATCTTCATGGATTCCTCGATAATCTTCTCAACGCAAGGATCGGTATAAATATACAGCTCGTCGCCGACCGTGCCGAGCCGCTGTGCGCGCAGCTTTATCTGTCCGCGCGATTCCTCACCCGAGATATACAGCACTCGTCTGTTGCGGCAAAGTATGTCGGATATCTGAAGCAGCAGCGTCGACTTGCCTATACCCGGCTCGCCGGTCAGCAGCACGACCGAGCCGCTGACTATTCCTCCGCCGAGCACACGGTCAAGCTCGCCCATTCCGGTAGCCGTGCGCATAAAATCGGGAACGGTAAGCTCGGAGAGGCGCTCCGCGCCGCGCTCGTCGGCAGCGAGCAAACCGACCCTACGACGCGGCGAAGCGGTC
>ULWP01029784.1_pt1 | contig 13466 bp, 17 predicted proteins | sample 1960461 | NCBI WGS metagenome assembly ULWP01 (sample SAMEA4835815, study PRJEB28245) | human gut metagenome | biome: gut microbiome; material: fecal sample | place: Denmark | collected 2008
CAAGCCGTTCATAGGTGGACAACCACCCGTGAACGGCTTGCTGCATCTCATCAAGCCCCTGATTGATTTGTCTGAGCCGGATTCTGATCCTCCCGCCGTTCTGGCATTTCTGTCTGACGCTCAGGATAATCTTTATCGTCAAGCTGTTCCTTGGTAGCTACGCGGGCGTAGACCGCAACGATCAACCTACTCAGCCTCCGTTTCTGAAAGGAAGTCCTTGAACTTCCAGACGATTTCGATGTTGTCCTGATTGTGGACATAGACTGCTGAGATAAATGCGTGAGCCAGCTCATAGGTCAGAGCCGAACTGTTCCGGTACTCATTGCACACGGCATCCAGCCGTTCGTCGGAACAAGGCTGCTCAGAGTCAAGCTCCCGCATTCGTTCTTCGGCAAACCGGATCGCCTCAGCGTTCTCCGCTAACTTGGCATCGGTGTCGGATTTCTGCTTGAGGTATTCCTGCTTCGTAATGCTGCCGGAAGTGTACTTCTCGTGCAGCCGCAGCTTCACACCCTTGAGCTGTTCTGTCTGTGTCTGCAAGGATCGTATCTTGGCGGCGCATTCCGTGATCGCTGACTTCCTGAGATACCCGACCTCCCGGTTCTGAACCGCCTGTTTTTCTGCCAGTGCCAGATAGTCCCCAATCGCATGAAAGACGATGGACTCCAGCCATGCTTCGCTGTACTTTTCGCCAACCGCACAGTCAGTATCTTTATCGTGCGTTGAGTGCGTACAGGTAAAGAAAATACCGTCGTTTCTTGTTTTTCCGCGATACATGGCGCGTTTGCAGTTGCCGCAGAAGATTAGCCCCCGCAGCGGATATTCCTTGACCTTGCGGTCAGGATTTTTAATACCACCCCGGATAACCTTCTGCGCTTCTTCAAACTCTTCCTTGCTAACGATGGCTTCATGAGTTCCCTCAACGATGATCGGATCGTTGGCTACTGTCCGCCTGTTTCCCACACCGCAGGACTTCCGCTTGTGACTGACCATTGCTCCGGTATAGAGCTGATTGACCAGCACTTTGTGAACCATAGAGGTTGTCCAGCTTATCTTTTCGCTCATGCGGAGAAACTTCTTGTTGTCAGGGTACTTGCTTCTGAAATACTGGCCGGGTGTCGGAACCTTTTCGTCGTTCAGCATATCCGCAATGACGGAGGTATTGTTTCCGGCCAGAGCCTCGTCGAAGATGCGCCGGACAACGGCAGCAGAGTCAGGATCAACTGCAAGGGCATTCCGCTTTGTCGGGTGCATCATATAGCCATAGGGCGCATAGCCGCCGACATACTTGCCCTGTTTCATCATCTGAACCTTGGCCGAAGTGGTCTTTACAGAGAGATCCTTGCTGTACGCGGCATAGATGATGCTGCGCATGACAACCTCAAGTCCTCCCGTCGTGCCTTTGTACTCGTCGCTGTCGTAGCCGTCGTTGATGGAAATGAACCGAACACCCATGAACGGGAAGGTGCATTCCAGATAGTTACCGGTTTCGATATAGTCACGGGAAAACCGCGAGAAGTCCTTAACGCAAATCAGATTGATCTCACCGCGCCTGACTTTTTCCATCATTGCCGTGAACTGAGGCCGGTGAAAATTCGTGCCGGTATAACCGTCATCCGCGAACTCAAGCCTCGGACACTTGGACAGCTCAGGGTGGTTATCCAGATAGCGGTTTATGAGCATACGCTGATTGCTGATGCTGTCGCTTTCCGTCTTGTTTCCGTAACCGGTATCTTCATCAGCCAGTGAGAGGCGGATGTAGATGCCGATGGTGTAGTCTTTGCTCATATCACATCGCCTCCTGTACTTCCTTGATGCTCTGTAAGGTAAGAGCGTAGAGATCGCCGTATTTCATGATCAGTTCAATCGCGCCGTTCTCATGCACCTTCACAAGCTCTATGGATTCATCCACCAAATCCTGCGTAAGCCGGGTGGCGGTGCTGACCGATTTCATCAGCGTGATCCACTTGTTATCAACAGACATTGCCTCGGAAAACTTGCTTCTGCGCTGAACCGCCTCGTCCAGACGGCGGGACAGGTCCGCATACTGTTCATCGTAGCTCTTCTTTGCAAAGGAGTATTCTTCTTCATCCAGAACGCCCTCGGCAAAATCCTCATAGAGCCGGGTACGCTTCTTGGAGAGAGCGGAGAGCTTGAGATTCAGACTTGTGATCTGACCGTTCAGCTTTTCCCGGATGTTTTTCTCACCCTCGCTGCCTCTGAGCTTGTCCAGCAGTCTGTCATAATCCAGAGCCGCCTTGACTTGAAGCTGGATCGCTGCGAGGACATCTGCTTCAAGCGTGTCCTGTCGGGTGTAGTGCGGGGTGCAGTGCTGATGCCGTCTGGAAACCGCAGTGCTGCATTCATAGAACGCATACCAGCGCCCGCGCTTGTCCTTGTCGATCCGCTTTTTGTGGAAGTACATCTTCCTGCCGCAGTCCGCACAGACGATTTTGCCCTCAAAGAGATTGATGAGCGTAGAGCGTATCTCTTCGGATTTCTCCATTTTTGCCTGTCTTTCCGCAGAGGCGGCTTCCAATATGTCCTGTACCTTCTCAAAGTCCTCGCGGGAGATGATCGCCTCGTGTGTGTTCGGGAATACAATCCACTGATCCTTGTCCTTGATTTTATGGGGACGAACACCTTTATACAGCGCCCTCAGAGAACGACCAAGAACGGTATCTCCGACATAGTGCGGATTTGTAAGGATTTCAGGAAGCGTCGAACGGTTCCAGCCGTTCCGGGAATAGCCGTCTCCCTTTCGGGTGCCGTTCACCCGTTTCTGATACTCCGGTGTGGGAGCGCCCATGCTCTCAAGCGTGTCCAGTATGTAGACATTGGATTTTCCTTCGAGCTTCCACCGGAATATCAGCCGCACATACTGGGCAGCCTCTTCGTCGATAACCATATTGCTGTGTTCCTCATCCCACTTGTAACCATAGGGCAGATTTCTTTTGACAAAGGTTCCGTCCTCCATCTGAGCTTTCAGCGCTGTGGAGACTTTTCGTGAGATGTCCTTCGAGTACAGAGCATTGATCATGTTTTGCAGCGGAATCATCAGGCTCTCGCTGGAACCATCCGTATCAAAGCTGTCGTAGTTTTCCTTGATGGCAATGAACCGAAGCCCGATCTGCGGGAAGATGCGTTCCAGATAGGTGCCGGTTTCAATGTAATCACGCCCAAACCGACTGAGATCGCGGACAACCAGGCATTTGATTCTGCCGGTTTTGATGTCGTTGATCAGGCGGTTGAACTCCGGTCTGTCGAAAACCGTTCCCGTATGGCCGTTGTCGATATAGGTATCAATCAGATCAAGATACGGACGGTCCGCAATATAAGACTTGCAAATCTCAATCTGATTGGCGATGACATCCACCTTTCCGGACTTGCCGCTGTTCTCAACGGAAAGACGGGCATAGATGGCCGTAGGGAATGTCTCGGTCGGCTGTACCTCAATAACAGGTTCCGCCGCTGCTGTGATTTTTCTGCTTTTTCGTGCCATTTGCTCATCCCTCCTTTACACGGCAATGTCAAGTTCCCCGGAGTAGCCGAGGACATATTCGAGTGTCTGCTGATATTCGTCTCTGTATTTGAAGACGATTTCGATTGTGTGATTTTCATAGATCAGAATGCGGTCCACCAGCGCCATGAGAACGCGGCGGTTCAGCTCGTCAATGTTTTCATACTGCTTGAAGAGCATCACCCAGTTCCTTTCGGATGTACCGGTTGCCACAGTCTGCTTCATTTCCTTTTTGACCCGCAGGATTGCTTCCTGCTTTTCTTCAATGATTTTTGTGTAGCTGTTCCGGAACTCGAAGTATTCCGTCTTGTCGATAACCCCATCCGAAAGATCCTCATAGAGCCGGAGCTTGAGCTTCTGATACCGCTCAATTTCCTCTTCCAGCTTAGTGATCTGAGCTTCATAGTTGAAAGCCTTGCGGTTCTGCGCAGGAAGCCGATCAATCATGGCAAGGGCATTTTCGAGATTGATAACAAGCTCAATCTGATCGTGGACAGCGCGGAATACCTTTTCTTCCAGCTCCTTTTCGCTGATGCTGTGAGGGCTGCAGGTCCGGCTGTGCTTGTTTGTCGAACAGACATAGTAGATGTACTTCTTTGTCTTCGATGGAACGGTTTTGCGGATCATGGACTGCTTGCAGTCTCCGCAGAACAGGAAGCCGGAAAACAGATGAACTTCCTCCTGATCGGAGGAACAGCGCATATCGCGCTTCATCATTGCCTTGACTGCCATGAAGTCTTCGTAAGAGACGAGAGCTTCATGAGTGTTCTCAACCTTGATCCATTCCTCTTCATCCTTTTTCTGAACAACACGGACTTTGTAGTTGGGAGTGCCGCGCTTGCCCTGAGCCAGAACGCCAATGTAAACCTCGTTGGTCAAAATCCGCTGTACTGCGTTGTAGGTCCACTGAGCTGTGTTTCCGGTTTTGAAGACGGTATCGTACTTCACACCGGCTGAGTGCTTATATTCCATCGGAGAGAGAACACCCATCTGATTCAGTCTGGCAGCGATGCGCCCGATGGAGATGCCGTCCTTATACATGGCAAATATCATCTGCACATACTCACTGACCGCTTCATCAACAATGAGCTGGTTCTTATTCTCCGGGGACTTCTTGTAGCCGTAGGGAGCAAAAGCACCTACAAACTCGCCGCTTTTTTGCTTGACCTCCAAGCTGGAACGGATTTTCATGGAGATGTCCTTGCAGTAGGAATCGTTAATCAGGTTCTTGAAAGGAATGACGAAGGAGTCAGACTGAGGATCGCCGGTCAGACTGTCGTAAGCATCGTTGATGGCAATAAACCGGATGCCGAGCTGCGGAAAGATCTTCTCAAGATAGCGCCCGCCGTCGATGTAGTTTCTTGAAAACCGGCTGAGATCCTTGACCACAATGCAGTCAATCGCTCCCTTGCGGATTGCCTCTTCGAGCTTTTTGAAACTCGGACGATTAAAGGAAACGCCGCTGTAACCGTCATCAATAAACGGCTCGCAGACAATTTCCAGATCGTCGTGCTTGGCGATGAAGTCTTCGCAGATAGCCCGCTGACTTGCGATGGAGTTGCTTTCAACCTTGTCTCCATCCTCACGGGACAACCGGCAGTAGATCGCCGTTCGGTAAACCTTTTTTGGCATAAAAATAACCTCCGTGTTTCTGTTTGGTGTGATACATCAAATCAGAAAGACGAAGGCTGTGCTTCCGTTATGACAGAAACAGGATAAAGCCCCCAGCATCTCGGCGGGCGGCTCAGTCCGTTTCTTCTTTTTTGACCTGATCAGATTATACCACAAAACCCATTCGCTTGTCCATAGAACCGGGTGAAAAGATTCAATTTGTTCATAATCAAAGACCTCTCAGATAATGTTCCAGACAGTCCTCCATAGTCGTGTCTGTGTTGGAGAAGGTGATCTTCACCACCGTTTTCCCATCCAGATAGCAGTAAGGATTTTTAATCTGCCGGATGAAATCACGCAGCCGATCCTCCCTCGGTGCATCCGGGTTGAGCCGGACGCTGCTGCGCTGAACGAGCGCGCTTCGGTCAACATTCTTCGGGTCAACCGTTTTCATTGCCTCAATGCCCATCATAAGCTAAACACCTCCTTGGCCTGATGTTTGTTCAGGACAAAAGGATATGGCAGAGGACCTTCTGCGATCCTCTGCCACATAGTTTTCATCCTGAAACTATATTGAGAGTTTCAAGGGATGGCGCTTGCAGCGCCACCCCAAAAGGGTTTGTTTCATGTTCCGGCATATTTGCAGCTCGCACCCCTGCCAGAAAAGCCTTACGGCTCCGGGAATGCTGCGGACTACCGGCGGTCAACCGGTATCACGGGAATCTCACCCCTCCGAGGAACGCTCCGAGCCGCCTCAAAAACTTGGGACGGGAGTATCATTGTACCCAACTTCTCCATCATCGCAATCAGCCGCACCACACGGCTGTTCAGTCTCTCTGTTGATCGCTCGCTCCCGTATGGGAGGTCATGGCGGCAGAAGACAGGTTGCTTCGAGAGAAGAGGAAAGATCCGCAGCACTGACTATTCAGTTGTCAAGGAACCGTGAAGGCGTCTGATTAACCCCTTCACTTTACAACGGACATTTTTTTGGCGTTTGATGGCCCTCATCCAAAAATTTTTTTTGCTTTTTTCTGAATCAGTTCTCTGCGCTTCCATGCGCACTTGAAGTTGATGCCTTCCTCCCGCGCATATTTGCGCAGGGGCTTACCTCCCACGATGCACTTCCGGTACAGATCAAGCTGAACATCCGTCAGCGAAGCTATCAACTCCGCCTCAAGCATTTGCGCCGTGATGTCGTTGGTAAAGTCATGGGGATCAGCCAGCCACGCGGAAGTCTTCACATCATCATCCGGCAGAGCATCGAGAGACAGGTCTGCACCGGAAGGCTTTTCTTCGCTGTCTTCATCCTCGGAATTTCCGTCCGAGCCGTAGGAGCGTCTGAGCTTCTTTTCCTCGGCACGGAGCGCTTTCATGATCTCGCGGTCAACCTCTGTCACTTCACCGGTGGCCTTCACGCGCACCATGCACTTGCCGTCCTCCGTAGTCCAGAGGTCATAATCGAACTCGATTGGGGTCTTGGGAATTTTCATTGTCTTGTCCTTTCCGCCGGTGCGAAGCAGCGGATGGACGAGACAAAAAAGGAGCCGCATGACGGTGAGCTATAATCCCATACCGATAAAACAGAGTCCGAAAACTCTGTTCATGCGGCATTAGGAAGACTCACCAATCAGCGGCTCCACAGCACAGCTATCAAAATATTTTATTGTTTGTTATTATCTCCGACCGTTCAGACGGAGTCGTAACCTTCTCATGCTGAGGACATCAAAGACAGTTTCACGCCCGCAAGCCTTACACTTTGCTTGGACATGACCTCTTGTGTCCTCAAATACGGCGATGGCGTTATGCCCGCAGTAGGGACATTTCACCATTCGCATTCTCTGACAGGATATGGCGCGTCGCGCCCTCTGTATCTTAGTCTGCATTTCCGGCGATGGCTCGGAAACCCGGATATTTTTGCTGCTCACGGCCATACCTCCAATGGATCGTCGTACTCTGCATACGGGCAGTCCTCGATATAGCCGAGCTGCCGCAGCCGTATGATGGCGGCGGACTTGGAAACGCCGAGAGACTGGCACAGCAGAGTCAGGGATAAGCGGTCAATATAAGAAAACCTCCCCTCATAGTTTTTCAGAACACGGCCACAGGCAAACTGCCTCATGGCATTGTCGATTTCCTTCTGAGGCATCAGGATGGCTGCGCCCAGGACATTGGCTTGCCATTCGTTCCAGTCCTCACGGGTCTTGAGATCACGAAGCGAGTAAGCAATCCTCGGAGCGTATCTCTTTTCCTGCGCTCTCTTAACCTCGTCGCTCTCCATACCGAACAGGATTTGATGTGCGCACTCATGGGCAAGCGTGAACCTCCGCTTTCCGCATAAGGCATGAACCTGTCCCGGCTGAATAAAACTTGCGTCAAGAAGCACCTGATTCGCTTTCAGAGGAATTGTCCGTCTAACGCCCTGTTCCTCAACTGTGTACTCGGTATCGGTATAGGCCGTCAGCCCGCAGAGGCTTCCGTCCGTGGACAGGCGGGCAAAGGAAACGCTTAATCCGAGATAGTCTCTGGCGAACTGATCAATCGGTGTTGCCCGAACGGTTGTCCGCCCGATGTCAGCGTCCTTTCCGAAAAAGAACTCGTTGAAGCCCTTGGTCACGGCTGCGGCAATTTCTTCGATCTGCTTGTGGGATAAAATCATAGGCTGGCCTCCTTTTCTTCGACAAACCACTTGTCTCCTTCATGGAACAGGAAAGCCTCCTTCCCATGAATCATAACGGTATAACGGATGCCGCCACCGCCAACCTTCTTGGATGTGGCGCGGCATTTGTAACGAAGCTCATCAATCTCGAAGATGCGGCCGTTCCTCCACCGGATATACTGGGGACGGATCGTGCCTTCTTCATCGACATCAAGATTCACCGAGACATACGCTTTCCTGCATGGTGTTTCAAGCATACTTACCCTCCGTTCATAAAAAAGTTAAACTTTTGCACGAACAAGTTTTCGCACTCATATTGACAGTTTCGTGTTCGTGTGGTATCATATAAACACGAACGGTATTTCGTGTCAGTGACATCATTATAGCACGAACATCATTTCGCGTCAATGCGTATCGACGAAAAAGTGTTCGTGTTCACGGAAAATTTAAGAAAGAGGTGCCTACGGTGTTCAAAGACAGACTGAAAGAAAAACGGCTGGAGGCCGGACTCACACAGGTTGAGCTTGCGGGGAAAGCCGGTGTTACTACGCGGACAATTCAGAATTATGAGCTGGGAAATCGGAAGCCCGCCAATATGGAAGTGATTCAGCGGATTGCAGATGCGCTCAACACTACAACCGAATATCTTCTCGGCAGCAGCGGTGCCTATGTGGTAGAAGCACAGGAAAGAGGCGGCGCAAAAGCAGCCAGAGATATTGAAGAGCTTGTCAGCGAAGTGACCGGTCTGTTCGCCGGTGGTGAGTTGAGTGAGGAAGCCATTGAAGGTGCTATGAAAGCTCTGAATGATGCCTACTGGATGGCAAAGGAAAAGAACCGGAAGTACACCCCCAAGAAGTATCGCAAGAGTGCAGATTCTACGGTGTGAGTCCGTTTTATTACCCTGTTCACATGATAGAATTGATCCCTGATTGGAGGTGGGATGATGAGCGCAGAGCAGCTTGCCCTTGTGGGCAGCAGACTTGTCAAGCGCTGCGGGACGAGAGATCCCTTTGAAATCGCAGCCGACATCGGTGTCGAAGTAATGTTCTGTGACAACTTCGGTCCCCTGAAAGGTATGTACCGGGTCATCAAAAGAAACCGGTTCATCTTCATCAATAACCAGTTATCCGAACAGATGCAGAGAATTGTGTGCGCTCATGAGCTGGGGCATGATCAGCTTCACCGGAATCTCGCAAAAGACAATCCGCTGCGCGAGTTTATGCTTTATGATATGCGCACCAAACCGGAGTACGAGGCGAACATCGTTGCGGCGGAGATCCTTCTGGACAACGACGAGCTTCTTGAGTACATCTATCAGTACCGCTTCTCCGCAGAGCAGATTGCACGGGCAATGGAAACCGACATCAACCTTGTTGCCTTGAAGATCGCGCACCTGAACGAGCTTGGTTATGACCTCAGACCGATTGACCATAGAAGTAATTTCCTGAAATAATGGAGATAAGCTGTATGAAATATATTCTGTACCGCTCCTTCGGGAGCATTGATAAGGATGTCCGCAAGCACGAGCTTGTTGCCGTCGAATACGGTAAGGACATTTATGAAGTGACGGATGCGCTGATTAAGGCCGCAGCCGATGATCTGGCCGGTATGCCGGAATATGAAAACTGCGAGACGGCTGCATTTGCACCGGAACCTGTCAAAGAGTTCCGTCGCGTGAGGAAATATCAGTATGAGATGACCGGCATTGTCTATCCGAAGTACGCTGAGAAGAATGTTCTGATCGAATACGGCATTGTGGAGGAATCCGAATGAACTGCACGGCCTGTCTCAATCGGGCAATGGCTGTTTTCAATGAGCAGATGGGCGCGGACTTTTCATCGGAGAATGTTGTGCTTGCGTGTTTTGAAACCGGCAATCAGGTTGAGGTATTCGAGCAGTTCTGCAAAGCCTGTTTTCCGTACCGGCTGGCAGACCGCTACAAGGAAGAAGGCTATTTTGATTTCCGGGCGTCTGCATTCATCGGAAAGAATGCCGGTGACAGGGACGGAATCCTTCTGCGTACCGACATTGACTATGCTCCGGGCGAGCTGAACCATGTTCTGCTTCATGAGCTTGCACATATATTCTGCGCTCATAATGAGCTGGACGGCAGAAGTTTCTACGACGAGTATTGCGAGGACTATGCCCCGAACGCTGAGGAAGACGGTTTCATCAACGCTGGATATGCTGTTTGGCGGGAGTGCATTGCCGAGATCATTGCCTTCGAGTGCGATGACAACCTTGTCAACAATACACTCAGAGGCATCAAACCCATGCTCCGGCAGCTCAGAGACGAGCTTACTGACCCGAGTACCGGCAAGCTGATCATGAGTGAGATTCTGACAGCCATCATGACCAGCCGGGAAATTGAAAGCTCCCCGACATGGGAAGATGCAGAAAAGCAGATCCGCAAACTGGGGCTGTTTAACGACACACTTTACATGGAAATGCTGAAAGCTGTGTTCACCCAGCTCCGAACCCGGCTGATCGAGATTGACATTGATTATATTTACCACATCGGGTATCTGTACCTGAACATTCTGTCTCAGGCGATTCTTCATCGCTTCCAGCGGGACATCACTGCAAGGAGTGAGTGATACGCCGACCGGGAGACAGACAAAACGCAGCGTGATCGGAGGGATAATACAGAATGGAGAATATCGTTTTTGACCGGAACTACGAGCTTGTATCAGAGAATAACAGCTTCGCGGATGTAGTCTTTAAGCAGGTCACGGCACCGGATGGATTCTTTGCCTCCTTTACAAAAAAGATGGACGCAATCCCCAAGGTCATTGTGCCGGAGGATCAGGCGAACTATGAGTATCTGCTGGAACGCTGTGATCGGTTCGCGCAGGATCATCACGGACGGATTCACGCTGTTGTGGACTATCAGCGCTTTCACTCCGAGATCAACCTGTATCTCAGAATGATTGAGTTTGACTGCGAGGAAGATATGTCCCTGCTGAAGGACATTGGTGAAAGGGCGCATTATGTCTGCATCACACCCGAAGAAGACGGAGGTTTTCGCATTCACATCATGATCAACTACTTTCAGGAGTTGATGACAGACGAGCAGTGTGACTATCTTAAATACGAAACCATCATGGAAGATGCGGAGCTGGCCGACTTGCTGCAAATACCCGGACTGACACAGGAGCAGATAGAAGCCTCGCTAATTATGAAAGATATTCTTGACCGTTTTGATGCAGAAACGAAAGTAGACAGAACTACGGCATTCAAGGCCGTGCTTGATCATATGGGGCAGACCAAAGATGAAGGCATGGATTTGAACCGTATGATTACCCTTCTTCAAAAGCTGCTGGATGCAGTGCTGAACGAGGAAGACGAATAAATTTGGAGGAACAGACAATGAGCAGAAAACTTGTGGCATACTTCTCCGCAACCGGAGTGACCGCAAAGGTCGCCGAAAAACTGGCTGAGGCCATCGGTGCGGACATATACGAAATTGAACCGGCAGTGCCTTACAGCAGGGCTGACCTTGACTGGCAGAACGCAAAATCCCGCAGCAGTGTTGAGATGAGCGATCCTGCCTCCCGTCCTGCCATCGCCGGTAAGCGGGACAACATGGCTGACTACGACACAATCTTTATCGGCTTCCCGATCTGGTGGTATGTGGCTCCCCATATCATCAACACCTTCCTTGAAGGCTATGACCTGACCGGAAAGACAATCATTCCCTTTGCAACCTCCGGCGGAAGTGGCATGGGACAGACCAACAAAAACCTTGCTCCGAGCTGCAAGGGTGCAAAACTGGTCGAGGGCAAGGTTTTCAAACAGAGCGTCAGTCATCAGGAGCTTGCAGCCTGGGTTGACGAGCTGAATACATAAGATATAGATAAATCGGCATTTTGTGAGGAAGAAAATGCAGCTTCGAGAATATGAACCTGCTGACTGTGAGCAGATGGCAGAATTGTTTTACCAAACCGTTCACAGTGTTAATGCAAAGGATTATACAGAAGAACAGTTAAATGTCTGGGCAACAGGAAAAGTAGATTTGCATGAATGGGATAAGTCTTTTCAAGAGCATAGAACTATTGTCGCAGTAGAAGGTGATGAAATCGTCGGTTTCGGAGATATTGACAGAACTGGTTATTTGGATAGGTTGTTTGTTCATAAAGACCATCAGCGTGAAGGAATTGCATCTGCGATTTGCGATGAGTTGGAACGGCTCGCAAACGGAAAACTCATCACAACGCACGCATCCATTACAGCAAAACCATTTTTTCAGCATCGAGGATACCGAGTGGTGAAGAAACAAACAGTTATCCGATATGGAATCGACCTGACAAATTATGTGATGGAGAAGTAGATAACTTCCAATTTGTAGCTAAGAAAGGCGGGTGGTTTTATGCCCCTTCAAATCGTCAGAAATGACATCACGAAAATGAAAGTGGACGCAATCGTCAATGCAGCAAACTCGTCGCTTCTCGGTGGCGGGGGTGTTGACGGCTGCATTCATCGTGCTGCAGGACCGGAACTTCTGGCCGAATGCAAGACGCTGGGCGGCTGCGAAACCGGCAGTGCCAAGATCACAAAGGGCTACAAGCTGCCCTGCAAGTATGTGATCCATGCCGTAGGCCCCCGTTGGCGGGACGGCAAGCACGGGGAGCGTGAAAAGCTCATCTCCTGCTACCGTACATCTCTTGCTCTGGCAAAGGAGAACGGATGCGAGACGGTTGCTTTACCCCTCATTTCTTCCGGCATCTACGGTTATCCGAAGGATCAGGCGTTGAGGATCGCCATTGATACAATCAGTGAGTTTCTTCTGGAAAACGATATGACCGTCTACATCGTCATCTTCGACCGGAAAGCGTATCAGATCAGTGGGAAGCTCTATGCGGACATTGCCGAGTACATAGACGATAACTATGTAGACGAGCATTCCGACAACTACTCGGAGCGTCTGCGTCGGTTGAATGCCCTTCCGGATATGGAGCCGGTCTGCGGAGCGTCGGTCTGTGAAGAGGCCGACGAAATGGCAGAGCCTATCATGGCAATGCCTATGGCAGCTCCCAAGAAGATGAAATCTCTGGATGAAGCGCTGGGTCAGATCGACGAGAGCTTTTCCGAGATGCTACTGCGTAAGATCGATGAAAAAGGCATGACGGACGCTGAGTGTTACAAGAAAGCCAACATTGACCGCAAACTCTTCTCGAAGATCCGCAGCGATAAGCTGTATAAGCCGAGCAAGCCGACAGCTATTGCTTTTGCCATCGCGCTTGAGCTGTCTCTGGAAGAGACGAAGAATATGCTCATGAAAGCCGGTTTCGCGCTGTCTCACTCAAACAAATTCGACATCATCATTGAGTATTTCATCGAAAATGAGAACTACAATGTCTTTGAAATCAACGAGGCTCTGTTCGCCTTTGACCAGAGTTTGCTCGGTGCGTGAGAGAACGACAAATCGAAATTTGAAGAAGGAAGAAATCAATGAATATAGAGAAAATCGAGAAGAACGGCACAGTCTGCGCAATTGTTCGCAGTGATGCGATTGTGATTACAGACGCACAGTCTGCGCTCGACCTGCTGATGACAGCAAAGTATGATCTTGGAACGAAAAATATCGTAATCGACAAGAAGCTGGTCAAAGAGGAATTTTTCATCCTCAGTTCCGGTCTCGCGGGCGACATTCTCCAAAAATAGATAAACTATGGCGGG
>ULWP01033908.1_pt1 | contig 12922 bp, 10 predicted proteins | sample 1960461 | NCBI WGS metagenome assembly ULWP01 (sample SAMEA4835815, study PRJEB28245) | human gut metagenome | biome: gut microbiome; material: fecal sample | place: Denmark | collected 2008
TATACACGATTGCAGGTATACATCAACGATTTAAATCTCCCTCCGCAGCGTACCGCGGGGGGAGTGTTTTTTTCTTTTTTTACATGTCTGCAACTGCATTAAGCATATTCATATAGGCTTCAATTGCGCCTATCTGCAAATTTTTCAGCAATCCGCTCAGTTCAACGCGATTTTGCGTTTCTGCCGAATTGAAGGCTGTTACAAGCGCGGTGAGCTGCATATAGTACTCATCCAGCGCATCAATGACGCCTCTGCCGTCGTGCACGCCGTTCAATGCGGAACGCAGGCTTCGGATGTTTTCAAGCAATTCGCTCCCGATGGCCTTTCCGTATTCAATGCCGCGTTCGGCTGTGTCGTAATTTATCACTTCGTTGTTTAAATCATTAATTATTCCGAACGAAAACCCGACCGCTTCCGCAATTCCGTCCAAGCGCTCCGCTTCTGCCGTGACCTCAATTTCGACGGGTTCGCATGCGAAGGGCACGATTTCCGCCTTGTACCCCTGTTCAACAAGGCGTTTTCGAACGCTTTCGGCACCCGCTTCCGTTGTGTATGCCGAGGCAAAAACCGAAACGCTTCCGTCCCCGTTGTCGATAATGCAGCCTGCCGCTCCGAGTGCACGCACGGAGGCACTGAGTGCACTTGCTTCGGCATCGGATTCAAAACTGCCGAGCCGCAGCGCATACATGTCCAGCCCCGAAAAATGCATTTTTTGCGTTTGCGGGTTTGAAAAGCTCAGGCCCGGGGTTGCCCCCGCGGGTTCGGTGGCTGCGAGCATATTCCCGCCGTGTTTTCTGCCGAAAACGCTTTCTGTAAGCCATGAGCCGACCGAAGTTGCAAATAAAACATAAATAATACCGCCCATCAGCAGCAGGAGTATCAGCAACCCGAAGCCTCCCCCGCTCTCTCCGCGTCCGCCGGCGGCGGAATATGCCTGATATCCCCCGCGCCTGCGCCTTGTGTTCTTTCGTCTGCGTCTGTATTCCATGTTTGCCTTCCTTTCGCGTTTTGCGCCCGTTTTTGGATTTCCCGTTAACGGTTTATGCAGAAAGGAGGCACGGTATGAATATAAGGTGTGCCGTGAACACCTGCTGCGTTCGGTTCACGGGCACGCAGACTTCGGTTTTGGTTTATTTTTCGTCCCCGTCAGGCCGCCAGAGATATTTTTCCATGTTCACATGCCCGTCAACAAACTCAACCCCGTCTGCGGAAAGCAGCTGAATCTGCATGTTTTCACCGCCGAAAGCAAATGCGGCAGAAGCTTTGCCCTGCCTGTTCACAACGCGATAGCATGGAATTTCGGAGGGATCCGGATTTACATGCAGGGCATAGCCTACAACACGTGCCCAGCGCGGATTGCCCGCAAGAGCAGCGATCTGCCCGTAGGTTGCAACTTTGCCTCGCGGAATTTTGCGAACTACTTTATAAATTTTTTCAAACACCGTATCTTCCACAGTTTTTTCTCCGTTCTTTTTTGTTCAGCATCTGCCTTTGCCGCTGCATGTATTCAACATTTTTAAAACAATCATTTTTCGATATGTTACCATGCAAATGCAAGCAAAGTTTCATTAATCGCGGAAACGCCTTTTTGAAGAGCATTCAGCTCATTTAAGCAGCCGTCAACTGCAATTTCAATGAATTCATCCGCCATTTCGCCCGTAAAAAAGAATGCGGGGGACTCATTCGTTAAATCTCCGGAGTTTTGTTTATAATCCGAATACATTTCCGCAAGGAACTCCCGCGGTTTAAATTCCGCAATATGACTCAGCTCTTCTGCGTTCAAATTCTCCGGCAAAACAATATTGAAAGTCAAACCATGTCTTTTTGACAGGTATGCATTTGCTTTTCGATAATCATCGTGAAGCCTGTCTATGTTTCCGTCGGTGTGCGGATCCCAATTATATTTCCCGTAAATAAAGCCGCGAAAAAGCAGGTCCTGAACAAGATGCAGGTAATAGCCCAAATAAAGGTCATCTGTCATCACCTTCCGTCCGAATCTGCTGCGGAATGCTGTTAAATCGTAGGTCTTTTTTGTGCCGCTGCAAATTAACTTCAAAAAATGCGCCTTTTTGCTCTCTTCCGAGGACCATCCTGCCGAGTCGGGCATTATTATGCCAAAGCGAAATCTGTCTGGGTTTTTAAATTCAACGCATTTCAATAACCGTTCCGCTGCCGCGTGATGCACTATTCTTGCCGCCATGTTTTCCCTTCCTTCTGTTCAAAATTTTAATCCTTTGAAAGAATGATACCATAAAACGAGGCGACAGGTAAAGCTGCTTTTTTTCAAAAAACGCCTGCATTGCCAAAAGCTTGCAGTATCCGTGCCGATTTGATATAATGTTGCTTAACAGACGGGCAATGCTCGTGCATTTGCCCGGAAAAACCCAAAACGGCTGAACGGTCGAGATGCAAAGGTATTCGGAGATACGGGTTCGGAATGAGAGAAACTTTTTACAGAACGGCAATGCTGCTTGGTGAGGATGCAGAAAACATCCTGCTCGAATCCAAGGCGGCGGTTTTCGGAGTCGGCGGAGTCGGCGGGCACTGCGTTGATGCATTGGTTCGCTGCGGCCTCGGCCGAATTGCAATTTTTGACTCGGCCAAGGTCAAGCCGAGCAATCTGAACAGGCAGATTTGTGCAAAAAAATCCACCGTAGGCATGAAAAAAGTTGAAGCGATGAGTCTTCATATTGCGGATGTTTCGGACTGCATCACCGAAGCATTTGACTGTTTTGTGACGCGTGAAAATGCGGAAGAGCTGATTCCCGCAGACGCCGATATAATCATCGACGCCGTGGATAATGTCACGGCAAAGATCGCGCTCATTGAGGCAGCGTCACGATGCGGCATTCCGATTCTTTCCAGCATGGGTGCGGGCAACAGACTTGAGCCGGACAAAATTCGCATTGCGGATATCTTTGAAACAAGCATCGACCCGCTTTCCCGCGTTATGCGCAGAGAATTGCGCAAGCGCGGTATAAAAAAACTCAAAGTTGTTTATTCCGTTGAAGAGCCGAAAACACCCGTCATTCCCGTTCCGGATCCGGATATGAAGCTGAACGCACCCGCAAGCGTACCCTTTGTTCCCGGAGCGTTCGGGCTTGCTCTTGCTTCGGAGGCCGTTCGCACAATTCTTGAACGAAAAAGGAGGATAAGTTTTAATGAATAACAAAAAAACACGACTGCAAAGGTTTATTTCATCGTCGATCGCCGTGCTTCTTTTTGCTGCGATCGCACTCGGCGCGGCACTGCCTGCGGCAGCATCGACAGCCGCGAGCTTTACGGCGGACTTTGCCAAAACCCAAACCGGCAGAGCAGCCGATAATCTCCGTTCGAACGATGAACAAGCATTCTCGAACGGCATTCCTATGACTGCCAACGGCATTCCTATGACTGCCGACGGCATTCCGAAACTGAAGCGCGATGTGCGAAGAAGTGTAAATTCTGATTTTTCGTTTATAAATGTCAAGCTGTCCGTCGGAGAAACGGCAAGTGTTCGCCTTGAGCTTTGCGGCGCATATTATGTTGCGGAAAATATGCGTGCTGTTGTCGGCAGCGAAAGCTCCCCCCGCACAGCTGCCGTCACCGTTGAAGACGGTAAAATTACGCTCAGCTCGGGCGGTTCGACCGTTTATCGGGGTTCCGAAATAACGCTTATGCGCGTGAATTACAACGAATCCGCCGGTTGGCTCCAGCTCTTTTGCAGCGGAAACGCAAACGAAAGGAAATACTTGGGCAACCTTGTTTTCCGCATCAATGATGACGGAACGCTCCGAGTCATCAACAATATTCCGACGGCGCATTATCTCTATGGCATCGTGCCTTACGAAATGAGCGAGTCCTGCCCCATCGAATCACTCAAATGCCAGGCGGTCGCCTCAAGAACCTATGCATTCGGCTTTACCATGCCCGGTGATGATTATGATATAACCGATTCGTTTAACTATCAGGGTTATCGCGGCTATAAACCCGGCTACGAAAAATGTATGCGTGCCTGCGTTGAAACAACGGGCGTCATTTTGTCTGTCGATAACGAAATCCCGCTTGCGTTTTACGGTGCAACAAACGGCGGAGAGACCGCTTTGCCGTCGCACCTTTTCGGATATGATTCGCTTGACCCGCTGTATGAAATCCGTCTTGATGACATTGACTTTTATGAAGCCAATCCTGCCTGCAGGCAGAATCTTGAAATTACATACGGAGAAATATCCGACAACGAAGCATTTAACGCTCTCCTTCGCAAAGAGGCGAAAAAAATTGTCGGTTCTTCCGTTCGGCTCATTTCAATTCTTGAAACGGATGTGAACACACCGAAATTCGAAAACTGCGAACGCAACATGGCGAATGTTGATGTGCGTATTCTTGTTGGCACCGGCAGCGGCGAGCAGGAAGTTTCCTTCGGGTTTTCAGCCGACAGGTTGAAAGCTGAAGGTGTTTTTACAAAAAATTATAAGATGTACTGGGGAGAACCGACGAGCACCGGTTACAACATCTATTTCTGCCGCTACGGGCATGGCCTCGGAATGTCGCAATACGGTGCTCAGGCGCGGGCGCGTGAGGGGCAGACGTATCAGCAGGTGCTTAAATTTTACTATGGGAAAATGAAGCTTACCGATGTTTGCGAGCTGAATCCCGAGCGTCCTTTTGCATACAGCCTTAATATCAAAGCATACGGCGAGTTCAACACGACCAATGTCAACCTTCGTTCCGGTCCCTCCGCATCATTCACAAGTTTGGGCAAGTTCAACACGGGCACGCATGTTGACGTTATCAATGCCGTTAACGGTTGGATTTGCTGCATTGCGGACGGCAAACTCGGCTATGTTCGCGGCGATTATATCGATGTTAAGCTTTTCCCGTCGCCCATTGCTGCGCAGCAAAGAGTCTGCGAGGCAAAAACAACCGAAGCGGCCGCCCTTCGTACCTCCCCTTCTCAATATGCAGCCGAAATCGTGTCACTCAGTGCCGGTGCGCAGATTCGCGTTTGGTTTGAAATCGGGGACTGGTACTATGTTCGAATCGGACACCGTTCCGGCTTTGTTGAAAAGAGCAAAATAACTATCGGAGATTGGTTCATCATAGACCTTCATGCGATCGTTTCATCGCAAATAGGCGACGGAATCCGCCCGCGGCCGTGAGTTTGCAGCGAAACGGTGCGGGGTGAGTATCCAGACATTCACCGTATTGTTCCAATCAACTGTACAGTACGCAAAGTATGCATAAACAGCCCTTCCGAATGCATCGACATCGGAAAGGGCTGTTTGTTTTTGTGACATTTAAGCGACTTTTTTAAGAGCCGTGCTGCGCGGCGGTTTTAAGCAGAAGCATGAACCCAGTCAGCAATATGAGAAAGGAAAAATTAAACAGGGAAAACTCTTTTACATATGCTCCTGATTTTCCGGGATTATGCTTTACATATTCACGGAAAGTGATGAGGCTTGCAAGCGATGCGATGAGTGTGCCGACGCCGCCGATATTTACTCCGACAAGCAGATCCGCATAGTTTTCCGTGAACTGTGAAAGCAGAATTGCGGACGGAACATTGCTTATGAACTGGCACGAAAGAACACTGAACACAAGCGTGTTCCGCTCCAAAAGCCCCGACAGAAACTGCCGAACGATGCCTATTCTGCTCATATTTCCCGCAAAAATAAAGAAGAATACAAATGTCAGCAGCAGCGGCCAATCAACTGCGAGCAGTGCCTTTCGGTCCGCCGCAAGCAAAACAGCCGGTATTATAACCAAGCCTATCCAATACGGAATTCCTCTGAAAACTATCGCAATTGCCAACGCAAAGAGCGCAAGGTAAACCGCAAGACGCACCGGCGGAAGCCGAAACTTTTCATCGCTCAGCTCCAGCGGTTCCGGCTTTACAAATACCAGACAGCAAAACGTGATAAGAGCGACCGAAAAAAAGAAAGGCGGTGCCATGATACGCATAAACTCAAGGTTCGGGATTTCAAACTTTGTGTAAAGATACAGGTTCTGCGGATTTCCGAACGGAGTCAGCATTCCGCCGAGGTTTGCGGCTATATTCTGCATTATGAAAGTGAATGCCATGTATTTTTCTTTGTGCGTTGTTGTGAGCACAAAAAATCCCAGCGGCAAAAACGTCAGCAGAGCCATGTCGTTTGCTATCAGCATGGAACCGATAAAAGTTATGTACACAAGGGCAAGCACGCTCATGCGGGCGTTTTTAAAAAGCCGAACTATTTTGCGTGCCAGCATGTAAAAAAAGTTAATGTTCTTCAGCGCACACACAACCGCAAGCACGCAGAACAGGCATGTCAGAGTTTTGAAATCGAAATACCCCGAATAAAGCTTATCCGGAGGCACAAAAAACATGGTTATGACCGCAGCCGAAAGCGCAATGACCATTACGGTATTTTTCTTTACAAACTGTTCAATTGCTGACAGAATGCATACCTTATTCATTCTCTTTGCGCTGCTGCTTTTTCTTTCGTTCATTTTTTCACCCTTTGCATTTTTTTGCTGAAAGAGCAACGGAATTCATTTTGCAAAACAAAAGGAAGCAATCGAACGAATGCTTCCTTTGTTTGGTAGCGGCAATCTGATTCGAACAGATGACACTCCGGGTATGAACCGAATGCTCTAGCCAGCTGAGCTATGCCGCCGTATTCGTGCGGAGGGGCTGATGCACGACCGCAATTGAAATGGTTGCGGGGGAGGGACTTGAACCCCCGACCTTCGGATTATGAGCCCGACGAGCTACCGACTGCTCCACCCCGCGATGGTCATTGCCTTTGGAACTCTCGCTCCACAATGCAGGAGCTATGATACCACGCACGGAAGCGGTTGTCAAGCATTATTTTAAAAAAAAGTTATATATATTTTCTTTACCTGTTTGTGCTTGCGTTTTATATTGTTAATTTGGGTTGACATTGCCAAAAATAAGTGTTAAAATTTTCATCAAATTAAATTTGGCTTTGATGGAGAAAAGAGCGGCGGTTGCCCAAGAGAGGTTCGCATTTGCTGGGAGCGAGCCGCAATTAAAAGCTCATAAAGTTCGCTCCGGAGCCGCAGCGGTGAAGTTTTGCCTTCCGAATCTCGAATTTGCGCCGTGCCGTGTCCGTCGGTACTCTTCGGATTCATTCACGGACAAAAGCGGGTTTGGACCGGGGCAAATGTGTAGTCGCTGCCGCGTCAGACCCGATAAAGTCTTTTTGAGGCAACCTTGGACTGTTGCTGTTTGTGAACGCAATTTCGCGGATGCATTCGGCACGTTTCGGGCTGTGAAACAGGGTGGTACCACGAGAAAAGCGCACTCGTCCCTCAGGGACGGATGCGCTTGATTTATTTTGCGGAACAAATTTCTTTGATTTGAAAAAATAAAGGAGAAAAACAAAATGCTTGACGAACTTGCAAAAATCCGTGAGGACGCGCTTAAGCGGCTTGAGAACATCAAAAGCGAAGAAGAGCTGTCCGAACTGAACACCTCCGTTTTGGGCAGAAACGGCGCATTGACGGCTATTCTGCGCACAATGGGCAAACTCTCTGCCGAAAGGCGCGCGCAGCTCGGCAAAGCGGCCAATGAGGTTAAGCAGTCCATTGCCGAAGCACTTGAAGCACGAAAAGCAATGCTTGATGCATTTGCAGAGCAAAAGCGCATTGAAGACGAAACCGTTGACGTTACCCTTCCGGGCATTATCGAGCTGCCGTCCGGCAAGCTCAACCCGCTTACCAAGGTATATCGCGAAATCCGCGATGCGCTTGTTGGATTGGGCTTCACAACCTTTGAAGGGCCCGAAATCGAATATGACGATTTTAACTTCACAAAGCTGAACCTTCCGCCGGATCACCCCGCAAGGGATATGCAGGATACCTTCTACATCAACGACAGGGTTCTGCTGCGCACGCACACATCCCCCTGCGAAGCGCGCGCGCTTATGGCGCTTAAGCCCCCGTTCCGCCTTGTTATTCCGGGAAGAGTTTTCCGCGTTGACGAGCCCGATGCAAGCCACAGCCCTGTTTTCATGCAGATTGAAGGGCTTGTTGTTGACAAAAACCTGACATTTGCCGATTTGAAAGGCACTATCGACACTTTTGTTAAGGCCGTTTTCGGCGAGAACGTCCGCTCACGCCTCCGCCCGAGTTATTTCCCGTTCACGGAGCCTTCTGCCGAGGTTGATATTTCCTGCACGATCTGCGGCGGAAAGGGATGCAGCTCCTGCAAGGGCACGGGCTGGATGGAGATTATGGGCTGCGGCATCACAAACCCGCATGAACTTCAAAACTGCGGACTCGATCCCAACGAATGGTCCGCGCTTGCATTCGGCGTCGGAGTTGACCGCGTTGCGTGCCTGAAATACGGCATCAGCGACATTCGCCTGCTTTACGAAGGCGATGCGCGTTTCCTCAGGCAGCTGTAATTAAGGAGGGCAAAATAATGAAACTACCGCTTAAATGGCTGAAAGATTATGTTGACTATAACGTAACGCACAAAGAGTTTGCTTCAAAAATGCTCCTGCGCGGATTCGAGGTTGCGGATATCATTCCCGAAATGAAGGTCAGCAACGTTGTTGTCTGCACAATAACGCATATTGAGCAGCACCCGAATGCGGAAAGGCTGCGCGTTTGCAATATCGATATCGGCGCGGAAAACGAACTTGTTATCGTTACCAATGCGGCTAATGTGTATGAAGGCTGTCAGGTTCCCGTTGCGCTGGACGGCGCGATTCTTGCGGACGGCATGGAAATAAAGCCCACAAAGATGCGCGGTGTGCTGAGCAGCGGAATGTTCTGCGGCGGTGCGGAACTCGGCATCAACGATGTTGAATACGAGGGCGCGGGTGCGGACAGCGTTCTGATTCTGAACGACGGCACAAAATACACAAACGGTATGCGCATTCAGGAAGCGCTCGGGCTTGACGATGTCATTTTCGATATTGAACTCACGCCCAACCGCCCCGATTGCCAAAGCATTATCGGCCTCTGCCGCGAGGCTGCGAGTGCTCTCGGGCAGAAATTCCCTGAACCTGTCATCAAACCCGTTGCCGGCAGCGGCAGTGCGGCGGATTATGCAAAGGTCACCGTGCTCAATCCCAACCTTTGCCCGCGCTATTGCGCAAGGGTTGTGACCGATTTGAAAATCGAGCCCTCACCGAAATGGATGCAGCTGCGTCTGAAGCTTTCGGGAATCCGTCCGATAAACAATATTGTTGATATCACAAATTATGTTCTGCTCGAATACGGTCATCCGATGCATGCATTCGACCTTGCCTGCATTGAAGATGCGCATATTGTTGTTCGCAATGCCGTCGAGGGCGAGGTTGTAACAACGCTTGACGGCAAACAACGCGCCGTAACACCGGATATGCTGCTCATTGCCGACCCGCATAAGGGCGTCGGCATCGCAGGCGTCATGGGCGGACTGAATTCCGAAATTACCGGAAATACAAAGGTCACGCTGTTCGAAAGTGCGGTGTTCAACGCAGCAAACATTCGCCGCACAACGCAGAAGCTGCATCATTCAACCGACTCCTCCGCAAGGTTCACAAAGGGCGTTGAAGCCGTGAATGCGGAACTTGCGGTCAACCGCGCGATTGAGCTTGTTGACATTCTCGGAGCCGGCAGGGTCATCGGCAGCATGATCGACGTTTGCAATGCGGATATTTCCGAAAAAGTCGTGAATGCGGATGTTTGTCATATCAACCGTATTCTTAACACGAAACTCAGCGGAGAATCCATGGCGGAGCTGCTTTCGACCATCAGCATTCCCGCTGAGGTTTGCGAAAACAAGCTGCGTATCAAGGTCCCTCACTTCCGCACGGATATTGAAGACGGAATCGAAACCGACTGGGATATTGCGGAAGAAATCGGGCGGCTTTACGGCTACGATAACATTGAGCCTACGCTTATGCACGGCGATTCCTTCCAAGGCAGGCTTTCCCGCTCCGTCATAATTGAAGACAGGGTGAAGGATACAATGGCTGCAATGGGCTTCATGGAGCTTTATAATTACAATTTCACATCTCCGCAGGAATATGATCTGCTGCTTATTCCGGAGAACGACGAAAAGCGCAACACCGTTCGCCTGCAAAACCCCTTCGGCGAGGATCAAAGCCTTATGCGCACAACGCTCATCGGCGGCCTGCTCCGCACGATGCGCACAAACTGCAACAAAAAGAGCGGTCACGGCAGGTTCTTCGAAATCGGCAATGTTCACTTCAACAACCCCGATCTGCCCGAGGAACGCAAGATGCTCGGCATTATCGCATACGGCGGTGCAGGAAATGTCCGCAATGCCGAAAACTTTTTCACGCTTAAAGGTATAATTGAAAAGTTGTTCGAAATACTCGGCATTGAGAACGCAAGGTTTGAGCGCGGAGGCGGAGCGTATCTGCACCCCGGCCAGAAAGCCGTTGTTTCAATTGACGGCGAAGTCATCGGTGAAATGGGCTGCACTCACCCCCGCGTTGAAAAGAATTTCGGCCTGAGCTGCAACGCATACCTTGCCGAAATCGATTTCAACAAGCTTGCGGCACACACAAACAATTCACGCAAATACAGACCTTTGCCCAAATTCCCGATCGTGCCGCGTGATATTGCGGTTGTTGTTGACAGGAACATTGAAGCACAGACTGTCATTGACATCATCAACACAGCCAAGACACAGGTTATTGTTGAAAACGCAAAGGTATTCGATGTCTACTATCCCAAAGAAGCGGGCGACAAGGGCATCCCCGAAGGCAAGAAGAGCATGGCATTCAGCTTCGAACTCCGTTCCGATGAACGCACGCTTACTGATGAAGACATCAACCGTGCAGTGAATACCATTTTGAAGGCTCTCAAATTCCGTCTTGATGCGGTTCTGAGGTCATAACTGTTTTCCGTTTCTGCGGTTTTTAAGCCGATTCCGCTTATTTCGGACTGTTTTCGGGAAGCGTTCCGTATTTGCTTATTCGGACCGTTTCCCGCATCGGTCGCCGCTCCCGTTCCGCATCTTCGGTGCCGCGCGGGAGCGACCGCACCGACCGAGAAAGTTTTAATTAAATCAACGAAACACCGCCTAAAGGAGGTTTCCGCCAAAAATGCTTGCTCGTTTTTTTCTCGGCTCCTTTTCAAAAAGTTTCGCTATGTTTTGCAGGGATTTACACAAATCGCCTGATTAACGAGTATGTTTAACATTGTTTTGGTTCAGCCGGAAATACCGCAAAACACCGGCAATATATCCCGAACCTGTGCCGTTACCGGATGCAGGCTGCACCTTGTTCGTCCCCTCGGTTTTTCCGTTGATGACAGGTATTTGAAGCGCGCCGGTTTGGACTACTGGAACGAGCTTGAGATTTACTATTACGACAGCTTTGAAGAACTTGAAGCGGCTCATCCCGATGCACGGTTCCATCTGCTTTCCACCCATGCGGAAGCAAGCTTTTCCGAAGCGCAATTCCTGCCCGGCGATTTTCTTGTTTTCGGAAAGGAAACGGCGGGACTCGGACAGGAACTGCTCTCAAGGCGCAGCTCGGATGCAATTCGCATTCCCATGCGAAAAGGTCTGCGGTCACTCAACCTTTCAAACTCCGTGGCAATCGTCGTTTACGAAGGCTTGCGCCAAAACGGATATGCCGGGCTTGTGTGACGCCGTTTCAATCCCGTTCCGTTATAAATAACTTTTTGTTAAATTCGGGCGTATCTGCCCATATGATAAAAGAGGTTGCAGCAATGGCAAAAATCGAATCACACAACACGCTTGAAAAAATACTTGAAAACGGCATCATTGCAATATCCCGCGGCAATTACGGCGACACTCTGCTTCGCGCCGTTGATGCGGCTGCACGCGGCGGAATCAAAGCCGTTGAAATTACGTTTGAGCAAAATCTTGCACCCGAAATTGCGGGCGAAGCATTGGATAAACTTGTTCGCAGATTCGGCACTGTACTGGCTGTCGGCGCGGGCACGGTGCTGACGCTTGAACAGCTCAGCATTGCAGCACAGGCGGGAGCGAAATATATTGTTTCGCCGAACAGTGACTGCTATATAATCAAGGAAACAAAGCGGCGCGGGCTGATTTCGATTCCGGGCGCAATGACGCCGACGGAAATCACGGCAGCTCATGCGGCAGGTGCTGATATTGTGAAGCTGTTCCCCGCCGGTGCACTCGGAGTGGAATACTTCAAAGCGATCAAAGCACCTCTCAGGCATATTCCTGTTGCGGCCGTCGGCGGAGTTACACCCGAAAACCTTTTGCTCTTTAAAAAGGCGGGTGCGTGCGCATACGGCATCAGCACGGGGATTTTTAATGCAGCTGCAATAAAAAGTGAAGATTACGAACGTGTGCGCCTTCTGGCCCGCGAATACGTTCGACTTGCTGCGCAGCAGGATTAACCGCCGCGCTTTCGGCAGCATAAAGTAAACAATTTGACAGCGCATACGGAGAAACAGTTTTGAGCGATAAAACATGCAGCAATATTCACGAGGGACACCGAAAGCGACTGCGTGAAAGCTATATCAAAAGCAACGGAAGCGATGCTCTCAGGGATCATCAGCTGCTTGAACTTCTGCTGTTTTATGCCATTCCCCGGCGGGATGTAAATCCGCTTGCACATCGTCTGGTCAACCGCTTCGGTTCACTCCGCGGAGTGCTTGAAGCAAGCTTTTCCGAACTTGCGGAAGAAGGGGTTTCGCAAAGCACGGCCATTTTGATTAAATTGGTCGGCGATATCAATTTTCGCGCAAAAATTGCCGACGCAGCCGGGAAACAATTGAAAAATACCGATGATGCAATGGATTTTTGCAGTGCACTGATTGCGGAAGAACGCGAGGAGGTTTGCCTTGCGGTTTGTCTCAACGCAAAATCCGCCGTAACTTACAGCGAAATTGTGGGACGGGGAAACAGCTCCGAAACGCCGTTTTCGTTAAGGCGAATTGTTGAGATCGCACTCGCACAAAAATCGAATGCACT
>ULWP01031524.1_pt1 | contig 12813 bp, 16 predicted proteins | sample 1960461 | NCBI WGS metagenome assembly ULWP01 (sample SAMEA4835815, study PRJEB28245) | human gut metagenome | biome: gut microbiome; material: fecal sample | place: Denmark | collected 2008
AGCCCGCAGAATTAAATATAGACAAATCAAATACTCAAAAATCAATTACTCATAGATCAAGTACCGATTCCATTCCCTTCCGGGAAACAGCGGCGGCAAGACCGCCGGAACGGAAAGGAAGGGATGCGATGCCTGTCTCAGAGATAGAAAATTATCGGGATTTGATTCTGGAGAACATCGAGTATGACTATCTGTGTCGAGAGTTTAACACCTATCGGGAGGACCTGGACGAGATTGTGGAGCTGATGGTGGAGACCGTCTGCGCCAAACGGAAAACCACCCGGATTGCTGGCAGCGACTTTCCACATGAGATCGTGCGCTCCCGGTTTTTGAAGCTGACCAGTGAACATATCCGGTTTGTCATGGACTGTATGCAGAAAAACACCACCGAGGTCCGCAACATGAAGCAATACCTGCTGACCGTCTTGTTCAATGCGCCCACCACCATCAGCAATTATTACACCGCACAAGTGAATCACGATATGAACGCAGGCGGCTGGTAAGAGCCGCCTTTTCTCATGCCAAAGGAGGAACAACATGAACCAGATGGAAATTTTTAAGAACCCGGAGTTTGGAGCCATCCGCGCCGTAGAGATTGATGGCGAACCCTGGCTGGTGGGCAAGGACGTATCCCTGGCGCTGGGGTACACCAATCCGCAGAAAGCGATTCGGGACCATGTGGATGCAGAAGATCGGACGGTGAACGATTCGTTCACCGTCAACGGAACCGCCATCACGCTCATCAACGAGAGCGGCCTCTATTCCCTGGTGCTGTCCAGTAAGCTCCCCAAAGCAAAGCAGTTTCGCCGGTGGGTCACGTCTGAGGTGCTGCCCACCATCCGCAAGCACGGAGCTTACATGACCAGGGAAAAGCTGTGGGAAGTGGCCACTTCCCCGGAGGCGCTGCTGAAGCTCTGCTCCGAACTGTTGGCTGAGCGTGAAGAAAATGCGGTGCTGCGGGAGGAAAACGCTCTGTTGGAAGGCAAGGCCGCCTTTTTTGACCTGTTCATCGACATGAAGCAGAGCACCAATCTCCGCACCACCGCCAAAGAGCTGGTTGTGCCGGAGCGCCGTTTTGTCCGGTTCCTGCTGGAACAGCGGTTTGTCTATCGCACGGCATCCGGGAATGTACTTCCCTATGCAAAGCCCTCCAACGACGGCCTGTTCTGTGTCAAAGACTACTGCAACCACGGACACATCGGCTCCTACACGCTGGTAACGCCCCAGGGCAAGCTATATTTTGCTCAGCTGCGTGACAGCATCCTGCTGATGATATGATGACCCGTTATCTTTTGCGGCGGCTGGTGGTCCCGCCTTAGTATCAAGCACCACCCCCTGCTAAATCCCACAAAAGGAGGCGATAACAATGCAGGAAGAAGTGGAAAACAGGACTTTGACGCTGGTAGTCAGCGGTTCCAAGTTCACCGGACGGCTGCTGAAAGCTGCTATTACCAAGTACCTTGCTCACCGCAAGGAAAAGAAGCTGCAAAAGCAGAAAAGCCGGGATGCTCCCGTGATTCCCCACGGCAAGCAGACGGTGAAACAGCTGATTGGTCAGAACCAGGGCGTGTCCAACATCGAGATCACCGACCCCTCCATCAAGGAGTTTGAGAAGATTGCCCGGAAGTATGGTGTGGACTATGCAGTGAAGAAAGACCGCAGCAGCTCCCCGCCCAAGTACCTGATCTTTTTCAAGGGGCGGGATGCGGATGCCCTGACCTCAGCCTTTACTGAGTACACCAACAAAAAAATTAAGAAGGTGCAGAAAGCGCAGAACACCGAGCGCCCGTCCGTGCTGGAAAAGCTCAATCAGTTCAAAGAACTGGTCAAAAATGCCGTGGTGGATCGCATCAAGCGAAAGGAGCTGGAACGATGAAGAAGCAGCTTGACATCAAAAAGCTCCTTTTGCTGAATATGCCCTACATCCTGATGGGGCTGTTCGCCACCAACTTTGGAGAAGGATGGCGGATGGCCGTGGGTGCGGACGCTTCGGCAAAAATGCTTTCGTTCTTCTCCACGCTGCCGGTGGCGCTGGCCAGCTGGTGGCCCAGCCTGCACCCGCTCGACCTGGTGGTGGGCTTGTGCTGCGGCGGTGGCCTGCGGCTTGCTGTCTATCTCAAAAGCAAGAACGCCAAGAAGTACCGGCATGGCATGGAGTACGGCTCCGCCCGCTGGGGAACCCATGAGGATATTGCACCCTACATTGACCCGGTGTTCCAGAACAATGTGATTCTGACCAAAACCGAGAGCCTGACCATGAACAGTCGCCCCAAGGACCCCAAGACGGCGCGAAACAAAAATGTACTGGTAATTGGCGGCTCCGGTTCCGGAAAAACCCGGTTCTGGCTGAAACCGAACCTGATGCAGATGCACTCGTCCTATGTGGTAACAGACCCCAAGAGATAAACTCTATGAGTGAAGAGGTTGTATGCGTTTTCAACCTTAATTCAAAAAAATACATATCTGAAAGCGATATGAGAAAGGAGGAAAAGAATTATGGTTAAAACGGAAGGCAGATACACTGCTCTCTATGAGCGACTGTCCAGGGACGATGAGATCCAAGGTACATCCAACAGTATCCTCAATCAGAAGAAGTACCTTGAAGATTATGCTGTTCAGCATTAGTCTCTGTTCCGGCCGGTCCCAAGTCCTTGAGTAAATCTCGAATGAAAGGAGCCTTGTTTTTCTGCTGTTCAAGACAGTCTGCCATATGTGCTTCAAAAAAAGGATCCCGGGTATGACGAATACCGTTATGACCTGGATATGATCGGGCATGACCCCCATGAGCTGGCAGCCTACCTGTCCGCCGTGTTGCAGGGATATACCCGCCAGAGCGCCCAGGCGGAACTGGAGTGTGTATTCGATGCCCAGTATCGGCTGACGCTCACCGAGGAAGTGGAAGTGCGTTATCGGACAGAAACCCGTACAGACAGCGAGGGCAACAGCTATACCGTTGAGGTTCCCTACAACTACTACATCCTCAATGTGAAGCTCACCAGCAAGCCCATATCCTCTGTGGCTTTGGAGCTGCTAACCCCGGAACAGCTGGAAATGTACCAGGTGTACCGGCAGACGCTGGGCAACAAGCCCCTGATTTTCGGCGGCGGTTCCACAAACACCAGTGATTCCGAGAGTTTGACCGGTGTTCAGTTTGTCAACGGCACCCGCCCCGGTAATCAGGCTGTGGTGGATATAGCGAAAAGTCAGGTGGGCAATGTGGGCGGTCAGCCGTTCTGGAGTTGGTATGGCTTTAACTCCCGTGTGGAATGGTGCGCCTGCTTTGTGTCCTGGTGCTACGGCCAGATGGGACTGTCCGAACCACGCTTTGCAGGCTGTCAGTCCCAGGGCGTTCCCTGGTTCCAGTCTCACGGACAATGGGGCGGGCGTGATTACGCCAATATCGCCCCTGGCGATGCCATCTTCTTCGATTGGGATCTTGATGGGTCTGCGGACCATGTAGGTCTTGTGGTCGGCACGGACGGTAGCCGAGTTTATACGGTTGAGGGCAACAGCGGCGATGCCTGCAAAATCAGAAGCTATGACCTGAATTACGAGTGTATCAAGGGCTATGGCTTAATGAACTGGTAACAGAGATTTCTATAAAGGAGTGATTCACAATGGCTAAGAATAAAATCCAGCGCATTGACCAGGAGATTGCCAAGGTCCGCGAGAAGATTGCGGAGTATCAGGAAAAGCTGAAAACCCTGGAAGCGCAGAAAACCGAGGCAGAGAATCTGGAGATCATCCAGATGGTACGCGCCCTGCGTATGACCCCGGAGCAGCTGAACGCTATGCTCTCCGGCGGTACGGTCCCTGGCATGGCCGCTGCTTCTGCCGACTACGATGAACAGGAGGACACCGACCATGAAGAATAAGAGGATTTTCAAAACCTTTTCGGCCCTGTGTGCGGCTCTGGTGCTGATGGCCAGCTTCTCCGTGACGGCCTTTGCCCAGGGGACAGACCAGCCCCCGGCAGAGGATACCACCAACGACAGCAATGTGGTGGTGGAGGAAACCGAGGACAGTCCGGCCCTGACCCCGGAGGGCAATGCCGCCCTGGTGGATGATTTCGGCGGCAACAAGCAGCTTATCACCGTCACCACCAAGGCGGGCAACTACTTCTACATCCTCATTGACCGTGCCAACGAGGACAAGGAAACCGCCGTTCATTTCTTGAATCAGGTGGACGAGGCGGACCTAATGGCGCTGATGGAGGACGGCCAGACCACCCAGGAGCAGCCCGCCACCTGTACCTGTACGGAGAAATGTGTGGCCGGTGCGGTGAATACGGCCTGCCCGGTGTGTGCCACCAATATGAGCGCCTGCACAGGTAAGGAGCCGGAGCCGGAGACCCCGGAGGAAACCCCAGAGCCGGAGGAACCGGCGCAGAACGCCACAGGGCTGAATCCGGCCATTCTTTTAGTGGTGCTGGCCCTGATGGGTGGCGGCGGTGCTTTTGCCTACTTTAAGCTGGTGAAAAACAAACCCAAGACCAAGGGCAACGACAATTTGGACGATTATGACTACGGCGAGGATGATACCGACCAGGAGGACGAGGACTCCTGGGAGACCGAGGAATCTGACGAGCTGGACGCTGACGGGGGCGGCGACGAGGAAAGCGAGGACAAGACGGTTTGACCCGCTTCACCGACAGCCCCTATGAACGCATGATGACACGCAGGCCGGAGGGCGGGAAGGAAACTTCCCGTCCTCCTTCTTTATCTCCCGGCCACCCCTGTTATGGCTGCGGAAATTACCGTGACGGTCAGCCCTGCGTGGGATTCTGCCACCGGCAGCTGACCACATGGCTGCGGGAAAGGAGGATGAAAAACCATGAAGCTGGTAATCGCTGAGAAACCGTCCGTTGCCCAAAGTCTGGCCGCCGTAATTGGAGCAACAACCCATAAGGACGGTTATTTAGAGGGCAACGGCTGGCGGGTCAGCTGGTGTGTGGGCCACCTGGCTGGACTGGCCGACGCCGATGCTTATAACCCGGAGTACGCCAAGTGGCGCTATGACGATCTACCCATTCTGCCAGAACCCTGGCAGATGGTGGTGAGCAAGGACAAGAAGAAACAGTTTGATGTGCTGAAACAGCTGATGAACGCCCCGGATGTGACCGAGGTGGTGAACGCCTGCGACGCCGGACGCGAAGGTGAGCTGATCTTCCGCGCCGTCTACGAGCTGGCGGGTTGCACCAAACCCATGAAGCGACTCTGGATTTCCTCGATGGAGGATTCCGCCATCCGGGAGGGCTTTGCAAACCTGCGCCCCGGTGCAGATTATGACGGCCTGCGGGATGCGGCCCTCTGCCGCGCCAAGGCGGACTGGCTGGTGGGCATCAACGCCACCCGGCTGTTTTCGGTACTGTACCACCGGACCCTCAACATCGGGCGCGTCATGTCCCCGACGCTGGCCCTTATCGTTCAGCGGGAGGCCGAGATCGACACCTTCAAGCCGGTGCCGTTCTACACGGTCACGCTGGAACTGCCCGGTTTCACCGTTTCCGGGGAGCGCATGGCGGACAAGGCTGCTGCCGAGCAGCTGAAAACTGCCTGTCAGGGTGCGGCTGTGACGGTGAAAAAGGTGGAGCGAAAGGACAAATCCGAGAAGCCGCCCGCTCTCTATGACCTGACCACCCTCCAGCGGGACGCCAACCGGCTGCTGGGGTTCACAGCCCAGCAAACCCTGGACTATTTGCAGAACCTCTATGAAAAGAACGGTAAAATTGAAAGCAAACACGCCGTTGTTCGCTACATGAAAGACCATGCACGGGAGAAAGACACCGCTGTATGGCTGGCCCATGAGTTTGATGGCAGCGACGGAAAAACTCCGTTTGCGGTCCGCCCGGAAAGCCCCGAAGGAACGGCGCTGCCTTGGCCCAAGGTACAGCGCCGGATTGCCCAGCTCATCAAGGAGGATCGCTTCTACACCCAGGTCGAACAGGATAATCTGGACGATGTGGACCCCATCGCCATCCGGGAGGCCCTGGCCCAGCGTGGCATTGTGGACGGCCATGTGGTGGACCCGGAAAAGCTGGACAATGACCCCTTTATTCAGCAGGTCATGCGGGATGTGGAGGCCATATCCAGGGAGACCACTCAAGCCGACCAGCCGGAACAGCCTTCTTCCGGCGATTCGCGTGTTCCTGTGTCAGACGAAGAATATGCTGCGGCCCGTGGCACGGTCCGGGAACGGATTTCTTATGATCCAACAGTCCCTCCATACAATGTGGGGGATATTGTCTATCTGGATGACCTCGCCCACCAGATCACGGAGCTGCGGGATGACACGGTGCAGCTGCTGCCCACCGGCATGAGCTATCCCATCTACCGGGCTGAGAGCCGGGAACGGTTTGAGCAGCTTTTGCGGGAGGATAACCGCAATGACTTCTATGGAGTATATGGAACAGCTCACCGGCAAGACCAGTGACGAGCTGGCCGCCGAGCTGCAAGGCGTGATCTTCCGTCTGCCTGGGCCTGTGCCGGAGGGAGAACGGCCCACCTATGTGACCGCCGACGAATACCTTTCCGGCAATGTTCGGCGCAAGCTCCGTCAGGCACAGCGAGCCGCACAGCAGGACCCGGCCTTTGCCATCAATGTGGAGGCCCTGACCGCCGCCCAGCCCAAAGATCTGGACGCTTCGGAGATCGAGGTGCGCCTGGGCGCTACCTGGATTGACAAGAAGTACATCCAGCAGTTCATGTATGAGACTTTCAACACCCCGAACTACCTTCAACGCGCCATCCAGGTCAACTATACCTCCTATACCGCCGAGTGGCAGATCACGGGCAAAAGCTCTGTCTCCGAAAACAATGTGGCGGCCTACACCACTTACGGAACCAGCCGTGCCAACGCCTACAAGATTCTGGAGGACAGCCTGAATCTGCGGGATGTCCGCATTTACGACACCGTGGAGGATGCAGACGGCAAGGAACGCCGGGTGCTGAACGCCAAGGAGACCACTCTGGCCGCCCAAAAGCAGCAGGCCATCCGGGACGCTTTCCGTGATTGGATTTGGAGGGACCCGGAGCGCCGCCAGACCCTGGTGCGCCAGTACAACGAGGAAATGAACTCCACCCGGCCCCGTGAATACGACGGGTCCCACATCACCTTTGGCGGCATGAACCCGTCCATTACCCTGCGGGATCACCAGCTGGGTGCTATTGCTCATGTGCTGTATGGCGGCAATACACTATTGGCACACGAGGTAGGCGCTGGCAAAACCTTTGAGATGGTGGCCGCTGCGATGGAATCCAAGCGCCTGGGGTTATGCCAGAAGTCCCTCTTTGTGGTGCCGAACCACCTGACAGAACAGTGGGCATCGGAGTTTTTGCGGCTTTATCCCTCTGCAAAAATCCTGGTCACGACCCGCAAGGATTTTGAGACCCACAACCGCAAAAAATTCTGTGCCAGAATTGCCACCGGAGACTACGATGCCGTTATCATCGGACATTCGCAGTTTGAAAAAATCCCCATCAGCCGGGAGCGCCAGGAACGGCTCCTCTACGAGCAGATCGACGAGATCACCGAGGGTATTGCTGAGGTGCAGGCCAGCGGCGGTGAGCGTTTCACGGTCAAACAGCTGGAACGGACCCGCAAATCCCTGGAGGCCAGACTGGAAAAGCTCCAGGCTGAGAGCCGCAAGGACGATGTGGTGACTTTTGAGCAGCTTGGCGTGGACAGGTTATTTGTCGATGAAGCTCATAACTACAAAAATTTGTTCCTTTACACAAAAATGAGGAATGTGGCGGGCCTCTCCACCAGCGATGCCCAAAAGTCCAGCGATATGTTCGCCAAGTGTCGCTACATGGACGAGATCACCGGCAGCCGAGGGGTTATCTTTGCCACCGGCACTCCGGTCAGCAACTCCATGACTGAACTTTACACCATGCAGCGGTATCTCCAGTATGACCGCTTGCAGGAACTGAGTATGACCCACTTTGATTGCTGGGCGTCGCGCTTTGGTGAAACGACAACGGCGCTGGAGCTGGCACCGGAAGGCACCGGCTACCGGGCGCGCACCCGCTTCTCCAAGTTTTTCAATCTCCCGGAGCTGATGAACCTGTTCAAAGAGGTGGCGGATATTAAAACCGCCGATCAGCTTCATCTGCCTACCCCGGAGGTAGAATACCACAACATCGTGGCCCAGCCCACCGAGCAGCAGCAGGAAATGGTGAAGGCGCTATCCGAGCGTGCTTCCCTGGTACACAGCGGCACGGTGGACCCCTCCCAGGACAATATGCTCAAGATCACCAGCGATGGCCGCAAGCTGGGTCTGGACCAGCGCATTATCAATCAGGCGCTGCCGGACGAACCTGGCACCAAGGTCAACCAATGTGTCGCAAACATCATGCAGATCTGGCGAGACGGCGAGGCTGACAAGCTGACCCAGCTGGTGTTCTGCGATATTTCCACGCCCCAGGCGGCCCCTTCCAAAAAGGCAGCCAAGGCGCTGGACAACCCCACGCTCCATGCGCTGGAACAGGCTGTGCCGCTGGAAGAGCCGGAGCCGGTCTTTACCATCTACGAGGACATCCGGCAAAAGCTCATCGCCCAGGGGATGCCCGCCGATCAAATTGCCTTTATCCATGAGGCCAACACCGAAGTGAGGAAAAAGGAGCTGTTCGCCAAGGTCCGCACCGGCCAGGTGCGCGTCTTGCTAGGCAGCACCGCCAAGATGGGCGCTGGCACCAATGTGCAGGACCGGCTTGTGGCGCTCCATGACCTGGACTGCCCGTGGCGGCCGGGAGACCTTGCACAGCGCAAGGGCCGTATCGAGCGCCAGGGCAACCAAAATCCCCTGGTCCATGTGTACCGCTATGTGACTGAGGGAACCTTTGACGCCTATTTGTGGCAGACGGTGGAGAACAAACAGAAATTCATCAGCCAGATTATGACTTCCAAATCGCCGGTGAGAAGCTGCGACGATGTGGACGAAACGGCATTGTCCTTTGCCGAGATCAAGGCCCTGTGCGCCGGAGACCCCCGTATCAAGGAGCGCATGGACCTGGATGTGGAGGTCTCCAAGCTGAAGCTGATGAAAGCTGACCACCAGAGCAAGCAGTATCGTCTGGAGGACCAGCTGCTGAAATACTTCCCGGAGGAAATTGAAAAGCACAAGGGCTTTATCCAGGGGTTTAAGGCAGACCTGGAGACCCTGGCCGCCCATCCTCACCCGGAGGATGGCTTTGCCGGTATGGAAATCCGGGGCGATGTGCTGACCGACAAAGAAAACGCCGGTGCAGCTCTGCTGGACGCCTGTAAGGAGGTCAAAGGCTCGGAGCCTGTGCAGATCGGCAGCTACCGGGGCTTCACTATGTCCGTGGAGTTTTCAGCCTGGAAACAGGAATATACGCTCCTGCTGAAAGGCCAGATGACCCACCGGGCAAGCCTCGGCACAGACCCACGCGGCAACCTGACCCGCATTGACAATGCGCTCTCTCAAATGCCCCAGCGCCTGGAGGCGACCAAGGCCCAACTGGACAATCTGTACCAGCAGCAGGCCGCCGCCAAGGAGGAAGTGGGCAAGCCTTTCTCTTATGAGGATGATCTGCGGGTAAAGTCCGCCCGTCTGGTGGAGCTGGACACGCTTCTGAATCTGGACAGCAAGGGCCGCTCTCAGCCGGAGTCCGTGATTGCCAAGAGCGCACGGCCCTCGGTGCTGGACAGCTTGAAGCGTCCGGTGCCGCCCCGCAGCCCCGAAAAGAAACCGAAACAGCATGAGGAGGTGCGATAACATGAATACCAACGATCTGAATACGGCCCTCTATGAGAAGATGGCCGCTGAACAGGACAAATACCGGGACTGGCTGAAAAGCCAGCCTCCGGCAGAGGTCCTGAACCACGCCTACGAATACACCGTCCGGGAGGACATCGTGATGGCGATGGAGGAGCTGGAGCTGACCGACGCCCAAGCTCAGGCCCTGTTGGATTCTCCCACGCCGCTGGCCGATGTGTACCGTCACTTTGAGAAACTGGAGACCGGCTACATGGATGTGATCCGGGACAGCATTGAGAACCGGGCCGATGATGCTTGCAAGGCCCAGGCGGAGCTGCGGAAAGCCGCCATTTACCCCCACTCCGCTGCCTATGCGAAAGAGCATGGAGAGCTGGAGCAGTACCGGGCTTCCAACAACGCCAATCTCCAATGCAAGGAGGCCATTGAAGCTGCGGTGCGGGAACACTTCGACGGGATGTATCTCAGTCACGATGCCGCCAAGGGTGTGATCGAGACCTACGGCATGGACCGGGTCATGCTGGTCCTTGCCAACACCGTCCAGCTCCAGGACTGGGATGGGCGCTACTCGCCCCGCAACAAGGAATGGGCAAAGACCATCCCCAACTACAACTCCGATACCGTCCGGTGTGGGTATGCCCTGAACAGCCACCCCGCTGTTTTGAACGGGTTTATTGATCTGGTGCGCGAGGAACATCTGCGCCGCCAGCCCTTGACGGCAGAGGACATCCAGGCAGAGGCAGAACGGATTTTGCGGGAGCTGCGCGCACCAGATATGCCGAACAGCCCCCACGGGACCCATTACATGGCCCGCATTTCCCCAGAGTTTCTGAATCGTGCCGGGAGCAAAGACCATGATCGGCTGATGAATCTCCTGCCGTTTCGCAGTCTGTCGTTTACCGGTATGAAGGGACTTCCTGGAACCTATGCCACCATTCTGGGCAGCGAGGACCGCTCCAAGGAGCTGCGCCAGCCCCGGCCTTCTGTCCGGGAGCATTTGAAGCAGGAACCGAAACAGGCAGCCCCCAAAGCTCCGGGCCATAAGAAACGGGAGCCGGAACGGTGAGCACTCCAAAGCGCAAACGGGAGGTCCAGGTGAATTTTCGGGTCTCCCCGGAGGAGCTGGCGCTGATCGAGCAGAAAATGTCCCAACTTGGGACGAAGAACCGAGAAGCCTATCTGCGGAAGATGGCTCTGGACGGTTATGTGGTGCAGCTGGACTTGCCGGAGCTGAAGGAGCTGGTGTCTCTGCTGCGCCGGAGCAGCAACAACCTGAACCAGCTCACCCGCCGAGTACATGAGACCGGGCGTGTCTACGACGCTGACCTGGAAGATATAGCCCAGCGGCAGGAGCAGCTATGGGAGGGCGTGAAGGAAATCCTGACCCAGCTCTCCAATCTATCGTGACAGGGGTATATATCCCATCTGCGGAGGGAGGAACGGCGTTCTTTTCGCCGCGCCTCCCTCCGCTTTTTCTTTTTGTCTGTATCCTTGCCTTTTGACGGGGCTTGCCGGATAATAAAGGTAGATAGCAAAGTGTTCTCACATCTCACAAAGGAGTTGAGATACCGATGTTGACCTTTGAAAAGGTTTTAGAGATTTTCGAGGACTATCTGGCGCAGGATATGGAGCTGGAAGTCTACAAGAGCCGGTACGGATATGTCTGCGTATCCTTCAACGGCTCGCCCCCGGACCCGCCCTATTGCGAGGGTGATGTGTGCCGGACCCCGGAGGAACTGTTTGACCATCTGCTGGTCGAGTACGAATCCTTTGCCTCCATTCAGCTGACAAAGGGACGCCGGGAAGAAAACGAGGCCGACGAGGAACAGGTCCGCCGTCTATGCCAGAAGTATTTAGATCGTCGAGAGGAGGCTATGAAATGACCGTATTGAAGCTGATTATGAAGATTGTGATTGCGCCGGTGATCCTGCTGCTCACCCTGGCCATCTGGATTTGCGTGGGGCTGGTCTATGTATCTGGCTTGGTGCTGGGGCTGCTCAGTACGGTGATCGCCCTGCTGGGCGTGGCCGTCCTGATGACATACTCCCCGCAGAACGGCCTTATTCTGTTGGTAATCGCGTTTCTCATAAGCCCCTTTGGGCTGCCGAAATTGGCCTTTTGGCTGCTTGGCAAGGTGCAGGATTTGAAGTTTGCAATACAGGATTTGGTCTACGGATAATATTGGAGAGAAAAGTGCAGCCAGCCGGTTTGAACCCGGCTGGCTGTTTTACTGCTCTGGATGCTTTAGAGCTGCCTTTATCATTGCAAGTGCAAGCTCTTGTTTTGACAGTGGCGCATCTTTCCATAGCATTTCAATTTCATGGATTTTACTGATCTCATTTTCGCTCAATTCATCCTGCAACAGATAGTCAGGAGAAATGTGGAGCGCCTTGCAAATGTCGATGAATACCGGCAGGCTGGGCATCTTGGCTCCACCTTCAATTTGCCGCAGATAAGTGGCATTGATGTTACATAATTCCGATAATTTGTCGGCTGTCAGGCCACGAGACTTCCGCACCTCGTTGATGCGCTTTCCCAATTTGCTTTGTTCCATAGTCCACACCCGTCTATTAGCTGTTAGCGATTATTTTATGTACTCTAAGACTACATTATGATTGCGGGTTATAATAGCGTCTGTTAGACTATGTTTTATAAGCTGTCAGCTTTGCTTTTGATTGAAGCTCAGAACAATAGCTTTAGAAAGTGAGGACAAGGTATGATTGTAACCTTTTGTGGCCATGCACAGATCTCGCAGAGTGAGAAAATAGAGAAATGGTTATACGCTGTTACGCAAAAACTGATTGAACAAGGAGCGACTACCTTTTACCTGGGCGGCTATGGAGCCTTTGACTTATTGGCGGCGTCTGTTCTGAGAGCGCAGAAAAAACGGTATCCGCAGATTGAGCTGATCCTTGTTCTGGCATATCTAAACACCGGGAGGAACACTTCCGGTTACGACAGCACCGTGTATCCGCCGTTGGAAACTACGCCACGCCGTTTTGCGATTTCTCACAGAAATCGCTGGATGGTAGAGGCCAGTGATGTGGTAGTAGCGTATGTTCTCCATGATTGGG
>ULWP01063785.1_pt1 | contig 12720 bp, 9 predicted proteins | sample 1960461 | NCBI WGS metagenome assembly ULWP01 (sample SAMEA4835815, study PRJEB28245) | human gut metagenome | biome: gut microbiome; material: fecal sample | place: Denmark | collected 2008
TAATTTTCGACTTTTCAGGTACACCTTATGGTTTGTTAACATTATTGTAGCGCGCAAAGTGCCGGAATGTGTTGCAAAATCGTAAACTCTTATCAGACAATCATCCAAATGTTTGGGTGTATCGTTGACGGACAGGGGCAACGGTGCTATATTCTTTAGTATACTAAAGAGAAGGAGGTTCCCGGACATGCAGGCATTTTCCAGCCATGACATTTTCCAAACGCTGTACCAGCAGATCATGTTGCTGGAATTAAAGCCCGGCTCCACCCTGCGGGAAAACGCATTGTGCGAGCAGTTCGGGGTTTCCCGCACGCCGGTGCGCAGCGTTTTGCAGGAGCTGCGCATTGCCGGGCTGATTGAAGTCACCCCCTACAAATCCACACGGGTCACCCAGCTGGATTTTGACACCATCAGCCAGCAGATTTACCTGCGCAACGCGGTGGAATCCGCCGTGATGACAGACTTTGCCGCTGCCTGCACCCCCGAACAGCTGGCCCAGCTGAAAACCCGCAACGATGCTTTGCGCCGCCTGGCGGCCCAACCCCACCCGAACCCGCGGATGTTTTATGAGCTGGACAGCCGCCTGCACGAAAGCTGGTTTCTTGCCACCGGCAAAGACCAGCTGTGGCAGCTGATCCAGACTTCGCAGAACAGCTATTCGCGGTTCCGCATGCTGGACCTTGTGGCCGTTGGCAATTTTGGCGATATTGTGGCGGAACATGATGTTCTGCTGGATGCCATTGCCCGCAATGATACCGCCGCCATCCGGGCGCAGTGTTCCCGCCATTTGTACGGCGGCGTAACGCGGCTGGGGGAAGAACTTTCGACCAAATATGCGGATTATTTTGTTTCCGGCACCCACTGGCCGGACCATGCAAAGGAGATGCAACCGTGAGCCGCACTGCTACCGTGACCCGCAAAACGCGGGAAACCAACATTACCGTCACCCTGGACCTGGACGGCAGCGGAAAAGCCGACCTGCACACCGGCATCGGCTTTTTTGACCACATGCTGGACGGCTTTGCCCGCCACGGCCTGTTTGATTTGACATTACACTGTGATGGCGACCTGAATGTGGACTGTCACCACACAATTGAAGACTGCGGCATCGCGCTTGGCACGGCCATCCGTGAGGCCCTTGGCGACAAAGCCGGCATTGTGCGTTACGGCAGCTGCATGCTGCCCATGGACGAAACGCTGGCCCTGTGCGCTGTGGACCTTGGCGGACGGCCGTATTTTGTTTATGATGCCAGCTTTGCCGGGCAGAGCTGCGGCGGCATGGATGTGCAGATGGCACGGGAATTCTTTTACGCTGTCAGCTACAGCGCCATGATGAACCTGCACCTGAAGGTGCTGTACGGCGAAAACGACCACCACAAGCTGGAAGCCATGTACAAAGCATTCGCCAAAGCCCTTTCCGCCGCCGCCCGCCATGACGACCGCATTGTGGGCGTGCTTTCCACGAAAGGAAGCATCTAACTACCTCCTAACTTAATTTCGTTTTCCTGGGGCGGGGTCCCGTTTTCAGTATATAAGGGTAACACTGAAAGGAGTAAGTATTATGTACAAGGACATGATGGACACCATTGGTTTTGTTTCGGGGTATGACCCGGAGCTGGGTGCGGCCATGCAGCGTGAGCTGGGCCGCCAGCAGGCAAACATTGAGCTGATTGCCAGCGAAAACATTGTTTCCCCTGCCGTTATGGCTGCCATGGGCAGTGTGCTGACCAACAAATATGCCGAGGGCTACCCCAGCCACCGCTATTACGGCGGCTGCCAGTTTGTGGACCAGGTTGAGCAGATTGCGATTGACCGTGCCTGCAAGCTGTTTGGTGCCAAATATGCCAACGTGCAGCCCCATTCCGGCGCACAGGCCAACCTGGCCGTTTACTTTGCCTTGCTCAACCTGGGCGATACCGTCATGGGCATGGATCTTTCCCAGGGCGGCCATCTGACCCATGGTTCCCCCGCCAACATGAGCGGCAAGAACTACAACTTTGTTTCCTACGGCGTTTCTGCCGAGGACGGCCGCATTGATTACGATGCCCTGGCCAAGCAGGTTGCCAAGGTTCGCCCCAAGCTGCTGGTTGCCGGTGCTTCCGCTTACCCGCGCGCTATCGATTTTGAAAAGCTGGCCGAGATCGCCCACGGTTACGGCGCAATGCTGATGGTGGACATGGCTCACATTGCCGGCCTGGTTGCCGGCGGCATGCACCAGAACCCGGTGCCCTATGCTGATGTTGTGACCACCACCACCCACAAGACCCTGCGCGGTCCCCGCGGCGGCCTGATCCTGACCAACAACGCTTACCTGATCAAGCGCATCAACTCCGCCATCTTCCCCGGCACCCAGGGCGGCCCGCTGGAGCATGTGATTGCTGCAAAGGCTGTCTGCTTTGGCGAGGCACTGAAGCCGGAGTTCAAGGATTATGCCCGCAAGATTGTGGAGAACGCCGCTGCTATGGCCGACGAGCTGACCGCCCGCGGCGTGAAGCTGGTTTCCGGCGGCACCGACAACCACCTGCTGCTGGTTGACCTGACCGATTCCGAGATGACCGGCAAGGAGCTGGAGCACAACCTGGACGAAGTACACATTACTGCCAACAAGAACACCGTTCCCGGTGAAAAGCGCAGCCCGTTTGTGACCAGCGGTGTCCGCCTTGGCACCCCTGCTGTGACCACCCGCGGCATGGGCCCCGCCGAGATGAAAGAGATTGCCGACTGCATCGCAGACTGTATCTTTGACTTTGAGGGCAAGAAAGACGACATCGCTGCCCGCGTTGCCAGCCTGACCGCTCGCTTCCCTCTGTACGAATAATTCCCGCTTTTCCCGCCTTTTTGAAAAAGAGCGGGGCGAAAAGCTTTAATGGGCATCGCACAAATTGATAAAGACACCCCGCAGCGAATCTCTTGCTGCGGGGTGTTTTTTATGGCTGTCTGGCAGAGCTGGGAGCCGAAACCAGCGCGGCATTTCTCATTTTTTTCGCGGGCCTTCTCATTCCTTGCGGACTTTTGCGCAGGCCTTAAAAAATGTTTCCATTTTATAGAATATTGTGATATAATGCAAAGGACAAATAAAATGCCACATAAAGGGAGGCAAAATCATGAAGTTTTTTATTGATACTGCGAATGTAGATGAGATTCGTAAAGCCAATGACATGGGCATTATTGCCGGTGTTACCACCAACCCCAGTCTGATTGCCAAGGAAGGCCGCGATTATGCCGAGACCCTGGCAGAGATCGCCACCATCGTGGACGGCCCCATTTCCGGCGAAGTAAAGGCCACCACCGTGGACGCTGAAACCATGGTTGCTGAGGGCGAAGCCATCTATGCCCTGGACCCCAAGCACATGGTCGTCAAGATCCCCATGACCGCTGAGGGCCTGAAGGCCATCAAGGCACTGTCCGCCAAGGGCATTCCCACCAACTGCACGCTGGTGTTCTCCGCCAACCAGGCGCTGTTGGCTGCCCGCGCAGGCGCTACTTACGTCAGCCCGTTCCTGGGCCGTCTGGACGACATTGGCCAGCCCGGCATTGAACTGATCGAAACCATTCATGACATGTTCCTGAACTACCCCGACATTGACACCCAGATCATTGCCGCTTCCGTCCGTAACCCCATCCATGTAACGGACTGCGCTCTGGCTGGTGCTGATATCGCCACCGTTCCTTACAAGGTCATTGAACAGATGCTGCATCACCCGCTGACCGATGCCGGCATTGAAAAGTTCAAGGCTGACTACATCAAGGTATTTGGCGAATAATTTCTGTCGCTCTGCCCGGTACCGGCTGTCTGCCGGGCCGGGCTTTGTTTTTGCTTAGTTTCTTGCAGATTGCTTTTTTATCCACTATACTTAGTGATGTAATTAAAAGAGAATAAAGAATAATGAATAATGGTTGTGTGACACCCACGGCGTCACATTTTAGTTAGGTCAACTGCTCCGGCAAAAAGCACTCCGACCAAAGCAGTCAACCTATTTTATTCGCGCCGCCGCGGGCGGCGCACTGACATTATTCTTTATTCATTATTATTTATTATTTTATGAAAAAATAACTAGGATGTAATGGGGGTTCCAACCATGGACCAGCAATGGCTCAACACTTACCGCGAAGAAATCGGCGGCTTTTCCAACACGATCCACTCCTTTGCCCAGGGCGAAATTGCCCGCAAGGACTACAAAGGCATTTCCGGCGGGTTTGGCAGTTATGCCCAGCGCGATGCCGCCAAGCATATGCTGCGGCTGCGCCTGCCGGGCGGCCGGGTCACGCCGGAGCGCCTGCACTTTATGGCACAGGCTGTTCAGCAGTACCATGTGCCATTCCTGAAGCTGACCACCTGCGAAGCGATCCAGATGCACGATTTGACCCCGGACGAGGTGCCTGCCATCATGGAGGCCGCCATCCCCTGCGGCATTATCACCCGCGGCGGCGGCGGTGATAACCCCCGCAACATTCAGGCCAGCCCCCTGACCGGCGTGCAGCCCGGCGAAGCTTTTGACGTTATGCCCTGGGCCGAGGCCGCAACGGAGTATCTGCTTTCCATCTGCCGTGACATCCACATGCCGCGCAAGCTGAAGGTTGCGTTCTGCAACGGCGTGGATGACTGTGTGCACACCGCGTTCCGCGATATGGGCTTTGTGGCGCAGCCGGACGGCACCTTTAAGCTGTACATTGCCGGCGGCCTGGGCGGCGGCTGGCGCATGGGCATTCTGGCGGCAGAATCTCTGCCCGCAGAGGATGTGCTGTACTATATCCGCGGCATGATCACCACCTTCTGCCAGCACGGCAATTACCAGAACCGTGCCAGGGCCCGCACCCGCTTTATGCAGGAGACCCTTGGCCCGGACGAGCTGCGCCGCGTCTTTTTGGAGAACGTTGTCGCTGCCAAGGCGGACGAAAGCCTGAAACTGCACCTGACCCCCGCCGCCATTACCAAAACCGGCACCGGCACGCTGGATGACCCGCGCGCCATTGCCCAAAAACAGCCGGGGCTGTACGCTGTGGCGTACCACCCCATTGGCGGCCGCCTGATCCCGGAAAAACTGGTGCAGCTGGACAACCTGCTCAGCACCATCCCCGGCTGCGAATGCCGCGTTGCCCCCAATGAAACGCTGTACATCATCAACCTGACGGCAGACGAAGCTGCCACTGTGCTGGATGCCACCGCAGATGGTGCCAAAACGCTGTTTGAGACCAGCGTTGCCTGCATCGGCGCTTCCATCTGCCAGCAGGGCGTGCGGGACAGCCAGTCCGTTTTGCAGCGCGCTGTGCAGGCCGTGCGGGAGGCTAACATTCCGGACGGTGCCCTGCCCAAAATCTGCATTTCCGGCTGCACGTCCAGCTGCTCCGGCCACCAGGCCGCAGCCATCGGCTTCCAGGGCACGGTTAAAGCGGTGCCGGGCGGCAAGCCTGCCTCGGCGTTTGCCATCTTCCTGGGCGGGTCCGATGCTTTGGGCCATGCCCACTTTGGCGATACCATCGGCACCGTATATGAAGAGCAGCTCCCCGCCCTGCTGGTGGAGCTGGGCCAGGCTGCTGCAGCCGCAGGCCAGAACTGGCAGACCTGGAGCGCAGCTGACCCTGATGCGGTGAACTCCATTATTGCCAAGTACGTATAACCGCTGCTCCCGAAGCCTTTTGTTCTCCACAAGTTCCTTAAGGCAATACCGCACAATTCCCGCCTGACGGCTTAAGCACCGCTCCGGCGGCTGCGGCACGGCATCTGCGTTGCCAAAATGCTCGATAAGACATCCAGTATTATCTGCGCTTTTGGCTTAGCATCTGCCGCACCTCGCTCGCCGTATCGGCACTTAGAATTATGCGGTGTTGCCTTAAAAATTGTGGAAAATCCGGCTTAAAGTATCGTATCTTATCCCCCGCGGCCCCGGTTTTGCACCGGCGGGCTGCGGGGATTTTGTTTTGCGCAAAAAATCCCGGAAATAGCGGACAACCACTGGCATAAACCGCATAAATATGATATAGTATTAAAGTGTAGTGTTATGCCATACAGCCAGGTTCCGGCGGCAAACTGCCCCGGAACCGGCCGAAAACAAAAAGGGAGCATACCTGACAATATGAAACAACAAGCAAACAAGATCCGCGTGGCCCTGCTGTTTGGCAGCTGTTCAAGCGAGCATGAGGTCAGCTGTGTTTCGGCTGCGGCATGGGCGGATGCCCTTGCCACCATGCCGGACCGATATGAAGTGATTCTGGTGGGCATTACCAAACAGGGCCGCTGGCTGAAATACAGCGGCTCTACCGAGGGCATGCGCAGCGGCAGCTGGGAGCAGGATGCTTCCTGCGTGCCCTGCGTGCTCAGCCCGGACCGCAGCGACCATGGCCTGCTGGTGCACAGCGCCAACGGCTATGAACTGCTGCCGGTGGATGTGGTCGCCCCCATCCTGCACGGCAAAAACGGCGAGGACGGCACGATTCAGGGCCTGCTGGAGCTGGCTGCCATCCCCTATGTGGGCTGCGGCGTTCTGGCATCCGCTGCCTGCATGGACAAAGCCGTTGCCAATACCATCATGGACGCCTATCATGTGCCCCACTGCCACTGGTGCAGCGCCGTCCGAGCCGAAGCGGAAACCCAGCGCAGCACCCTGTTGACCCGCGTGGAAAACCGCCTGCCCTACCCGATCTTTGTCAAACCGGCCAATGCGGGTTCCAGCGTGGGCATCACCAAGGCCCACAACCGTGAAGAGCTGAACACCGCCATTGACACCGCCCTGCGGGAAGATGACAAAGTGGTGTTTGAAGAGTTTATTGATGGGCAGGAAGTGGAATGTGCCGCCATTGGCAACCCGGATAACCCGCAGGAAGTGCGCACCACCCGCCCCGGCGAGATTTTGGCCGGCGCAGAGTTTTATACCTATGACGACAAGTATAAAAACGGTATATCCAAGACGGTGATTCCCGCCCACCTGCCGGACCAGAAGCTGGACGAAGTCAAAACGCTGGCCGCCCGCGCTTACCTGGCTTTGGGCTGCGCTGGTCTTGCCCGGTGCGATTTCTTTGTAGAGCACGGCACAGGACGCGTGCTTTGCAATGAGCTGAACACCCTGCCGGGCTTTACCCCCATCAGCATGTACCCCAAGCTGATGGAAAACGAGGGCTACAGCTTTGCCGCCCTGGTTGATAAGCTAATCGGCCTTGCACTGAGCAAAAAGCGAGGTGCTTACTGATGGATACTCGTCCCATCGGCGTATTTGACAGCGGCCTTGGCGGGCTGACCGCCGTGCGCCAGCTGCGCCGCCTGCTGCCGGGCGAAGATATTGTGTATTTTGGCGATACCGGCCGCGTGCCTTACGGTTCCCGCGGGCACGATGTGATCGTGCGGTACGCCCAGCAGGATATCCGGTTCCTGCTTTCCCAGAATGTCAAGTTCATTATGGCGGCCTGCGGCACAGTATCTTCCACCTATCCTTCGGCGGAAGCTGCCCAGCTGCCGGTACCCTACACCGGTGTGATCGGTGCGGCAGCCCGCGCAGCTGCTGCCGCCACCAAAAACAAACGCATCGGCGTGATCGGCACAGCGGCCACCATCCGCAGCGGTTCTTATGCCACCCAGCTGAAAGATCTGGTGCCGGGGGTTCAGATTTTTGCCCGCGCCTGCCCCCTGTTTGTACCGCTGGTTGAAAACGGTTATGTGAACGGCGACAAAGTGACCCAGCTGATGATTGAGGAATACCTGACCCCCGTGCGGGATTCCGGCATTGACACCCTGATCCTTGGCTGCACCCACTACCCGCTGCTGAAAAAAATGATCGGCGATTTTGTGGGCGACAGCGTAACGCTGATTGACCCCGGCAAGCTGACCGCCATTGCCACCGCCACCGCGCTGGATGACCTTGGGATTTCCAGCGGGCGCAGCACCGGCGGCACCACCCGCTTTTTTGTCAGCGATACCCCGGACGGCTTTGCCAAGCAGGAGCGGCTGTTCATGGGCAGCGAAGCGGGCGGCCCGGTGGAACAGATCGCCATTGAAACGTATTAAGGAATTAAACTATTATGGCAAAACCTGTTGAAGAAAATTACCTCATCACCATCAAAGGCACCATGGAGCAGAACGGCGAAAACGACACCGTGGAGCTGATGACCCGCGGCAACTTTGTGCAGCGCGGCAACAGCTACTACATCGTGTATGCTGAAACCGAAGCCACCGGTTACGCCGGATGTACCACCACGGTGCGCGTCAGCCAGGATGCCCGGCTGGTCAGCATGACCCGCTTTGGCAAAACATCCAGCCAGCTGATTATTGAAAAAGGCATCCGCCACCTGTGCCATTACGAAACCGGGTACGGTTCCATCAGCCTCGGCGTGGCCGCTGATGTGATTGAGCACAACCTGCTGCCGGATGGCGGCGAGCTGCAGTTCAGCTACACGCTGGATTCCGGCGCCGAAACCTTAATCAGCCGCAATTCCGTGCTTATCACAGTAGAGCCGCTGAAAAAGCAGGAAACTGAAGTTGAATAAATTTTTAGTTAGGAGTTAGGAAGTAGGAGTTAGGAGTTTTTGGTGTGCGCTGACGCGCACAAATTTTAACGATCAGCTGTGCGGCTGTTTTTCAAAATTGCGGCGCAGGCCGCACCTTAAACTCCTAACTCCTAACCCCTCCCTCCTAACTTCTAAACTGGAGGTACAACGTGAATTACAAATACTATAACCCCCGCAAGGCTGCGCTGGATACGGCGCGTGAGCTGCTGACCAGCGCACTGAATGCTGCTGTGGCGGACGGTTCCCTTCCGGAAGCCCCGCTGCCGGAATTTATTGTTGAGATTCCCGCCGATGTCAAAAACGGCGATATTGCATCCAACGCCGCCATGGCCGGTGCCCGTGCGTTCCACAAGGCTCCGCGCCAGATTGCACAGGCCATTGTGGACCACCTGAACCTGGAGGGCAGCCTGTTCGACCGTGTAGAGATCGCAGGCCCCGGCTTCATCAACCTGTTCCTGGGTTCCCACTGGTTTACCAGCGTGCTGCAGGCTGCTGCCACTGAGCCGGAATACGGCCGCACGGACGGCGGTGCAGGCAAGCGCTACAACGTTGAATTTGTTTCCGCCAACCCCACCGGCCCCATGCACATGGGCAACGCCCGCGGCGGTGCTCTGGGCGACTGCCTGGCTGCCTGCCTGGACTGGGCCGGTTATGATGTGACCCGCGAGTTCTACATCAACGATGCAGGCAACCAGATCCAGAAGTTCGGCAAGAGCCTGGCCATCCGCTACCTGCAGCTGTACAAAGGTGAAGAGGCCGTTCCCCTGCCGGAAGAATGCTACCAGGGCGCTGACATTATTGCTCGCGCCAAAGAGTTTGCCGAAATTCACGGCGATTCCTATGTCGATAAGGACTTTGAAGAGCTGAAAGATGCCCTGATTGCCGATGCCCTGCCCAAGAACATTGCCGGGCTGCAGCGCGACCTGGGCAAGTACCGCATCACCTATGATGTCTGGTTCCACGAAAGCGACCTGCACAAGAGCGGCGCTGTGGATGATGTCATCAAAATCTTGATGGACAAGGGTGCCTGCTACAAGGCCGAAGACGGTGCCATCATGTACCGCAGCGCCCAGTATGCTTCCAAGTACGGCGTTGTAAACCGCAAGAAGGACGAAAACGCCGACGGCGAAGAGGAAGCCAAAGACGAAGTTCTGGTACGCGCCAACGGCATTCCCACCTATTTTGCCGCCGACATCGCCTACCATTACAACAAGCTGGCCGTGCGCGGTTTTGACCGTGCCATCGACATTTGGGGTGCCGACCATCACGGCCATGTAGCCCGCATGAAGGGTGCCATGGACGCCGTTGGCCTGGACGGCACCAAGTTGGATGTTGTGCTGATGCAGATGGTCAACCTGATGCGCGACGGCAAACCGGTGCGTATGAGCAAGCGTACCGGCAAGGCCATCACCCTGACCGACCTGCTGGACGAAGTGCCCATTGATTCTGCACGTTTCTTCTTCAACCAGCGCGAAAGCTCCTCCACTCTGGATTTCGACCTTGACCTGGCTGTGCGCAACGACAGCGAAAACCCGGTCTACTATGTCCAGTACGCCCACGCCCGCATCTGCTCCGTGCTGAAAAAGCTGGAAGCCGCTGGTGTGACCTTTGAGGATGCCGATGCCCTGGATGCCAGCCTGCTGACTGACCCCAGCGAGCAGGCTCTGCTGCGTCTGCTTTCCGCTTTCCCGGCTGAGATTGCTGCCGCAGCAGAAAAGTATGACCCGGCCCGCATTACCCGTTATGTTATCGACATTGCCACGGCGTTCCATCGCTTCTACAATGCCTGCCGCATTCTGGAAGCTGACCCTGCCGTTCGCCAGTGCCGCATGGCCCTGTGCCTGGCCGTGCGCAGCGTGATCCGCAACGTGCTGACCATGTTCAAGGTTACGGTGCCGGAGAGCATGTGAATTAGTTAGGAGTTAGGAGTTAGGAGTTGAATTAGAAATTGGGAATGAGCAATTAGGAATTGGGGCTGCCTGATTACTAAATGCTTATTGTGATGATTTCTGGGGCTGACTTCTTTTAGCTTCTTTTCTCTATTGCTTTAACGATTCTTCAATACAAACTAAAAAGCGTGGGCCTGCCAACCGACAGGCCCACGCTTTTGCACACCCAACATATTTATTATACCACATTCGTCAAGGCAATATCTATCCATAACATGCACGAATAATTCATATTTTGTTTGGGATATCTGCGAATAGACAAATTCCTTAGGGTATTGTATAGTATAGTCACAGAAAGAAAACAGCCGGAGATAAGGAGCTAAAAGCTCCAAGCAAAAGCCACTTTCAATAGCATCGGAACAAGGCACGGCGGTTTTCCCGACAGCTTCAAGCAGATTTCGCAAAGGCTTCCAGTAAGAAGTCTAAATGGGAACACTTGAAGAACTCCGGGAAAGCAGGGACCGGGAGGCTACCGAAGGACTTGAAAGTAAGATGGCAAAGCCGGCAGGATTCGTAAGGAAGGAGGCTCAAGTCCAATGGCTAATTTCAAAGATCCCATTCATCACCGGCGGGCCTGGGCCTGCTGAAAGCAAACGAACCTCATTAACAGCCGCAGGTCATTACCTGTAAAAGATATAAAAGTTAAGATGCAAGGTTCGTAGCTTGCTTAAAATGCAGTGCTCAGGAAATCCCGTCAGAAAAAGTTCCCCGCGTTTACATAGATTAGATGAAGAACTGACGACAGGATTCTAAATAGAAAATTACAGGTTCAAAACCTGGTACGCAAAAGCGTAAATAGAACCCCAGAATCACCGGTGATTGTTATGAAAGATCTAACTCCGCCGAACAAATAATGCTTCACCTGATCTGGCTGGTGCAAGCGCACCGCCCCCAAAAGGAGAAACTCCGATGTACTAGAGCAAAGAGGAATCAACCTCTGGCATCAAATTCAGGTACCCTGCACAAAATTATTGAAGTTCACTTCCCCGTTCCACAGATGCACCAAGAATCGTTTTCCTTGCAAAATGTTTCCAGGCAGCAAATAACGAACCAAAGGGAATCAGAAATTTCAATCAAACGCAAAATCATCGAACAACAGCGAATGAAACCCGTTTCCGATTTGCAAAACAAAGAAAACCAGGTTTAAAAACATTCGATCAAAGTTAAAGGATGAGGTTGCCATGAAAATGTGCAAACGGTCCGAAAAATAATACAATCGGGTATGAGGCTATGACTCCAATCAAGTAAGTTCGCTCCAGCGCCATAAGGGTAGAAGGCGCTGGAGCTTTTTTGTTGTGTTGTGCCGGATGTTTCCGGTCTGCTTATCTCCTCTCGTTTACTTTTGTCTGCATCATTTTTGTTTTGCTACCGCGCTCTAATGCAGCAAATCACTCTAAACACGGCTCTCCCTCCGCCCACAACATTGCACTGTGCGGCGGAGAGTTTTTATGTTTGCGGGCTTTTGTGGAGTATTACGGTACCGGTATTCCATCGCAATTTCGGTTTTCTGAATTTTGTTGTTGACATTTCTGTAATATTGCGTTATGATAGCCACAAGGTCCAGAATTTTACAGAATACTGGAATGATAGGTTTTTCGCTATCTTTTTATTGTTCTGTATAATGCCCAAATCGGCGGCTGCCGGGCTGCGTTTTACGTTTAGGATTTCTTTTTCCAATATCGTTCACCCGCCTTAAAGTGTATTTGAAAACAAGAAAAAGATAGACTAAATTTTTGACTTTTCAGATACACCCTAGGATTCCGGTATTTCCGCTGTAAGTTTTGTTTGGCGTTCCCTTGGCAGAGGGTACACCAAAATTCTCTTGTTCACCTTTTTTCTTCGTGAAGTGTGCAGCAGCGCTTCACCATTTTTTAGCTATCGTGATTACAGATTTCTGTTACATTGAAGGAGGCTTTATGGAACAACTTACGATTGATACCGGCCTGCGCGAATACGCGGTCAATGGCGGGCCGGAGCACGGCGGCGGAGTGCTGCGCTTTAACCCCAGCGACCCCAATGTTTACAGCCGTTTTTGCACCCTGCAAAATCAGCTGCAAGAGCTGGAACAGCAGGTGCAGGCGCAAAGCCCCACTGGGACCGATGCCATACAGCTGCTGGCCCAGGCGGATCAGCGCGCCAAGGGGCTGCTGGCGGAAGTATTTGGCCCCGGCAATGATTTTGACGCCATGCTGGGCGGCACCAATCTGCTGGCGGTTGCTGGCAACGGCGAGCGGGTCATCACCAATCTCTTTGCGGCATTGCAGCCCATTCTGGA
>ULWP01044353.1_pt1 | contig 12666 bp, 8 predicted proteins | sample 1960461 | NCBI WGS metagenome assembly ULWP01 (sample SAMEA4835815, study PRJEB28245) | human gut metagenome | biome: gut microbiome; material: fecal sample | place: Denmark | collected 2008
AAGGAACTGCAGAGCTTGGGTATCCAGCCAGATATCTTGGTATTACGAACAGAGCACGAATTGGATGCAGGACTGAGAAGGAAGGTTGCCAATTTCTGCAACGTCTCTCCGGAGGCAGTGGTTCAAAGCATCGACCAACCGACCATTTATGAAGTGCCACTACGCATGCAAGAGCAGGGGCTTGACGCCACCATTCTGCGAAAGTTGAACATGCCTGTTGGCGACACCCCGGAATTGGGACCTTGGCGTACTTTTTTGGAACGCAGACACAAAGCGACAAAAACCGTAAATATTGGTCTTGTGGGAAAATACGACTTGCAGGATGCCTACAAAAGTATCCTTGAATCCCTCTCGCAAGCTGGTACATATAACGACTATAAAGTCAAGACGCATTTCATCAATAGCGAAAAACTGACTGAGGAAAATGTGGCAGAGCAACTGGACCGCATGTCGGGCATTATCATTTGTCCAGGATTCGGCCAACGCGGCACTGAGGGGAAGCTAATCGCTGCAAAATATTGTCGTGAAAAAGACAAACCCACTTTCGGTATTTGTCTGGGCATGCAGATGATGGTCATTGAATTTGCACGCAATGTCTTGGGCTATGCCGATGCAAACAGCGTTGAGATGGACGCCAAGACGCAACACAACGTCATAGACATCATGGAAGACCAAAAGAATCTCACCAATATGGGAGGCACCATGCGCTTGGGCGGCTACGAATGCCAGCTCAAAAAAGGCAGCAAGGTGCGCGAGATTTATGGTAAAGAAATTATCCGTGAACGCCATCGCCATCGCTATGAATTCAACAATGAATACCGCGAGGAATATGAGAAAAACGGCATGATATGTGTCGGTGTCAATTCCGAATGTAACCTGGTTGAAATCATAGAAATACCCGCGCTCAAATGGTATATCGGAACGCAATTCCATCCAGAATACTCCAGCACAGTGTTGAATCCGCATCCGCTTTTTGTTGATTTTGTCAAGACGGCCATTTCAACATTGGAAACGGGAAAAGCATGACACCTCCTTCAAGATAACACAAACAAAAAAACACACATTACCAAGTAGGTGGTCAGAAATAATGCTCTTGGCATATATTTTATAAAATTATTTTGACCACCTACTTATATATCGACTAAAATAACACTTTAGGAACGAACAAATTAACCAATAAATTACTCACTGAATAATAATGGACAAAAACACTATTATCGGATTACTTCTAATTGTTGCCGTGATGTTTGGATACGGGTACTACAACAGCAGTCAGCGCCCCCAAGAAACTCCGGCAAACACAACGCAAAACGTTGCTAAGGAAAACACGCAAGATGCTACGGCGGCACAGAAGCAAAAGGAGGAGACCACCATCGACTCCACAAAAATTTTTGCCGCTCATGCTGTTGAAAGAGACAGCATCATCGGCAAAGAGCCGCAGTACGTCACCCTCAAGAATAAAAACATCACTGTCAGCATTAACCGCGTCGGCGGAATGATTTGCGGTGTCAAACTCAACAATTACCGCAGCTACAATGATTTCCACGAGAATCGCGATGTCCCATTGCAACTCTACGATAAGAATTTTGCGCATCTTGACATCGCTCTGCCTTTGCAGGAAGGCGTATTAAACACAAAGGATTATGTATTTACGCCTGTTGATACAAAAGATTCCACAAGCGTGACCATGCAAATGGTTGGCCGCGATAGTAGCGTTTTTGCAATCAGATACAATCTGTTGCCGGGCGACAACTACATGATGAATGTTGAAATCATCACGTCTGGCATCAAAAAGCATCTGGCCGTAAACGCTTCAAACGCTATTGTTCTTGACTGGAAGCAGAAGATTCAGCAATATGAGAAGGGCGAATATTTTGAAAATCAATATTCAACCATCACGTACAAGCTCCATAACGATGATACAAAGAAGATCAGTGAACATGGAACGGAAAGAGAGACGGCGGAAAGCGCTGTCGATTGGGTGGCATTCAAAAATCAGTATTTCAGTAGCGTCTTGATTGCACCAAAGAGCGAGTTTACAAATGTAAACATGGAGAGCGTTGAACTTAAAGACGAACCAGGATTCTTAAAGGATTATCACGCCACCATGAATTTGCCCATTGCTTCAGACAATGCACAGGCAACGACCCTGCAATTCTATTTCGGACCAAACAGCTTCAACCTGCTGAAGTCGATGGACAAGAACAAACTGGGAGAAAAGGACTATGACCTTGAAGACCTGGTTTATCTCGGATGGCCCCTTTTTAAATGGATCAACCGCTTCTTCACCATCTATGTGTTTGACTTCCTGACCAGTCTCGGCCTGCCAATGGGCATTGTGTTGCTCCTCATCACCATCTTGCTCAGAGTCATCGTGTACGTCCCGACCAAGAAGAGCTTCTTGAGCAGCGCGAAGATGCGTGTGCTTCGTCCGAAGATCGATGAGATTAGCAAGAAATATCCCAACAAGAATGATGCCATGAAGAAGCAGCAGGAAACCATGGCATTGTATTCCCAGTATGGCGTCAGTCCGATGGGTGGATGTTTACCGGCATTGATTCAGATGCCTATCTGGATTGCGATGTTCAACTTTGTGCCAAATGCCATTGAGCTTCGCCAGCAAGGTTTCCTCTGGGCTGATGATTTGTCAACCTACGACAGCGTATGGGACTTCGGGACAAACGTATGGGGCATCGGCGACCACCTCAGCTTGTTCTGCCTCCTTTTCTGTGCAACCAACTTCATTTACAGTTTCATGACCATTCGCCAGCAGCGCGAGTCGATGTCGGGAGAACAAGCGCAACAGATGAAGATGATGCAATGGATGATGTATCTCATGCCCGTCATGTTCTTCTTCATGTTCAACCGTTATTCAGCTGGTCTGAACTATTATTACTTCATTTCTCTTTTGGCCAGTTCCTTGACCATGTGGTACCTGCGCAAACGCACCGACGATGCCAAACTGCTGGAAAAACTGGAAGCTAATTATCAGGCCAACAAAAACAACCCTAACAAAAAGTCAAAGGGATTGGCTGCAAGATTTGAAAACATGCAGAAACTGGCGGAACAGATGAACGCTGAGCGCAACAACGCCGCCAACAAGCATTAAGTAATGCCCAAATAAATAAATTCCGTAATTTTGATAGTTCGTAAAGCTTCATTTACATGCTCCTCAAAATTGCGGAAGTTATTTTTTTTCAAGAGAGCGCTAAGGTAGAATCCCATACGCACATACAAAAAGGATTCATCTCCCACCATCCACAAAACCGTCCTCCCCAACAGAAAAATAATTGATAACTTAACCATACAATGAATTTTAAAATCATGCTTATGTCTGCCGCGCTAATGACGGGCACCATGCAAATCCATGCACAAGGCAGCGATGCTGCTACGGTTGTGGTTGAAAAGCCCCGTGCAGACTTCTCCTCTGGACGACTGACCCCTGAATCCTTATGGAGCATGGGGCGTATCGGAAATGTCTCTTCTACGACTGACGGTAAAGTGATAACGTATGCCGTTACTTACTACGACATCAAGTCGAATAAAGGCAACAGCGTTATTTACGTAAAAGACCTTCAAACCGACAAAACCCATGCAATCTTTAATGGAGGCAATTCGCCGGTATTCATCAAGAACGGAAAAGAAATAGCCTTCTTGTCTTCACGCAACGGATCATCACAAGTATGGTCAGTCGGTATCGACGGAAAAAATGCACGCCAGATTTCCCACGCGCAAAAAGACGTTGAAGGATTCTTATTCTCGCCCGATGAGAAGAAAGTCATCTTGATCCACAGCGTCGACAACAATACTGTCATCGAAAAAAAAGAAAATGACCTACCATTGGCAACAGGCATGGTCATCAACGATTTGATGTACAAGCATTGGGATCAATACAACACCTCCTCCCCCCACCCATTCATCGCCGATTTCGATGGCGCCTCTAACATCTCTGAAGGCACCGATATGCTGGAGGGAGAACCCTTTGAATGCCCGATGCTCCCATTTGGCGGTGTTGAACAACTGGCGTGGAGCCCAGATTCAAAAAGCATTGCATACACTTGCCGAAAGAAGGTTGGAAAGGAATACGCAACAAGCACAGACAGCGACATCTTCCTTTACGATTTATCTAACAAAACAACAAAAAATCTTTGTAAGCCAAGCAATTATGCAGCACCTTCTGTCATTTACACCAAGACATTACAAGACCAAAGCGTCAACAAGACAGAGACAGACTGCAATGTAGGATACGACCAAAATCCTCAGTTCTCGCCCAACGGACGCTACATTGCCTGGACAAGCATGGAACGCGATGGATACGAAAGCGACCGCACACGCCTCTGTGTCTATGACTTCAAGACAGGAACAAAGTCATACGTAACGGAAGTATTTGAAAGTGGCGTCAACGAATTCGGATGGGACGCCGACAACAACCACATTTTCTTCAGCGGCGTATGGCATGGCCAAACCCAATTATATCGCACGGATCTTAAGGGGCATGTCAAGCAACTGACCAACGACACCTGCGATTATTCATTGGTTCAAGTCATTTCGAGCAAGCTCCTGTTGGCAAAGCGCCAAAGCATGCAACGCGCTGACGAAGTCTATCTGGTTAATGTCAGAAAAGACAAGGGATTTGCACATCAGGTAACTTTTGAAAACAAGAATTTCTACGACAACTTGGAATGGGGCGATGTCAAGGCACGCTGGGTGAAAACTGTCGATGGGAAGCAAGAGCTTTGCTGGGTGATTTATCCTCCCAAATTCGACGCATCAAAGAAATATCCAGCCTTGCTGTTCTGCGAAGGCGGCCCGCAGTCGCCTGTAAGCCAGTTCTGGAGCTTCAGATGGAACATGCAAATCATGGCGGCAAACGATTACATCGTCATTGCCCCCAACCGCCGCGGCCTCCCCGGCTTTGGCATGGAATGGCTGGAAGAGATTTCTGGTGACTACACAGGACTTTGCATGCAAGACTATCTCTCGGCCATCGATGACCTCTGCAAGGAAACATACGTAGACAAAGAACGACTGGGAGCCGTTGGCGCCAGCTTCGGCGGATTCAGTGTCTATTGGCTGGCCGGCAACCATAACAAGCGTTTTAAGGCATTCATCGCACACGACGGCATCTACAACACGCAACAGCAATATGTTGAAACCGAGGAACTGTGGTTCCCCAACTGGGATTTAAAATCAGCCCCTTGGGAAAAAACAGCCGCCGGCGAAATGCAGAAAGCCTATGCCACCTCTCCGCATCTTTATGTAGACAAATGGGACACCCCCATTTTGTGCATCCACGGTCAGAAAGATTTCAGAATCGAATACACACAAGCCGAAAGCGCCTTCACGGCTGCACGCATGAGAGGAATAGACGCACAAATGCTGCTTTTCCCTGATGAAAACCATTGGGTGTTGAAGCCGCAAAACGGCATCCTCTGGCAGCGCACCTTCTTCCGCTGGCTCAACAAATATCTCAAGAAGTAAACAACAATCAGAAAGCAGGCGGCAAGGGAGACTGGAATCAGTTGCCATTGAAGCGTTTCTGCGCTCAGCCATTTGTCCCTACCAACAAGAGCAAATGGCACTGAGCGCTCCCCACAAAGCACTCAAGGCGCACTCGTTTTCCGCAACAGCCTCACCCCGATAGTCCACTTAGTAATGGTGAAACAATAAGTAGATCAATATTGACAGGGTATAAGAATACAACTCCTTATCCCTCAAAATTGTTCAACTCATTCTTTACCCATTACATAATTTATAGTATAACAACAATGACACAAACTCTTCAAAACAAACTGAGCAATTCAAAAAAAGCCCGCTGGACAGCGCTTATCTTAGTCAGCATCACCATGATGTTGGGCTATTTCTTCACCGACGTCATGTCTCCGTTGGAACCATTGCTGACAGAAGCCCGCGGACTGACAGAAGCCCAGGGAGGAACAGGCTTCGGTTTGGGATGGACATCCGACGAGTATGGCTTCTTCTCCGGAGCCTATGGTTATTTCAACGTATTTCTCCTCCTCCTCTTCTTGGGCGGAGTCATTCTCGACAAATTCGGCATACGCTTCACCGGCATCATGTCAACCATCTTGATGTTCCTCGGCGCAATCCTCAAATGGTATGCTGTCTCACACAACTTTGAAGGAACTATCAATGTCCCGTTCTTTGGCGAATATCAAACCCAAGTTGTGTTGGCGGCCACAGGATTCGCCATTTACGGTGTCGGATGTGAAATCGCAGGTGTCACCGTGACAAAAATTCTTGTGAAGTGGTTCACAGGTCACGAACTGGCATTGGCTATGGGACTTCAAGTTGCCTTGGCACGTATCGGAACAGCCTGTACATTGGCCTACTCTTTGCCATTCGCCATGGGAAAACACATTGAATACGTGGACACACATTCCGTGGGAGACTTCTTTGCCAACATCAATGCCGGCATCATCAATGGTTTGACGTCCTTAAAGGATTTTTTAGGGCTTTCCTCTGGTGTTCAGGCATCAGTGGCCTTGGGCGCCGCCATGTTGTGCATCGGCATGATTGCCTATCTTGTTTATTGCGTTATGGACAAGAAGGAAGATGCCTCCGCAGCAGCAATCCAAGCAGAAAATGAAGAAGGATTCAAATTCTCCGACCTAAAAATTCTCTTTTGCAACAGAGGATTTTGGTACATCGCTGTGCTCTGTCTGATGTTCTATGCGGGCGTATATCCCTTCTTGAAATTCGCAACCAAACTCATGGTCATGAAATACAGCGTTCCAGAAAGTACGGCAGGTCTGATTCCTGCCATGTTGCCGTTTGGAACAATCTTCCTGACGCCGATTTTCGGAAGCATCTACGACAAGTTCGGTAAAGGCGCAACCCTCATGCTCATCGGCAGCGTGCTGCTCACCATTGTCCACGTGACACTTGCCCTGCCGCTCAACTCATGGATCATTGCCATCATCGCCATGACCGTGCTGGGCATCGCCTTCGGCTTAGTCCCTTCTGCGATGTGGCCGTCCGTGCCCAAGATCATCCCGATGGAATACCTCGGCACAGCCTACGCGCTCATTTTCTATATCCAAAACATCGGCCTTGCCCTTGTTCCCGTCTGGATTGGAAAAGTCAATCAAGCCAACACAATGACCGACGGGAAAACCATTGACTATACGGAATCCATGACCATTTTTGCCTTCTTCGGCGTGGTGGCCATCATCATTTCCCTTCTTCTGATTTTTGAAGACAAACGCAAAAAATACGGGTTGGAAAAACCTAATATCGAAAGAAACTGACAGGGGGTTGCCAATCCTCAAGGCCTGAATCAATAAGATGTCATAAACGAAGGGAGGGGCGTTCTGAAACGACAGCAGAACGTCCCTTCTCATATATAAAGACTTCTGCGAAAGTTATTTGTTTACCCTCCCCCGCCCCAATCTCTGCCTATTATCTCTGCCTATTAAAAGACTCGTCTATATTTAGAGATTTAAAATTCGGAGAATCCAATAAAAATTCTTATATTTGCGTGTTTTTAGCGGAATCAATTCCGACACGGTCTGAAGATAGACTCGTCTGTGATATTTCAAGATTCTATTTTGTAGTTCCAGACGGTGCTACTAGATACCTGAAATCGGAATACTCAAAAACATATAAAGAAAATTATCAAGAAATGAATCCAATATTTATAGCCGGTCCGTGTGTGATTGAATCAGCAAGCCTGTTGGATGAAGTGGCGAAACAACTCATCTGCATCAAAAACAAGTTCAATGTTGAGGTGTATTTTAAGGCGTCGTTTGACAAGGCCAACCGCACTTCCATCCATTCGTTCCGCGGACCTGGCCTTGAAAAAGGCCTGCAAATGCTGGCCGACATCAAAGAACGCTACGCCCTCCCCCTGCTGACAGATATCCATGAAAGCTATCAGGCCGCCGCAGCTGGCGAGGTTGTCGATGTGTTGCAAATCCCCGCTTTCCTCTGTCGGCAGACTGATCTTCTCGTAGAAGCCGCCAAGACGGGGCGCATTGTAAACATCAAAAAGGCGCAGTTTCTCTCGGGTGAAGACATGAAATATCCCGTTGAAAAATGCCGTGAGGCAGGAGCGAATGAAGTTTGGCTGACGGAACGCGGCAACGTCTATGGCTACAACAATCTTGTTGTAGACTTCCGCAATATTCCAATAATGAAGCCTTTGGCCGACCGCGTCATCATGGACTGCACGCATAGCGTGCAACGTCCCGGCGGCGGGAACGGAAGCACAAGTGGTGATCGCCAATTTGTGCCAGCCATGGCCATGGCTGCCAAGGCTTTTGGTGCAGAAGGCTATTTTTTGGAAACGCATCCCGACCCAGACAGGGCTTTGAGCGACGGCCCTAACATGTTGCCGCTTGAAAATCTCCCCGCCTTGGTGGGCGACTTGCTGAAATAACCTCCGAAACGACGACGTTTATCACCATGCGGGAAACGCGGGCGGTTCATGCAGGAAAGGCGAATTGAAAGATGTTGTTTTTGAACGCACCCGAATGAATCATCCAGAAAACCGTTTTCTTCAGAGTTCTATCCCCCACGCGCGAAGACGAATGGGGCTAATGTGGGGTTGCTTCGCTAGCAGCTTCTGCACGAATAGCTACGCTCCACAACAGCAAGACCCGCATAGAATCGTTTCGAACATATATATGACCTCACATGCTTAATTTTGAATTATGAGTAAATGGACTGAAACAGCCATCAAATGCTTGCGCGATGAAAGCGAAGCATTGTTGGAACTGATACCTTACATTGATGAAAGTTTTGACAAGACCATTGAACTGATACTGAAATGCAAGGGCAAACTTATTGTCACTGGCGTCGGGAAAAGCGGACACATCGGTGCCAAAATTGCCGCTACATTGTCGAGCACGGGCACTCCGAGTTTTTTCATCAACCCCTTGGACGCATTTCATGGTGACTTGGGCGTCATCATGAAAGACGATGTGGTTTTGGCCATTTCAAATTCAGGACAGACAGACGAGCTGCTCCGCTTCCTGCCCTATCTTCTCGAACGGCAAATTCCTGTAATCGGGATGAGCGGTAATCCAGAATCTTTGTTGGCAAAATATTCCACGACACATTTGAATACCGCCGTAACGCACGAGGCATGTCCCCTCGGTCTAGCTCCCACCTCCTCAACCACTGCGGCCCTTGCAATGGGCGATGCCTTGGCTTGCGCCTTGATTGTGGCCAGAGGATTCAAAGCGTCTGATTTTGCACAATTCCATCCGGGAGGAACCCTCGGACGCCGTTTGCTGACTAAGGCAAAAGACGTGATGCGAACAGATGACCTTCCTGTCATATCTCCCGACATGAAATTGGGCGAAGCCGTGATTCATGTGAGCCGCGGACGTCTGGGCTTATGTGTGGCTGTGAGCAACGAAAAAATCTGCGGTCTTGTGACAGACGGCGACATTCGTCGCGCCATGGAGAAATCGCAAGATGTGTTCTTCAAACGAACCGTGGCCGACATCATGTCGGTACACCCAAAATGTGTCGGACCTGAAACGAAAATCACGGAAATCGAACGCATTTTCCAGCAGTTTAAAATCCATTCTGTATTAGTGGTTGACGCCGACAACCATCTGCTCGGCATTGTCGACTCGTTCCGGGCAATGATCTGATTTCGGTGCCAATGGGATGGCTGGATTTGCAACCAGTGTGCCCCCAAACGCGCTCTACATTGAAACACCCCTAAACGTAATTCAGATCATTTACCCATGACGAATGGCAGAAAAAAAAATCCCAACAGAGGACATCACAACAAATCTCTTTCCGTTGGGTGCCCTGCGAATATAAGCGAAAACTTTTTGCGGCATACACTTCTCGTGGTATTAGTATCCGCAGCAATGTTCCTCCCCTCCTTGCTGCATGCCTCGCCGGCAGAAGACGAACGGCCTTCTGTCTCCTTTCCGCATCCAGAATGGCTGGACTCCACATGTGAGAGGGAACAACGGGTTGACTCAATGGTTGCCCTCTATCTCTCAAAAGAATGGCACGTTAATTTTTCATCAAACAACCGCATAACGGTTTTCAAGCGCGGTCAAGAAAAATTCGACGACCTCTTTGAGGCCATCAGGCAGGCACGGAGTAGCATACATTTAGAATACTTCAATTTTCGAAACGATTCCATATCTCAGCAATTGTTCACGCTATTGGCTGAATGCGCATCGAGGGGCGTAAAGGTACGGGCGCTTTTCGATGGATTTGGCAACAGTTCGAATAACCGTCCTTTAAAACAGAAGCACCTTGAAATGCTGCGTGAACACGGCATCGAAATTTATGAGTTCGATCGCGTCCGCTTTCCCTGGATAAACCATGCACTCCACCGCGACCACCGCAAAATCGTTGTGATAGATGGTCTCGTTGCCTATACCGGCGGCATGAATGTGGCTGATTATTACATCAACGGAAAGGCCGAATTCGGAGAATGGCGTGACATACATGCACGCATAGAAGGCGACGCTGTTGCTGATTTGCAGAGCGTTTTTTTGGACTTTTGGAACAAGGTGACAAAGCAGAATATTCATGGAACCGAATACTATCCAGGTGAACGTGATGCACGCCGCTTTTTCGCGAATCTGAAAGCCGACACGTCGGTTTCCTCAGGAGGGAAAGTCATTGGCGTTGTCAATCGCGACGTTAAAGAAACACCGCGTATCATACACGACACCTTCCTGAAAATCATCAACAATTCAAAAAAACAGATTCAGATTATCAACCCTTACTTCACCCTCTGCGGACATATCAAAAGAGCTTTGAAGCGGGCTTGCAAAAGAGGTGTTGACGTGCAGATAATGGTGTCTGAAAAAAGCGACATCCCCATAACGCCACGCATCGTTGAACACAACGTACGCCAACTGATGAAAGCTGGGGCGAAGGTCTATTTTTTTCAGGGCGGTTTCCATCACAGCAAAATCATGATGGCCGACAGCGCATGCAGCTTTATCGGTTCGGCCAATCTCAACAGCCGCAGTTTGTCGTTCGACTATGAGTGTAACCTTTTTATAGCCGACAAGGCGACAACGGCGGAATTACAGAAGATTTTCGAGACAGATAAGGAGCAACGTTGTTTCCTTCTGACGCTGCAACGCTGGAAATCCTTTTCCCGTTGGCACCGTCTGCAAGGACACCTATTCCGCGTGCTTGCGCCAGTCGTAGACAACAATTGATTCTGCTTTTGTTTCAGATGTCACCCTTGAAGATGAAATGCGCCTTCTCCAACAAGGACGCTTTTGGGGTCTCTCCATAGAGAAAAATCAAGACACCTACTACGCATAGACTTTCTTGTCTTGATTTTCTGTATATATTTATAAGTAATGGTAAAACAGCTCCTTACTCCAAAAATTGGTCAAATTATGTTTTCACCATTACTTACTGACCATCTTCAGAAGGGGGAACATTCTATATAATACATCCTGCTTAAAAATTAGTTCAACAACAAATGGGCGAACAGTCATTAACAATAACAAAAGGGGTTGCAGCCGTTTTCATCGTTCTGTCCCTGTCGGGGGCTCCCGTGTTTCTTCGCGATTCCCTCTCCCAATTCTCCCTGCCCCTTCTGATGCTTTGTACGGGGTATTCCTTAAGCAACAGCAAACATGAAAACGCAGATACGTTCCTCGGTGCAAGCGTGAGAACGATCTATTGGCCGTTTTGGTGTTGGAGTCTATTTTTCCTTGTGACACACAATTTATTTTCATGGTTGCACATTGTCAATGCTCCCGCATATAGCGGCCATGATCTCTTCCAGAGACTTTGGAACATCACGTTTTGTATGTCGGACTTCGACGGGGAACTCGCAATGTTATTTTGGATTTTCAGGGCCCTCCTCGTTGCAAGCGTGTTCCAATTCTTCTGCTTCAAACTATTCAGGCACATCCGTCCGGCAGATTCCATAGAAAAAACCGCCTACATTGTTGCCGCAGGTGCTTTCGTTTTGACAATTTGGCAGCAACTTTCAGGACTCAGCATCGCGATTCTTCCCGATGGCGGGTGGCGCGAAATGCTCTCTGCCATTCTCGTTGGTATCGGTTTTTCCTTCGGATTGACTTCACACCGCCTACGCCTCAATATCCCGGTTCTGGCCGCCTGTTTTCTTGTATCAATGCTGGGAGCCATTTATTGCCCCTGGAACATGACAAACGGCGTTAATGCAACGCATCTGTTTATCCTCCTTCCTTCCTGGCTCTGCGCTTTCGTGCTCATACGCGCGCTTTCAAATGCGCTCTGTCGCAAGCCCAACTTGCTTGCCTCAGGTTTGACTGTCATCGGCAAACATGCACTCAGCATCATCGCCTTCACTCCTCTCTCCTTCAAGTTTGTCGCAGCCATAGGGGCAGCGTGCTGCGGCCTTCCCTGGAGCACCGTCGGCGGAGTTTCCCTCCCAGTTCCCTCCGCAGGCGTCATCCTTTGGCCCTTCACCTTTATAGCAGGCATCTGCCTCCCCATTATCGTGACATATACTTATCGACGCATCGACAAAAGAGTGGATATGTCCTTCGGCAACATCCTGCGCATGCTGCTGACTCTAACCATCACGCTCGCAGTCTTCGCAGCAAAAACAGTCAGATATGTCGCAAGGAAAATCTATGACGTCATTCTCGCCACAGCCACCGCTCTCAAAGACATCGTCAAGGCTTCAAGTCCGAAAGAAGAATAAACGCA
>ULWP01008648.1_pt1 | contig 12320 bp, 15 predicted proteins | sample 1960461 | NCBI WGS metagenome assembly ULWP01 (sample SAMEA4835815, study PRJEB28245) | human gut metagenome | biome: gut microbiome; material: fecal sample | place: Denmark | collected 2008
GGCGGAGAGAAAATAGCCCCGCGGCGCTTTCTGCGGGAAGGAGGTATAAGCTTCGACTTCCCGGAGGCAAGACAGCAAAAGAGGAAGATACCAAAGGGTATCTTCCTCTTTTGTGATTGTCCACAGGTTTTGTTGTCAGTGATTTACTCTTTCACACCCTTGATTCTCTTTTGAATATCCTCCACCGACGGCAGTTGGCGTTCCAGTTCTTCCAGCAGACTGCTGGTGATTTGATAGGCGCTGACGCCGATGGGCTTGCTCATGTCCTTGAGAGAATACTCCAACTTTTATTCATGAACTCTGTGGTTAGGATCAAGCCGGATAATCTTATATATTCCATCTTCGCTTACCACATGAATACGAAAGGACTTCGTGACTTCATAATGATAAACCTGCAAGCCACGATAAGTATCATCTTTATCCGGCTTGCGCGCAAAAGATTCATCAACTTGCTGAACAGACATTTGTGACACTTTGTCAAGAAATCCTTGTAGTTCTTTATTATTACGCTTTTCTAATTCCGTCAAAGTGAACTTCTTTTCCAAAGGATATCTAAAGCCGAGTATAAACGGTACATCGCGTTTATTGGTAAGCAATTGTCCCGTTATCTTTGTTCCAGTTCGATTAGTTAATACACTCATTATGTCTTGCCGCCTAAATAGATTGACGAATAATACCGTTTCATTGCTTCGGGCGAAATCCGGACATTGCAACGTTCATCTGGCGAATATCCAGCTCGAGCTTCAATCCAAGGAGGTTCACTATGGCTCAAAGCTTCTAGCGCATTACCCGTATGATCACCGTAGGTTTCCCAAACACTTTCCAGTAATTCCACGTCACCATCGGCAATATTTGAAACATATTTTCCAGCAATCCGAATGCTGTTGTATCCAAAATTCTTAAACTTATCATATAATGGTGGCGAAACTGGGCCATGAATCCATGCTTCAAACACTGTATCCATGAGTCGATAGTTATTTAACGCGTAACACCATGCCTGTGCATAATAACAAAGCTTCTGAAGTTTTTTCTGTGTCATGGGTTCCTTTGACAAAAACCAATTTGCAATATCAAAGACGCTATACCGTCCGTTATCTGGCGCATCAACTAATTCATGTATAGGAATCAATTGAAAAGAACTAGTGTCCGACGTGGATTCGTTTCGAAAGGAACTCAGCCCAGAAGAATATGCATTATAGCTTGAATTCATTATCTTGCTCATATTTTACTTCGCCCTCCGACATCATTATTCGTGCTGTCTGCTGATTATCAACCGATTCATCATGTCGCCAGCCTTCAAATGTTTTGTCAACCTGAATAGCCGGGCCATTTGGTGTCGTTACCGTCGAACAGCGTCCCTCGGTAACAAAGAAGTCGCTACCGCCTACAACACTTTCAATAAACCCTCTCCTAACAGCATATGCTCCTTGGATTAACTTAGGATCGAATATCTGGCCAAGACCAAGCTCTTGGCTGAAGTCATCATAAAGATTTTTGATAATCTCATACTGTGTACTGGTAGGCTTGGCAACATTCAATTCTAATTCTTCAGCAGCCTCTCTTCGGTTAATAGTATAATCGTGGCTGCCGGAATCGCTACAAAGGAAATCAATGATACGACTAACCTTGCCGTCATCAGCAACTTGGTTTTTTAAAAGTTTTCCTGCCAACATTTTAATTTGCGCCCGCGAACGATATACTTGCCCCAAAACTAAAGGGTGCACATACTCCGAAAGTTTTATTAATACATCGCTAAGGGCATTTCCATCAGAAATTCCAAACTCGTCTTTTGCGAGTTCAATATAACCCTTTACCGCTTCAACGCTTACCGGCGTCGTTTGCTTTGCTGGATCATTAGGAATAATCGGATTCATTGGGGAATTAAGACTCGGGTCTATTGGACTTAAGGTTGCCTGTTTAGTCATTATAATTTTATTGGCTCCTAGGCTAATAATCGTTCCGGCGCTATGTGCTTTATGAGGAACAACCACAAGCAAATCTTCGCAATACATTCGCAAAAGATTTACGATATTCCATGCTGCCGAAGTATCTCCTCCGCGAGTATAGAGATACAAAACTATTCTTTCAACAGGGCCAATTTTATCAAGCTGCGCAATGAATAGATCTATCACATCTTGCGCAATTCTTGTTTCAAAACCAGGGCGATCGCCGGTTATATACGCAATGACTGCACCTTGAAATTCATCCTTAAGCTGCTTATAGTATTCCACTCTTGAGCTATACATAATCTCCCCCTCCTTATCGTTATTATAGCATGTAACTGCTCTATTTCAACTATTTTTTCTCTTATTGCCCATACATCTAAGTTCTATCTTCTTCAAAAAGTTGTCTGTTCTTATGCAACAATGTAAAAATATTTAATCGCCACTTGCGCTACTTGCGTTTTTTGTTTTGGCCTCCACATGATGCGTCAATATGGTTTTAACTGAACAGGTCGAAATTACCATTTTGATGCAAAAAGATCGTTTTGATAAGCATATATGAGGTACTATACCCAGTACTATCGACTTACAAGGAGGTTTACTTATGCCCACCGCGTACCCAGCAGATTTCAAGCAAAAAGTCATCAAGCGCTATCAAAACGGAGAAACCATCAAATCTCTCAGCCACGAACTGCACATTGCCCAGGGGACACTTTACCGCTGGCGGAAGGAGTACTGTTCCATCCAAGGAATAAACCGTACCTACACACCAAAGGAGTTCGACGCCATTTCAAGACGGTTAACGAAGCTGGAACATGAAATGGAAATCATCCGCCTTTCACAGTATATAACGAGTGTTCCCTTGCAAAAAAGGCTTTCCATATTGGAAAGTCTCTACCACCAATCGGATAATGCATATAGCGTTTATGAGCTATGTGAAGCACTGGATGTCGCTCGCGGTACATTTTACAACCACATCTTTCGCCGTGCAGACCGCAGCCAGCGTGACCAAGAACAGGCGCAACTCATACGTCTGGTACAACAGGCCTTCGACGACAGCGGCCAGCGGTATGGTGCCGAAAAGATTCGCATTACATTGGCCGAAGGCGGTATCAGAGTCAGCACCAAGCGCATTGCCGCGATCATGCAGGAACTCGACCTGCGCAGCATTCGAGTCGATTCCAAAAAGCAGTTTAAGAAGTATCAGAAATACCGCAAGCAAAACCTGTTGGAGCAGCAATTCACCGCAGATCGTCCTAATCAAACATGGGTCAGTGATATTACATACTTTAAGGTCAACGATTACTGGCTTTATTTGTGCATCATTCTCGACCTCTTTTCCCGAAGGATCGTCGGCTATCGCGTTTCCCGCAACGCCAGCACAAATCTGGTCACCAGCACATTTCGGGCAGCTTTCCGCGAACGAGGCGACCCCACTGATCTGACTTTCCACAGTGACCGCGGCAAGCAGTATTCTTCTGCCGCATTTACAACGCTCCTGCAAAAGTGCGGTGTGAAGCAATCGTTTTCCGCTACGGCGCGACCGCATGACAACGCCGTGGCGGAAGCCTTCTTTGCCTCATTCAAAAGAGAAGAGGCGTACCGCAGAGAGTACACCTCGGAACAGAGCTTTCGCAAAAGCGTGGAGCAGTATATTCAGTTTTACAATGGGGTGCGCCCTCACAGAACTTTGAAATACAAAACGCCGCAAGCCTTTGAGGACGCTTATCACGAGAATTTGTGAGAAAACCGTGTTCAAATAACGACCTTGCATAAAAATAATCATTCCGCATTTTGAGAGTTTTTCTGTGCATGCCTCCAATCAGCAAAATAAAAAAGCCCAGATAAAACAAGGCTTTGAAGATAAGAAGAACCCCGTTTTTCGATAAAAATGTTCGAAAAACGGGGCTCATTCAAGATTTAGTTCTTCTTCGAGAATGACTACATTGTGTGTCCAGCTGACCTCCATGGCCAGCTTCAGCAGTTCCGGATTCCCACCATACATCCGGTAGAAGTCCCGCATCCGGCGCAGGTTGCGGGGAGAGAAGCCTGAAACATCCTGGTAACGGTTTTTCAGGTATTCGGCAGCTGCGACAGCGGCGCCCTTTTCCGGTCGGTCACAGACCAAAGCGCCCAGCTGGCAGTACAGCTCCATCTGAGACATTGCGGTGGCCATTGCCGTATCTATAGCGGCAAACATGGCAGAGTAATCGATGTTTTTGCGGATGTTCATGGCTTCCTCCTTTCCGGCAGAACCTGCCTTATTAGAAACAGGCCAAAGAGAAACGCAGGAGTATTTCCTGTGCTTCTCTTTGGCCTGTTTACACCACCTGCACCATCTGCTCCCAGAGCAGAACGAAGCGGTCGTTGATGATCCTGTTATCGTGGTAATGTCCGAACAGCCAGTAGTGGAACTTGGCTTGTTCTCTGACTTCCTCAAGAAAGTCGGTCAGGTGGTCGTGGACATATCCGCCGTTTCCCAGTATGTCAACGATACTGCTTGGGGCGCAGTGGGTGATCACATAGTCCACCTCATAGTGAATGCGTTCCAGACTGCGCCGAGCTTCTTCATATGGCCATGCGTTTCTCCACCAGGCGCCTGCGCCGTTTGGAGTCAATACGGATTCCCGCCGGGTTATGGGGTGGTACAGAATTGTCCCGGAATATCCTGCCCATGTGATGGAGCAGTTTGGTTGCCGCCAGCATCACGGACGGATCACGGAACTGGTCGAAGCGGTCGAGGAAGAATTGAGCGTACTGGTTGCCCTGGGAGGCGGAGCGGGTGAACCACTCTCTGGCCTGCTCCCGATCCTGCTCCACATCCCGGCCCAGGAGATACAGCTTTCCCAATGTGTATTGGGCGAACGGATTTCCCTGTCTGGCAGCAGCGGCCAGGTACTCCAGAGCCTTTGCCACATTCTTTGTCACAGACTCACCGGTGAGGTAGAGCTTTCCCAAGCGGTATTGGGCAAACTGATTCCCATGCCCGGCAGCTTTATCCAGCCATCGCATTGCCTCCGCTGTGCGCTTCTGGGAAAGGAGCAGTTTTCCAAGGGCGTATTCTGAGAAGTCGTTTCCGGCTTCTGCGGACAATCGAAACCACCGCTCGGCTTTTTCATGGTCCCGCATGGTGGAGAGGTCGTCCCGGTAGAACTTACCCAGCTGGTGAGCTGCCACCGTATATCCCTCTGCCCAAAGCTGCTCCAATTCCCGAACAGCTTCTGCGTGTTCCTCATCCAGCGCATAGACATCCTGCAGAACGGATTTGGCGGCACGGTAGCGCTGTGCCTGTTCGTATACGCTGTAGGATTGATGTTCCTCCTGTGCTACCTCCAGCTCAGGCTCGTCCTGTAGTGCTTCATCTTCAAAAGTTGGGAGGCCGAGACGGATGTTCTCGGCCTCCCGAATGATGTCGTTCTTGATTCTGCGAAACTCTTTCTGCTGAGAGAGCGGGAGATGCTCCCGTGGTGTGCGGCTGTCATAGCATTCGTTCAGCTCGTCCCGGATTTGATTCCAGGTTTCGTAGCACTGCGCCACTTCCGGCTGTCGGGACAGCTCATCCACGATGGTGTCCACCAGAGCTTTCAGTGGTTTCTTTAGATAACCGTATTGCTTTTTTCCGGTGGTGGTTTCCAGCGCCTGTACCAGCTGGCGCATCTGCTCCTCGATGACCGGATTGTCGCAGAGCTGGTGATTCATTCTGCGGATCAGCTCCCGCATGGTGTCCTGGGCCGTTTCGATCAGCTCTTTGTACGCCACATCCTTCCGCTCGTAGATCTGATTCATCTCATCATGGAAGATGGTATTGGTCAGCTTGGAGCGCATAGCCGCAATGCCATCCCTGGTCAGGAAGCCCTCCTTGGGATTGTCCGACCAGACCATCATGTGGATGTGGGGGTGATGGCCCTCATTGTGGAAGGCTGCATACCAGCGGAAGTGATCGACCGGTATCCTCATGGCCTTGGCCAGATCCTGTGTGTGCATCATGAGGAGCGTGCGCCACGCTTCTGCATTGTCGTATTCCAGACGGGTGGCATCTTCACGGCGCAGAGAGTAGATGATGGTCCACACATTTCCTTCGTGGGCCTCCAGCTCGGCCATGGCTGCATCCAGGTCAACTGCCGGAGCGGAGCTGAACAGGCCATGTGCGCCGTGACGCTCCACACGAGGACGGGTGGCAATGTAGGACAGATACCCGCTCTCTGAATTCATCTCATGAAGGTTTGCATCCAGCGCCATGGTGATGAATGCGGAGGCAGTTCCAAGCGTGGGGGTCTTGCAGTAGTCCTCGTACTCGAACAGCTCCGCAGCATCGGGAAAGTCATGGAGCAGCTTTTGAATCAGTTCCCGCTGGCCTTTGGTAACCGGGCCGTTGCCGGACAGCTTCTCCACGCCCTCACGGGTGGCGATGTACTTCATGTACCCGCCGGCCTTGTCCGATTGGATGTAGCCGCTTTTTTGTACGAGCTTCGCCATGGGTTACACCGACTTCTGGAAGTCCAGTGCGTCCTTGAACGAGATGCGTCCGTTGGTGCGCTTCATATCCCGGATGGCTTTTCCACGCAGGCGCTGGTATTCTCCTTCGTCGATGTCGGTGTCGTAGGCGATGATCTGTCCCAGCACATTGAGATCCACACCCTGCTTGAACAGGAGCGAGCCCATGCGCCCGGTATAGTAATCCAGTGTGCCGGTCATCATGGCAGAAAGTGCTTCGGGCAGAAAGGCGCCGGCGTTCTTCGTGTTCAGGTAGCCGATGTAAAACCGGAGCGCCTGCTCAACAAACTCGCTCCGGCTGGAGCAGTTATCGAGGCGCAGATAGATGTCGATTTTTTCGTCCAGATCCTCGGAGAGCCAGAAGCCCTTCTTGATCTTGCTGGTTTCTTTCATCAGGTCGTTCACTTCTCCTTTTTCCTGGTGTCACCGCTGAAAACCCCGTCACACTGGGCGTTTCCGGCTCCATAGGGTCCAGCGGTGCATTTCATCGGTGGATTTGTCCCCGGTGCGAAAAGCCTGAAACTGCCCGCACTGCGGGCAGAAGTGGGAGAGCCGGGGGCAGCCTTGTCCCCGGCTCTTTCTCCTGCTTCGCTTTCGTCAGCTTCCCCCTCCCTTGGAAAGCGGCCCAAATCCCGCATATTTCCCCAGGGTGGGGTACACGGTCGGCCAGCCGCTGAAAGCCGCACACAGCGGCTCACACGGGGCAACACGGCGCTACATCTGCATCTCCGGGGATGCCGGACTCTGCTCTGTCAGATAATCCGCACAGCACTCCTCCAAACTCTGCCCCCAATGCTCCTGACAGTAGGTGTTCATCTTGGGAATGAACAGAGCTTGTTCCTCTGGACTGAGCCGATATTTGAAGTCCAGCTCATCGCCATTGCTACACTGCAGGAACACTTCCAGTGTGTCGCAGACGCAGCCACGCTCCAGATCGTAGTTGGCGTAGATGTTCAGCCAGTCATCGTTCTCGGTGGTGCAGACATTGGTACCAAACACTTCGTCCGCATGGAACGATACTTCCATGTAGAACTCCAGCAGGTTGTCGTTCTGAATAATATCCTCCGCAAAGGAGATGTCCTCTGCACGGAGCGTCCGACTGCCGGTGAGATACTGCGGCTCCGTTTCGTATGTGACCTCTTTTCCGTGCAGACGATCCAGGAAGATACGCCACCGTTCTTCCGGCGAAGCGGTGCTTTTCTTCATGGCGAAGTAGACAGCGCTGCTGACATCCTGGATGCGAAATCGCTTCCAGCCGTCCATGATGTTGAGCGCATCGAGGTGTCCATTGTCCAGATCGATGTCGAATGCACCGACCACTTTGCCGGTGTTGTCCAGCCGCTCCGACACATATTTTTCGAACTGCTCACGGGACAGCTTCTCTCCACGAGGAAACATTTCAGTGAAGTGTGCGGGAGCATCACTGTCTGCCTTGCGGATATAGCTGCGAAGGCGTCGAGCAGTCTGGAGGAACTCAAGATTCTCCTCTGCCAGGAAGTAGTCGGAGCTGCCGCCCTCCGTGACATGGAACACCGCAAAGCGTCGGGCAGCTTCTCGTGCTTTCTGATCGTCCTGCTGCTCTTGCCGGATCTCTGCGCTGATACGCTCATACTCCTGCCCAGGAAGCTGGCGGCACATCTCATCGATGGTCTTCTCCAGATGTTCTTCCAGTGTTTCGTCTTTCAGATGCCTGTTCAGCGCATCGTACCAACGCTCGTCAATCCAGAGAGTGATGTCTTTGCTGTTCACTGCATCACCCCCATCTCCGGGCCGCTGTATTCCATCTCAGGGAACTGTGTCATGAGATACCACACCCCATCTTTCAGATTGGCAGAATGAATGGTCTGCTCCAGCAGCTCATCGGCGGAAAGCTCCATCGTGATCCCCGCAACGCCGGGATGTGCGACAGCACTCTGCCCGTCCAGAAGGGCTTCCGCTTGTGCGGCTGTCAGCTCTACAAAGCCGCAGGGTGTCATCATAGAGAAGGCTTCCCCGGCATGGTCAGTGAGAAAACTCCGAACTGTGGACGGACGGTCATGGTGATTCTGTTCCGTCATATACTCCACGGCACCCTCTTTGCGGCTCACTGTGCCACCTCCATTTCTTCTGCGGGTTTGGGCGTAACCGGCTTCGAACTGCGGCGGGATCTGGCGGGCGCAGACGCAGCTACATCGCTCTCGTCGATGTATTCACGCACCGGAGCGGGAACATATTTCTCATAGAGTTTCACCAGTGCGTCCGTCATTTCACGGTCCAGGTCGAGTTCCTTCTTGCTCATGTAGCGTTTGAGCGCCGAGAGCTTTTCCTCATCGAAGGTGATGGTCAGGTTCACTTGCTTCATTGGCACTTCCTTTCTCAGTCGTAGTTGATGTATTCGATCTCCAGCCAGTGCGTCCACCCTCTGCCTTCCAGCTGGGTCTTCACCACACCGTTTTTGGTATTCATGGCCTCGATCACATAACCGTCACCGATGTACACGCCGATGTGTCCATCATGCCAGACGGCCAGGCCGGGAGTGTCCGGCATGGTATCAATGGGACCGGACACCGATGCGGAGTAGTACATCTGGTTTGCGCCCAGGTCGGGCATACCGTTGGTGGCATAGTCAATGGTGAGGGTTTCGGGATTCAGCCAGCCATAGCCTTTGATGAGGCCGACGCAGTCTGTTGTCCGGCCGCCCAGCCAGTTGGCCCGGATGAAATCTGCGTAGGCACCAACGCCATCCGGGTACTGCTCCAACTTGTAAGCGAAGAGCGAATCGGTGAGGACATTGCCGTATGTTCCCCAGACATAGCCCCAGCCGGATTCCCAGGCATGAATGGCGTAGGTCACAAGGTCTGCAGCATTCTTAATGGTGGGATCGGTGAAGGTGGAGATATCCAGCTCAATGCTGGCTCCATCGCCTCGGAGATACTCGCCGCTGTAACTGCCGCCTCCGGCGCTCCCTGCGATCATTGTGTAGATGTGGTCGATGTTGCTCTTGTCATCCTCCGTGATTGCTCTGCCAAGATGTGCTTCCAGATTGGCATACTCGTCCAGATTGGGGTCGTACTCAAAATGGCCGGATTCTTGGATCATGTATTTTCCGTATTCGGCAGGGGTGTGAGCGCCAGGGGCAAACTCAAAGAGTTCCAGATTCTCGGCCAGATGACGGATCTGATTGGCACACTCCGGTCCGGCTATGCTCACAGCAGCACCCAGTTTGATGCAGTCATCATGGGAGAGTTTACCCACGGCCTGCGCCAGCTCGTTGAGTTCATAGATGTCTTCACAGCGAAAGTCCAGTGCCACATCCACTTCCTCCGGGAACATGCTGTCACCCATGCGGAAACACATATCCTTGGGATCGACAATGCCGCTGCGCTGTATGGCACGCTCGATTTGTCCTTTGGATGCGGGGAGGTATATCCAGGTGACATTTTTGGTATTCTCCGATTCCTGCCGGGAAACCAATCCCACCATAATCATATCCGCTTCATAGTGGTAGCCGGGGAGATGTTTTCCATCGTAGAGCTGCGAGAGCTGCATACCGTTGTCATAAACCACGCCGTAGCGTGTAACGGTACCTTCGCTGCCCTCAATCAGAAGAATTGCCGTTTCCTCACCATCCAGATGTTCCAACTCCTCAGTGCTGACACAACCACCATGGGTATTCAGATAGTGGCTGTGGCCAATGGCTGCCAGGTCAGAAAAATCCGTAATAACCGTTGCCTGCTGGCAGCAGAAGGTCAGGTTGATCAGATCCTTCATACTGGTGAGATCCAGCTTTTCGGTCATGGCCTGGAATTGTGCGTACTCACCGACATCGAAGCTCTCCAGCCGCTTAGCCAGATAATCCAGCTCGTCCAGATTGACCTGCATCCCCTCCAGACGATAAAATACCGGCCACCCTTTGCAGATCTCATTGACATGGCAGTCGGAGGCAACAACACTTCCAATTTCAAGTGCATTCACCAGCTCTATGCAGTGGTCGTATTGTTCCCTGGGGATGGGAAGCGGAATAGTCACTTCTCCGAACTCCGGATGGTCCGAATTGCTTAAAACTGCTTCCATCATGCTTTAGGAATCACCCTTTCTTTCTAAATTTGAAATCGCATCACCGTACTTGGCCAGAAGCAGAGCGCAGATAATCAGTTGGAACGCCTCATCTGTGACCAGTTCACGGGATGCGAGATCAGCAATGGTAATGTTTTGGCTGCCGGTGGAAATAGCCTTTGCTGCCTGATAAACGCTGTAAAGCTCCGGCTGGATGCCGGCGAGCCGGACGGAGTCAAAATCGAAGCCATTATCTTCGACTTTCCAGATCACCCTGCGCCAGATATCATCGTAGGCTGTCAGGAGAAACAGCGCTGCCTGGTTGCGTTGCGACAATCGGTGGTAGCGTGTTCGCCAGTGCATCCATCGTCTGCGGTGTTCGTCAGTACGAAAGAACTGCAGGGACTGCTGGTACAGAAGCTGTGCCAGTCGCCTCCACAGACTCATCTTCGGCTTACTGTTGAGACAGTCCCGGAGCAATTCCTCAAGGCTGAGAGCCCCGGTTTCAATCCGTTCCTCCAGACAAATGCACTGGTCCAGAGGGCAGAGGTTCCTGCGAGAGTAATTCATGCAGTATTCACAGTCCACATCCTTGGCCTGATACCGAAATCCGGAGCGGCGCAGGCCGTGGCCTCTTGGCTTAAAATAAGGCGGGGTCATCATCATCTGCTCCATCTGGTACAAGGGGGTATCTCTCATAAAGTGGCGCGTCATGGGTAGTGATCTCCTTTCGGTGAAATAAAAAAAGCGCCGGAGTCTTGCTTCTAAAACTCCAGCGCTCGGTGTATTACATTGTCAGCTCCTGGCTTTGAGAATCCGTAGAGTGTTGCTCTCGCTCATTGATGTGATCCAGGATATTGGGCATTCCGCTCAGGATCTGTTCCTGAACGCCTTTGATGCATTGTTCCTGGTCATAGGTCAAATCGAATCCGGCGTCCAAGGTATCAGCACAGCAGCGGTAAATTTCAGTAAGCTGCGCCTCATTGAATACCTGCTGTTTCGAGATGAGACCGGACCGGGTGGCGAAGTCCTGCTTGGCGCCCGAATAGTTTTCCTGAAAGTAGCGTCCGTAGTTAAGACCTGTGCGGTCAAAGTTCCAGTCCCAGGTAACAAAGTGGACACCATATTGGGTCGGATGTCCGGCCAGAACCGTTCCGTTGAAATCAGCCAGCACCCTGAAATCTCCCGACAGCCCCTGAGCCTTCAGCGGGGGAGCCTGTTCCATCAAGGTCATGTACTCCTGCACCATGCAGGCCAGATTGGTGACCCGCTCACAGGCCTGGTCCCGTTCCGAAGTGGCCACATCCTCTTGCCAGTAGCGAACACCACCACCCTCTGTGATTCGGCAGAGAGGACTGCCGCCCCATTCCACCGGAAGGAGGTCATCCTGCTCCGGCTGTGTGGTGAAGCCTTCTCGGCCAAGCACCGTGCAAAGCTCTCGGAAAAATAGTTCTCTATCCATCTTGTTTTACCTCCTGAATCTTAGCGCCCTTTTTGAAATGGTCTGAAAATGAAAAAGGGCGCCAATCGATTGGCCCATCACGACCAACAAATTGACGCCCCAAACTTTGTGTATTCTACTGGCAGAAAAATAGCGCCCTTTTTGAAAAATTGTCGCTTCAAAAAGGGCGCCACATGGTTTTGATTTTGCCAACCTCTGAGCAGAGGGGGGTTCGAGTCCCACCAGTTAGGGGAAAACAGTGGTTGGCATCTATGGAATCATCGGTGAATTTTCGAGGGGGAAAAGCCTGGAAACAGTTGATGCCGTAGGCTTCTGGCCTACGGCATCTATACTGTTTTGCTTTTATGGTGCCTCGTCGGGGATTCGAACCCCGGACACCCTGCTTA
>ULWP01005291.1_pt1 | contig 12266 bp, 13 predicted proteins | sample 1960461 | NCBI WGS metagenome assembly ULWP01 (sample SAMEA4835815, study PRJEB28245) | human gut metagenome | biome: gut microbiome; material: fecal sample | place: Denmark | collected 2008
TTTCAATCCACGCTCCCCGTGTGGGGAGCGACGATATAGCGGAGCAATGCTATAATATAGCCAAGCTAAATTTCAATCCACGCTCCCCGTGTGGGGAGCGACCCTCCGACACCACGGTGTCAGGCCGGCAAAGCTCGCGATTTCAATCCACGCTCCCCGTGTGGGGAGCGACAGTCAAACCATGAAAGAAAGAATGTTGATGCTGCGAATTTCAATCCACGCTCCCCGTGTGGGGAGCGACCTCCTGGCAGCGCTTCGGGGGCTACGCCGCCCAATTTCAATCCACGCTCCCCGTGTGGGGAGCGACTTCCTCCGCTATGCGGGCCTACTTTGATATCGATATTTCAATCCACGCTCCCCGTGTGGGGAGCGACAACGAGACAGCGAACATGCCGCCTATTACGGGAATTTCAATCCACGCTCCCCGTGTGGGGAGCGACACCAATCGCAGGTTATTCTGGGTATGACGATTCATTTCAATCCACGCTCCCCGTGTGGGGAGCGACCCGTACACGTTGGCCACCACGTCACCGGAGGCGGTATTTCAATCCACGCTCCCCGTGTGGGGAGCGACTGGCCTTGCCGCGGAAAACGGTGTTATCCTGGATATTTCAATCCACGCTCCCCGTGTGGGGAGCGACGTAAGATTAGTACATCAAAAAGAGGAGGACAAAATTTCAATCCACGCTCCCCGTGTGGGGAGCGACGGCAAAATCCTTGCCAGTTACCATATAATCACCTCTTATTTCAATCCACGCTCCCCGTGTGGGGAGCGACGACTTTTCCGGCCTATGAGGATACCGGCGTGCAGGCGCATTTCAATCCACGCTCCCCGTGTGGGGAGCGACTGCCGCCGGGCATATGCGGAGCTGGGCGGCGTGAAATTTCAATCCACGCTCCCCGTGTGGGGAGCGACAAGAAGGATATGCAGAATCTTTTTTAAGATCGTATTTCAATCCACGCTCCCCGTGTGGGGAGCGACGCCGCGCTCTTTGTATAGCGGGATCCAGTGCGAGATTTCAATCCACGCTCCCCGTGTGGGGAGCGACCTTTAATAGCAAAATCCCCCCTTAATAATCCCCCATTTCAATCCACGCTCCCCGTGTGGGGAGCGACGTTTAGGGGCTATGCACATCTTAGCATACCCCCGCCATTTCAATCCACGCTCCCCGTGTGGGGAGCGACAACAACACTAAGGTTTTGACGATCAAAGACATCGAATTTCAATCCACGCTCCCCGTGTGGGGAGCGACGGCTGGGAGTGGCCGAAGATTGCACAAACAAGCCCAGCATTTCAATCCACGCTCCCCGTGTGGGGAGCGACGGGCATTGTACCCGGCCATATGGAGTATAAGAAAATATTTCAATCCACGCTCCCCGTGTGGGGAGCGACGCGGCGGTCTATCGACCTGAAAAAGAAGCAGCTGATTTCAATCCACGCTCCCCGTGTGGGGAGCGACCGGATCCGGTCACTTCAATTAGAGGGAGCGCCGGATTTCAATCCACGCTCCCCGTGTGGGGAGCGACCGTGATGCGAAATTGCTTGTCGCTGCCGGATGTGATTTCAATCCACGCTCCCCGTGTGGGGAGCGACCAGGCCATGGCCACAAAAGCCGGAATGAATGGCCTATTTCAATCCACGCTCCCCGTGTGGGGAGCGACTGGTATATTGATAATAAGCCATGGTGGCAGGAGGAATTTCAATCCACGCTCCCCGTGTGGGGAGCGACCGCGTGTACTGCCATCGTACAGATCATCTGTATATCATTTCAATCCACGCTCCCCGTGTGGGGAGCGACGCGTAGCGTCGTCAAGATTCCGGCTCGCATCCCGATTTCAATCCACGCTCCCCGTGTGGGGAGCGACGGTTTTCGGCACATTGAACAATGTGCTAAAAATGATTTCAATCCACGCTCCCCGTGTGGGGAGCGACGGCCCAGCTCCTTCAAGCACCAAAATACAAACCCGATTTCAATCCACGCTCCCCGTGTGGGGAGCGACGGGGTCAGATCGATATCTTCCCCGTCCGCATCCGGATTTCAATCCACGCTCCCCGTGTGGGGAGCGACTCCCCTGATACCAAAAATCGCCTTGGATCGCAGTTATTTCAATCCACGCTCCCCGTGTGGGGAGCGACCTGCCGCCTTGGAGCTCCGCACTGTTTTTTTAATATTTCAATCCACGCTCCCCGTGTGGGGAGCGACGTCTCCATAGCCGCCGACGATATCGCCGTCAGGCATATTTCAATCCACGCTCCCCGTGTGGGGAGCGACGTGAGCTTGCTTCCACATACGCTGCATTCCCAGATTTCAATCCACGCTCCCCGTGTGGGGAGCGACTCTTGGCCTTAGCAGATATACCTAAGCGCGAAAAATATTTCAATCCACGCTCCCCGTGTGGGGAGCGACATATTCTGTGCTAACGGCATGATGCGCGTGGAAATATTTCAATCCACGCTCCCCGTGTGGGGAGCGACACGCTCTCACAATGGAAGAGCGTAACATGATCCTGGGCATTTCAATCCACGCTCCCCGTGTGGGGAGCGACTTTTGTGGGACGATTTGAATAAATCCGCTCTGATTTCAATCCACGCTCCCCGTGTGGGGAGCGACTATTTGGCGCTCCGGGAGCGGTTGTCGGCATCCATTTCAATCCACGCTCCCCGTGTGGGGAGCGACACCTTTGTGCTCTGCATCGGCAAATACCGGGATGGATTTCAATCCACGCTCCCCGTGTGGGGAGCGACTACGCCATCAGGTTTTAAGACCCGCATGCACTCCATTTCAATCCACGCTCCCCGTGTGGGGAGCGACTGACATCATCGGCCTCCTTCCGCCAGCCTGCCGCATATTTCAATCCACGCTCCCCGTGTGGGGAGCGACCCCAACGCCGCCCGTTTAGAAACGTAGCCGGATGCGATTTCAATCCACGCTCCCCGTGTGGGGAGCGACTACGGCTACGACTACAATGTCGACAGTGAGAAAATATTTCAATCCACGCTCCCCGTGTGGGGAGCGACGGTGCTGGGATCCGTCAACGTGCGGGAGGCAGGATTTCAATCCACGCTCCCCGTGTGGGGAGCGACGTATCCGTATCCCAAACCAAAGCCGTCACAACTAAATTTCAATCCACGCTCCCCGTGTGGGGAGCGACGCAAACCAGTAGCGGATGCCCTGCGGGAGAAGTATATTTCAATCCACGCTCCCCGTGTGGGGAGCGACGAGACGCTGCCGGCAGTGTTAACCACTTTAGTGAATTTCAATCCACGCTCCCCGTGTGGGGAGCGACTTTTGATGTACTCATTGTACTACATTTTAGCCACATTTCAATCCACGCTCCCCGTGTGGGGAGCGACAACCATGTGGCTTACATCGCCACAGGGTATCGTATTTCAATCCACGCTCCCCGTGTGGGGAGCGACTTCAGAGCGGGTGAGCTCTGCGGCGTTAGCCTCAATTTCAATCCACGCTCCCCGTGTGGGGAGCGACATAATACTGATAGCACGTCTCCGTGACAGTGGCAATTTCAATCCACGCTCCCCGTGTGGGGAGCGACTATGTCAAATCCGGCGTGGACGACATAAAAACCGAATTTCAATCCACGCTCCCCGTGTGGGGAGCGACGGTCATAGTTGTACAGGCTTCGGCTATTAAAGCGATTTCAATCCACGCTCCCCGTGTGGGGAGCGACGCTTGTGTACCACTCGCAAATTTCAGAAATAATCATTTCAATCCACGCTCCCCGTGTGGGGAGCGACCCCAACGTCTCCCGTTGAGAAACGTAGCCGGATGCGATTTCAATCCACGCTCCCCGTGTGGGGAGCGACGCATCGGGGCAAAAGGGCTTGCTGGACTGGAAATGCGATTTCAATCCACGCTCCCCGTGTGGGGAGCGACGAGTACCCACGTAAGGCCGCAAAAGCAGCCGCCCTATTTCAATCCACGCTCCCCGTGTGGGGAGCGACGTCATTAAGATGCTCCCGGCGTATAAGTTTTACCTCGATTTCAATCCACGCTCCCCGTGTGGGGAGCGACAGTGAAAAAACGAATATTTTATTCGAATTTTCAGTTTTTCAGTGTATAATATGCTGTTTTTCAAAAAACACCTACACACTAATGATAGAATACCACATCGGAAGCCGAATGAAAAGTGCTTTTTTCGGTGCGAACCTATCGAAAAAATCTGTGCACTTGCTCTTCGCATCAAAGCAGGATCGGGTCTTCAGGCATATATGCACTTTTACAGCCGAAGTGATCTATTTTGCTCTGATACCTGTTTCCAAGGTAATAGAACCGCAGACTGTCCTTTTCCATATCCATTATACTGCAAAGTTTCGCCTGCAGGCTGCGGCATTGAGCTGCGTCCAGCAAGCATTCAAATACAGAGCATTGAACCCGCTGACCATAGTTGACACATTGTTTGGCAATCTGACGCAGCCGCTTTCGTCCGGCTGCATCCTCTGTATTTACATCATAGGTAATTAACACAAGCATATGTCACTTCCATAAAAACGGTGGGTATGCATCCAGATCGCCTCGAATATATCGGGCCAGCAGCTGTGCCTGCACATAGGGGATCATGCCCCAGGGTAACTTTTCGGCCAGATAAGGATGCATCAAGGTTTCCTGCTTTTTCTCCTGCCAATGTTTGAAGAACTTTCGACGTCCGGCATCATTCAGAAAGACAGCACCGCTTTGCTGGCGGATAAAGTCACTTTCCTGCATAACCCGGTTGTTTATAAGCGTAAGAACAAATCGATCTGCCATGCAGGGACGAAGTTCTTCCATTATATCCAGAGCAAGAGAGGTTCTGCCGGGGCGATCTCTGTGCAAAAAGCCTGCATACGCATCCAATCCATGGGTTTCCAGCGCAGAAGCGCAGTCATGAGCCAGCATACTGTACGCAAAAGAGAGCAGTGCATTTACAGGATCCAAAGGGGGACGGCGGTTTCGCCCGGAAAAACGGAAGGTATCGCTGCTGTTCAGTATTAGCTGATCCATGATGCTGAAATATGCGTTGGCACCATTGCCCTCCAGTCCGCGAAGTGTATCCAGAGAAGTTTCGGCTAACACTTTGGGCAGAAGTTCCTTGAGCTGCGCCGAAACCGCCGCCAGACGGAGGCTATCTACACGCATGCCATGGTCCCGGCGGGTGCGTTCAATACTCCAACGACAGTTATACAATTTGCCGAATATCATGCATCGGGCAATCTGGCAGCTCTGCTGCGGATCATCGGCAATTCGGTATTGCTGTCGACGCAAAAGTACATTCCCATTGGAAGATCCGCATATTCTGGCCAGAAACTTGCCTCGGGGAGAGCATAGGGCAATACCTATGTTTCGGCTGGCACATGCACCCATAAGGGCGGGAGAAAGCCCGGCGTAGGAGAAGCTGACAATATTTTGCAATGTGTGCAGGGGATAACGGGCCAGTTCCTGTTTTTCTTTGTTTGCTACAATATTTTCCCCGTCTAAAGACAGATAGATATCTTCCGAAAGGGCATACAGCGTGTTCAGAAGTTTTCTCATGACTGTTCCTCCAGAGCATGGCGCAAATACTCCGCTGCCGTTCGAGTACGCATAAGGCGAGGGATACACAATTCCTTCAAGGAACATGCATTGCATGCTTTGGAAGGTTTGACCTTAGGCGTGTAGCCGCGGCGATAGTCCTGATGCATTTCGCTGACCATGTCTTCTACCTGCTGCCTGAGAACCTCGGTAAATTCTACCGGCAGTCTGCGGCGGGGCTGTCCATAAAACAGAGCGCCCTGTGGGATGGGGCAGCATAACATTTCCTCCAGGCACATGGCCTGTGCACAAAGCTGCAAACTGTCGCAGGTATTGTCCTTTGGCTCTCCCCGCTTGTGTTCTACGGGGAAGGGCTTCCATAGCCCTTCCCGCCCGTTCAGACGAATGCCATCCTGACTGCGGCGGAACTCTACTACATCGCACTGGCCGGTTATCCCTAACCTGGCGGAGTGGATGTGTATGCCTCGCAGAATAAGGAGATCTCCCCGGCTTTCGCTGCCTTGCGGGTCATGGGCCTTTTCGTGCAGAATGGCACCATCTGTGGTGCGATAATTTTCGGCCCACATATTTTCTATGTGGATCAGGGCCCATTGGCGGCGGCAGAAAGCAAAGTGCTGAATGCCGGATAGCTGCAAAAAGTCCTCGTCCTGATAGTCCATCACATTATGGTGCGGCTTACGCCATCGGGAAAGTTTTCGTTATCTGCCCCTTCTTTTACGGTTTCCACATAGTTACGAATTTTGTGTTTTTTCAACGGTCTTTTAATGGCTTCCATGCTTATCCTCCTTCTTTGCATAATGCTTTTGTAATTGATATTCTGCAAGTCGATCGACCCGTGCCAGCCTCGCCTTACGATAGATATCTTTAGAAGTAAATTCAAAACGAAGCGCTTTGATAAAAGAAGTCCGTTTTCTGGTGCAGTCAATGTGATACATCCGTTAGATGCGTAACCACCGATGATTGAGCTTTTCCACCTTTCGCTATATGTGCATAAAATTCTAGGGGATACCTCGCTGTTGCCGGGAGGGGGCGGCGGTGTTGAAACCGCTGTCGAATTCCTGCACAAAGCACGTCATGCATATAAAATAGCATAAAAGGAAATATTTGTAAATAAAAAAGTAAAATTAGTTTTAGATATCATGTGTGCATATGGTTATATAGGATGCGGGGGCATTTTCCACCTTATCCTTGACAGTTCTCAAACGGGTTCATATAATATTAATTAATATATATTAACAGATGCTGGGGGCCATGTATATGAAGTCTGTTCACGAAGGGCATCGTGTCCGGCTGCGCAGGGCGTTCTTGTCCGGAGCGGAGCTGGAGGATCATGAACTGCTGGAACTGCTGCTGACATATGCCATACCCCGTGCGGATGTGAATCCGTTGGCCCATCATCTGATGGATCGCTTTGGCGGGCTGGAAAAGGTGTTTCAGGCATCCCCGGAGGAGCTTAAGGAACTGGCAGGGGTAGGAGAAAGCGCAGCCGTTTTGATCAAAACCGTGCAGGCATTGCAAAAGCGGCTGCTGGTTCGGTACTATACGGCAGGGAGCCGGCGACGGGTGCTTTTTTCTCTGGAGGAAGCCTGTGCCTTTGCGCTGACTCTTTCACTGGAGGATCATTATGAAACTCTGCATCTTATCTGTCTGGACAGTAAAGGGCAGGTGCTGCGCACAAAGACTCTGGCCGTAGGGGGTGTCAACTATGTCAGCGTGGAGCCCCGTCATGTGGCACAGGAGGCCCTGCTTTGCAACGCCCGGTATGTACTGTTGTGCCACAACCATCCTTCCGGAGATGTGCGTCCCTCCGATGCAGATCTGCAGGTGGGCGTGCAGATGAAAAAGAGTCTGGAAGGGATAGGCATTCAGCTGCTGGATCAGCTGGTGGCCGGGCAAGGGGCCGTATACAGCCAGAGCCGGGATAAGGTGCTCTGCTTCCATGGGGAAGCACCCTGCGAGACCCTTTTGCCGGAGGAGTTTGCCCGCCGGTATGGATTTGAACGCAGCGAACGGGAATATGACGGCTTCCAACATCAGGCAGCGGAAGACTATTTCCCGGCAGATGATCCTTTCTCCTGGGGAGGATCATCGGATCTGTATTGATTGATATTTCTATGGAAGGAAGGATCTTATGACCCAGACAGACGGTGTTATCTGCATACAGAAGGTAACGGACTTTCAGGAACAGCAGCGCATTTCCCGGCATATACTGGAGGCCCTTCCGGAATGGTTCGGTATCCCGGAAGCCCGGGAAGCTTACATTCGGGATAGCTGCGGCAAGCCATTTTTCTGCGCCTGTCAGGGGGAGAAGCCGGCAGGTTTTTTGTACCTGAAGGAGACCGGGGATGCCACTGTGGAGTTATATGTCATGGGCGTGCTGAAGGAGTATCAACGCCGCGGCATCGGCCGGCTGCTGGTCGAACGGGCCCGGGAAGAGGCACGGGAACAGGGCTATGCCTTTATGCAGGTGAAAACGGTACAGATGGGCCGCTATGCAGAATATGATGAAACGAACCGATTCTATCAGTCGATGGGCTTTCGGGAGTTTGAGGTGTTTCCCACTTTATGGGATCCCTGGAACCCCTGTCAGGTGTATGTGATGAGCCTGTTGTAAAATAAAAGAGCGGCCTGCCGGAGTGATCCCCGGTGGGCCGCTTATTACATTGGGGAAGACTGTATCAGTGCATGCTTTCGGCCATGACCCGCATGGCATTGCCGGAAAAAATTTTCTCTATCTGGCGGGGAGTGAATCCTTCCTTTTCCAGCGCCCGTTCCAACAGGGAGAGCTGGGCACAGTCCCGGATCTGCTGACGGCCGCTGATCCCGTCAAAATCCGTGCCGATGGCGATCACATCCTCTCCGGCCGTTTGCAGCATATGCCGGGCATGGCGGGCAATGCCTTCTGCGGTGGAATCGGAATTGTGGATATCCCCGTTGAGGAAGCAGCCGTAAAAGTTCAGTCCCGCAACGCCGCCGTTATCCGCCAGCGCCCGGAGCATTTCGTCTGTAAGATTCCGGGGATGGGGAGAAAGAGCCCGGCAGTTGGAATGGGTAGCCATGACCGGTTTTCTGCACAGGCGCAGCACTTCCCAGAAACCTCCATCATTAAGATGAGAAACATCCACCAGCATACCCAGCTCCTGCATATATACTACCATGTCCCTGCCGAAGGGCTTCAGTCCCAGAGCCATTTGGGCCGGATCCGGACTGTTGGGGAAACCGAAGCAGTTTTCAAAGTTCCAGGTCAGGCTCAGCGCCCGCACGCCCATGGCATAAAAATGCTCCAGATTTTCCCGGCGGCCATACACGGCAGCCCCATCCTCCATGGTAAGCACACCGCTCATAAGGCTGCGGCTACGGTTATGTTCTATATCCCGGGTGCAGCGGGCAGGGGCGATAAGGTCCTTATGACGCTCCATATTCCGGTCAAAGATCCCTGCCAGCAGATCTATGTAGGCGGCATAGGTATCCAGTCCCATGGCTTTCAAATGGGTCTCCGGAGGCAGGAAAATCGCAAAAAAGTTTACGTCCATCCCGCCCTGACGCATTCTGGCCAAATCTACCTGAAAGTCCGGGCAGTGCAGCAGATCGGCTTCAGGCCCCTGCTGTTGGGCCGCCCGCAGCAGGGTATCGCAGTGCAAATTGACACTTTTCACAGTTTCCTCCTGATGTGTTTGCTTACTTTGATTATACCATAAAGCCCATTCGCTTTGCAGTGGAAATTGCCGTCCAGCGGCGGATGCACCATTCTTTTAATCTTTTTTATGCACGAAATGCATCAATCCCATTGAAAAAAAGCCCAAAATGTGGTATATAGTATAAGGGACGCAAAAAACGCCCGGTAAAAAACATTCGGCAGCACCGGTTCCTCCATAAAGGGGGCGAGGGTGCTGTTTTTTATTTGGAGAGGTATAAAATGGAATCCGGTTTGGAATTGGCGCTGCTCTTCGGAGCGGACACCTTGAAACAGGAAGCAGCAGGATACTTGGCCTGCCTGGAAAAAGCGGGCGCAGGGGGCTTGAAGCTGACGGAAGCTCAGGCTCTGGAGCTGGCGCAGACCCATCGGCAGGCTCTTGCCCAGGCGAGGCGGGTGGCCTTGGGTCCGGAAGCGGTGGAAAAGCTGTTGGAGGTATTTGGGGATTCCCCTTATTTGGAGGAGGAGAACTGCCTGTATATTCTGGAGGAGCTGACAACCCTGTTTTGCAGATATAAAAGCGATACCTGGGATCAGCTGTCGGATGAAATGCTTCTTGCCTGTATGAAAACGGCTTTTGATGGCTGCTGCCGCGGCTCCCTGGAATTGCTGGAGAGCCGGGCTTTGCCGCGGCTGGCCCGGCAGGTGAGGGAAAAAGGCCCTTCTGCGGCAGAGAACTTTTTGGCGGAGGCAGCGGTATGGAAGGATTGACGCGTTTTCCTCCTCTTAGGGAAGAAGAGCGGCGGCCGGAAAACCTCTTTGCCGCGCTGTTCCGCCGCGGATCAGCGGGAGGATATCTTTCTGACGCAGATTCTGCCGGCCTGCGCAGGGCGCTGCTGCGGCTGGTACAGCAGGGGGCAGATCGCTGGTGCGGCAGTCCTGCGTCCTCTCTGCCTAAAGAGAAGGCGGAGATCCTGACGGCCTCGGTACTGTATGTGCTGGGCCTTGGGCTGGAAGAATTACCGGAAGAAGCCGCCCTGCGCTGCCTGAAACAGCTGCCCTTGCCGGAGCTTTATCACCGGGGAATGGACCGGATACGCCGCAAAACGGCGGTTTGCCGCCACCGGGCCCTGTATTTGCAGGGGGATCTGTTTCAAACCCCCAACGTGTTTTATAATGATACGCTGGGGCCGGGGCTTCGGGGGTTCTTTAAGCTCTATGCGCCGGAAATAGATGCCCTGCACCTGCCCATTACGGCGGATTACACCCCCTGTCTGGGGCGGCCGGAGGATAAGGGTATCGGGTTTATGGAGCGGTATCTGGATCGGCTGGGACCGGAAAACCGATTTTTGCGCCGCTTTGCACCGGAACGGGTGGATGCGCTGTTGAAAAGCATCTCTTCGGAGTATGCGCAGATCCCCCTCAATCTTTTTGAACCGGTGTTTGCCTGTGCTCTGCTGCTGACCCTTATCGGACGGAAACCCCGGGAACTGTCTTTATTGTCTGAAGAGAGGGAAGTACTGGAAGGGGAAATAGCCCGCTGCCGGGAAGGAGAACTGGAAAGACTGTTAAGAAGGGCATTGGCAGAGTTGGCAGATATGTGGGCGCTTCCCGGCAGCATGATACGGTATCTGGAAAGCTGTCTTATTCTTCTGCTGCCCTGGTGGAAGGGGGCGGCAGACCGAGGCACGCTGGACAGGGTGCTCCTTTGCCCCCGGCCTCTGCGGAGCGTGGATAGCGCCACAGCCGGTATTGGCGTATAATCAGGAAAAAGAGACAAGGAGAACCTTTATGGATGCAGAAAAGACCGGACGTTTGATCCACCGGCTTCGGGAGGAAAAAGGAATGACCCAGGTGCAGCTGGGAGAACGGCTGCACATCAGCCACAAGACCGTCAGCAAATGGGAGACCGGAGGCGGAGCCCCGGATATCAGCCTGCTGCCCGCTCTGGGAGAGGTGCTGGGGGTAGAAGTCAAAGCCCTGCTGGAGGGGGACATGGGAGAACAACCGGAGGCAAACGGAAATCTGCGGAAGATGCGTTTTTATGTCTGCCCCCGGTGCAAACGGCTGCTGCTGAGCGAAGGGCGCGGGGATATAAACTGCTGCGGCCAGAAACTGGAGTCACTTCCCCTGCAAAAACCGGATGCTGTCCATCAGCTTACCGTATCTCCCTGGGATGGAAACTGGCTGCTGGAAAGCGCTCATCCTATGGAGCGGGCCCATTATATCTCTTTTGCGGCCTTTCTTACCGAGGACGCTCTAATGCTCAGAAAGCTTTATCCGGAATGGGATATGCAAACCCGGCTGCCCTTTTTTCCCACAGACTGCTGCTTTGGTACTGCACGGAGTATGGTCTGTTTTATCGGAACATATAGGGGAACGTATAAAAGTATGCCCGGAGAGCCGATGGACTCTTCGGGCATTACTTTTTGGCGCAAATGCAAACAAATTCGATGCGGAAGCAGTTTCAATTTTCTTTCAAGGAAGGGCGGATATACTGGCGGCAGCAACATGAAGGAGGTTCCCTATGGAAAACAGAACAGATCCCATTACCGCTCAGCAAAAACGTTTTCGCCGCCGCCGTTTGAAGAAAGGCTGTACGGCCGGCCTGTTGGCACTGCTCCTGCTGGGAGGAGCCATTGGCGGGTATTTTTACATAAAGGAAAAGAACGGACAGGAAACCGGCTCCGGCAGCACCGTTGCTTACCGGGTGCAGCAGGTGACCCGGGGCTCTGTGCAGACCAGTCTTTCTGCTTCCGGTACCCTCAGTGCAATAGATACCCAAACTCTGACCGCCGCTTATGGAGCCACCGTTACAGAGGTGCTGGCGGCTGCCGGGGATACGGTAGAAACAGGACAGCTGCTGGTGGCTCTGGAGCCGGAGGAAGAAGGGGAACTGGTGACTCTTCTGGAGGAAAACAAACAGTCCCTGGCCAAGACCCAGCGGCTCAGCAATCAGCTGTATCTGCGCAACGGTGCTTCCGGAACGGTGAAGGATCTGAAGTTGGAAGCGGGCAGCGATGCCGCCGCCGTAATGGAGCAGTACGGGTATGTGTGTTTGCTTTCTACCGATGATCTCATGCAGCTGGATGTGCAGGCGGAGG
>ULWP01069512.1_pt1 | contig 12183 bp, 10 predicted proteins | sample 1960461 | NCBI WGS metagenome assembly ULWP01 (sample SAMEA4835815, study PRJEB28245) | human gut metagenome | biome: gut microbiome; material: fecal sample | place: Denmark | collected 2008
ACTTGAACACGGACTTATAACAACCGACTCTGACTATTCGACCCTGCTTGAAAAGCGTGAGTTCTTTTCGAAATACAAAATTCAGGTCGGCTCAACGGGTAACCTCGGGCTGAGCATAGGCATTGCAAGCGCTGCACTCGGCTATGATGTTATCGTTCATATGAGCGCGGATGCAAAACAGTGGAAAAAAGATCTGCTGCGCGAAAAGGGTGTTGACGTTATTGAATATCAAACGGACTATTCCGAGGCTGTGCGGCAGGGCAGGAAACTTTCCGATGCGGACCCGACGAGCTACTTTATTGATGACGAGAATTCGGTCGATCTTTTCATGGGCTATGCAGTTGCCGCATTGCGGCTGCGAACTCAGCTTTCGGCGCACGGAGTGAGCGTTGATGCCGAACACCCGCTGTTTGTGTATTTGCCCTGCGGAGTCGGCGGCGCGCCCGGCGGGATCACGTTCGGACTTAAAAAACTGTTCGGTGATGCCGTGCATTGCTTCTTTGTCGAACCCGTGAACGCACCATGCATGCTTGCGGCATTTGCAAAGGGCGAATGCGTCCCGGTTGCGGAGCTTGGGCTGAGCGGCAAAACGCAGGCGGACGGGCTTGCCGTGGGCTGCGCCTCAAAGCTTGTTTTCGAAGCGATGCGCAAAACCTTGGACGGCGAGTTCACCGTTTCGGACGGCAGACTTTTGCCGCTGCTGCGGCTGCTGAACGGTTCGGAAGGCATTTTTGTTGAACCTTCCGCTGCAATATCCGCCGCCGCATACATGGGCATGATGGGCGAAAGCTGCACGGACTACCTGAAAAAACACGGACTTGACGAAAAAATGAGCAGAGCTGCGCATATTCTTTGGGCAACGGGCGGCGGACTTGTGCCGGAGACGGAGCGAAATGAGTTGTGCGGAACCGGGGCGAAACGCTGAATACCGGTGCCGACGCAATAGCAGCCGCAGCCATTGCGGCATATATTCAAACCTTGATAAATTTTAATACAGGAAGAATTCCGCCCGATGCTTAAACGGCGTGCGGGTGAAAATCAAATTTATAAACAATTGAGGAGAGCCGGATAAAAATGACGGGTACTCACTCATTTTCTGCGGAGGGTAAAAACTATGTCAAAATATTTCGGCACGGACGGATTCAGAGGCGAAGCAAACAAAGCGCTCAATGTTGAACATGCCTACAAAATCGGTCGATTCTTGGGTGCATACTACGGACGGGAGCATAAATGTTCCGTTGTTATCGGCAAGGACACAAGGCGTTCGGGTTATATGTTCGAGTGCGCATTGACGGCGGGACTGACGGCGAGCGGCGCGGATGCGTACCTTATGCATGTTACAACAACGCCGAGTGTTTCGTACATCACGCGCACCGATGATTTTGATTGCGGCATCATGATAAGCGCAAGCCATAATCCCTATTTCGACAACGGTATTAAGCTGCTGAACGGGGACGGCGAAAAGATGGAGCAATACGTTATCGATGAAATTGAGCGTTATCTCGACGGCAAAGGTGCGGAGATTCCGTTTGCGACCGGAAGTGATATCGGAAAAGCCGTTGACTATGCGGCGGGACGCAACCGCTATATCGGTTATCTTATCAGCCTTGCAACCCACTCCTATAAGGGTATGCGCATCGGCCTTGACTGCGCAAACGGAAGCACGTGGATGATGGCAAAGAGCATTTTTGAAACTCTCGGCGCGGAAACGGTCGTTATCGGCAATCAGCCGAACGGGCTGAACATCAACAACGACTGCGGCTCGACACATAACGAGGGGCTGCGCAGGCTTGTGACCGAAAACAAGCTCGATGTGGGCTTTGCGTTTGACGGCGATGCGGACAGGTGCATTGCGGTCGATGAAACAGGCAGAGTGATTGACGGCGATCTTATCCTTTATATTTACGGAAAGTACATGAAGGACAGAGAAAAACTTGCCAACAACACCGTTGTAACAACCGTGATGTCCAACTTCGGACTTTATCGCGCATTTGACCGTGCCGGTATCAACTACGAAAAAACGGATGTGGGCGACAAATATGTTTACGAATGCATGAGGAAAAACGGGCATTTGCTCGGCGGCGAACAATCGGGGCATATCATTTTCAGCAAATATGCCGCAACGGGTGACGGACTTTTGACGGCGATAAAGCTTATGCAGGCGATGCTTGCAAACAAACAGCCGCTTTCCGTGCTTGCTGCTCCGGTGAAGATTTATCCGCAGCTGCTTGTGAATGTGCGCGTTTCGGATAAGGAGGCGGTGCTTAACAACGATGTCGTCAAAGGCAGTGTGCGTGAAGCGGAGGAGGCTCTGGGCGACAACGGCAGGGTGCTTTTGCGCAAGAGCGGAACGGAGCCTGTTATTCGCGTCATGGCGGAGGCACAGACAGCGGAAGAATGCCGCAAGGTTGTTGACGGCATAGTCGACGCAATAAAGCGTGAGGGCCTTGCACAGCAAAAATGAGCGGCCTTGCCGTTCGGCGGGGCAATGCTTTAAAACGGTTTGATACTTTGAATTTGGAAGGCAAAAAATGTATAAAACAAATGAACTTTTTGATCTGTCCAAAACTCGTGCGGCGGATCTTTTGCGCGAATGCGAATATCCGTGGCAGGCGTTGGACAAAATCGGCGAAACAATTCTCAAAATCGGTGCGGCCCTTTCGTCGGAGGAATTCTCTCACCCTAAGGAAGACGTTTGGATTGCGAAGGATGCAGTCGTTTACCCCACAGCATGGATAAACGGTCCGTGCATAATTGACAGCGGTGCGGAAGTGCGGCACGGTGCTTTTATCCGCGGCAATGCGCTTGTCGGAAAAAACTGCGTTGTCGGCAATTCGGTGGAGCTGAAAAATGTTATTCTTTTCGACAATGTTCAGACTCCGCATTATAACTATGTCGGGGACTCGATTCTTGGATATAAAGCGCATATGGGCGCAGGCTCGATAACATCCAATGTCAAGAGCGACAAGACACACGTTGTGATTAAATCCGCCGAAAAAAGCATTGAAACCGGGCGAAAAAAAGTCGGAGCAATGCTCGGAGATTTTGTTGAAGTGGGCTGCAACAGCGTGCTGAATCCAGGAACGGTCATCGGTCGGCACAGCAATGTCTACCCCGTTTCCTGCGTTCGCGGGGTTGTGCCGGAAAACTCGATTTTCAAAACCGGCGGCATTATTGTTAAAAAAAGCGGAACATTCGCTGATTGATTTGAAAGCGTCCCGAGGAGGCACGGCATGAAAAAACAGCATTTGCCGATTGAATGCGCTGAGAACGGAAGAAAAGCGGGGCGGCAGGTTTTATTAAAGCTGCTTATAATGATTGTCTGTGCCGCAGCGGTGTTCGGCTTGTTCGGCGGCTGCGGAGGGAGCGGAGAAAATAATCCCACGGACGCGCCGACCCCTGCGCAAACGATTCGGCCGACGGCTGCTGCCGTGCCGACGGAAACGCCGATGCCGACGCGTGCACCGCTTGTTTACAGCCCGGATTATAATAAGACAACGCCGCTGATGACAAAACTTGTCGGCGAACAGGCGATTAAAGCCGCCCGAATGGTCATAGATGCGTTTCTGAAAGGAGAAACAAGCGTGAAATTCGGGTTCGACAGCTATGAACCAACGTTTGCAATGAATACGGTTTTTGCCGTCAACGAGATGTGCCCGCCGTTCACCGCATTTGCACTTTGCAATGATTATCGGGATTTTGATGCTTCAACGGGTGTGTTGAAATGGAAAATAATCAACGTTGAGCCAAACGAACTTGACGAAAAACTGCAAAAATTTGAAACAACCGCAATCGACTTCATGTCCGTGCTTCGCGAGGGCGATAACGAAACCGAGCGTGCGCTTTTGCTGTATTCAAGGCTGACCGCATATGCGCAATACGACTATGAAGCATATGAAAACCCGCAGAACCTTACCGAGGACGAATACATCTATCGAACGTCCGCTTATTCCGTTATGTGTGACGGAATGGGCATATGCTATTCGTTTGCGGAGGCAATGACCTTCCTTTGCGCGCAGGCGGATATTGACTGCATTGAAGTCAACTGCATCAACGATTCCATTGCACATCAGTGGAACTTGATAAAACTGGACGGAGAATACTATTATTGCGATGCAACTTGGGATGTGGGCGGAACTTTCAATTACTTCGGAATGACAACCGATGAACGCGTAAAGGATTCCGGCGGGATAAAGGCAGAGGATATGCGCTCGCTGTCCGTTTCTCCCGAGGAGCTTCTCGATGGGGTTGTTCCCTCCGATACCCGTTTTGCCGTGCTGCGCGAACATGTCACTTCAATGCCCGTCACCGTTGAAATAGACAGAGTGAACGACAGGGCGGTTTTTACTGTCGGAAATGAGAGCTACAGCATTTCGTGCGGAAATTAAACCGCAATATAAGCACTGTTGAATACCAACGAAGAAAAATATAAACGGCAGCGAACCGGGTCAAGGCCTTCGGCAAATGAAAGCTTTGGCTCGGTTCGCTTTTTAACCGCGCATTACCAATCACGCGGCAGTCTACCCTTCCCCCCTCGCCTGAAGGATCCTTTTTTCAAGGAAGGCGATGCAATAATACATCAAAGCGGCAAGTATGCAGAGGATCACTATTGACGTCATAACAAGATCCAATTGAAACACCTGACCGCCGTAAACGATAAGATAGCCGAGACCGGATTTGGACACGAGGTATTCGCCGACGATGACGCCGACCCAGCTCATTCCGACGCTCAGTTTCAGCGCACCGATAATTGTCGGCACGGAAGCGGGCAGGATCACTTTCAAAAAGGTCTGCATTTTGTTTGCACCGAGGGTGCGCATAAGGAGCTGCTTTTCGGCAGAAATTTCATTGAAACCTGCCAGCACCGTCATTATTGTTACGATTGTTGAAATCAGCAGTGCCATCACGATTATCGCTTCCATGCCTGCGCCGACCCAAACGATTATTATCGGACCGAGCGCAATTTTCGGCAATGCGTTCAACACCACCATATACGGGTCAAGAATGCGGGAGAGAGTTTTGCTCCACCACATCAGCACTGCAATGAGTGTTCCGACCAGTGTTCCCACAGTGAACCCGGCGATTGTTTCAAGCATTGTGACGCCGATATGAACAAACAGCTCCCCGCTTGCATTCAGGCGGGCGAGCGTTTTTAAAACACGCAGCGGTGAAGACACAATGAAAGTGTTCACGATGCCGAGATCCCCCAAAAGCTGCCAAAGCCCGATGAATGCAACTAAAATTGCCAGCTGCATTGCAATGATAAAGCGGTTGTGCCGCTTCAGCCGTCGAAGATAAGCCACATGTTCGTCGGACACTGCGGGCAGCGGCGCCGAAGGTTTTTCCGCTGCATGAGGTTTTAATTTCGAACTCTTTATATCTTTCCTCGTTCTTTTCACGGTTCAAACTCCTTTCTGCGTATTCGCATTTTCCGTCGGCATCAGCTGCTGCCGCTCTCCCGCAAGGCGGAATTCCGACCAGACAGCGTCATAGTATTCTCTGAAAAGCGGGTTTGACCGCCGTTCAAGCGGCGTGTCGCTGCCCATGTTGATTTCTACCTGTTTGCGGATTCGTGCGGGGCGTTCGCTCAGGATTATTACCCTGTCGCTCATGCAGATGGCTTCCGAAATGTCGTGAGTTACAAGCACGGCGGTGTACCCTCCGCGCTTGATGATCGAATGAACTTCATCCGCAAGCAGAAGCCTTTGCTGATAATCCAATGCGGAAAAAGGTTCGTCCAGCAGCAGCAGCTCCGGCGAAAAAGCAAGCGTGCGTATAAGTGCGGCTTTCTGCTTCATTCCTCCCGAAAGCTGACGCGGATAATAATCCTTAAACGCTCCCAATCCGTAACGGTCCAGCAGCTCCGCAGCGTATGCATGGGTTTCGGCATTCAGTCTTTTTTTGACTTCCAACCCAAGCAGGGCATTCTGTTCGATTGTGCGCCAATCAAAAAGATGATCGCGCTGAAGCATGTAGCCCGTGCTGTTTGCACGCGGATCGGGCGGTGCGCCGAGAACCTCGGCTTTGCCGGAGCTCGGCTGCAATATGCCCGCAAAAATGGACAGAAGGCTTGTTTTGCCGCAGCCGGAAGGCCCGACTATCGAAACAAACTCCCCCTTGTGAACGGATAAACTTATACCCCCCACCGCCTCGGTTTCGCCGCGCGGCTCGTGATATATTAAATGCACATCGTCAAGCTGTGCGATAATGCTGTTCATAATACCCCTCCGGAATCATTAATACAGTCAGCGGCACTCCGAACAACCCTGAATCGGAGCGGCATTGAAATTGCGCTGAATAATTCACTTACAGCACCAGTGTATTCAAATGGGGACAAAGCTGTGACCGAAATCGGATATGTCAATGCCGGCTTGAACCGCTGCTTCGGGAAATGTGCGCAGCAAAGGCGTCGGAACGCTGCTGAGGAATGCAATTTCCGATGCGGCAAAAGCTTCCGGCGCACGAATGAGCGTTCCTGAAAAACAGTCCTGCAATGAAAATGCAATTGCATTCTATCGAAAAAACGGATTCGAGATTATCGGATTCGATTTGTATTCCTATCAGAACACCGATCCGGAGCGGCACGAAATTCGGATTGAAATGGGAAAAATACAGAAATGATGCCGGTTGAGGTTTATGTTTGAAACAAAAAGCATTGTGCGCCCGAAGATTCCGCCCGTATTGATATATCTGTAATTTAGTGCTATACTCCGCATGTACATAATTGGGATTCCATGCACAGCAAGCGGTGCGTGAATTGTATGTATAATTTTCATGCTTAAAAGCGGTTGTATCTGCTTTTGCTTTAAAAAAGTAATTTACGCATAAAGACAGAATGTGATGCTTCCGGGATGATACAGCCGCATTACCGTAAATATGAATGCGTAAGCGAAAAACGACTTGAGAGTGTTGATTGTTCTGTTTGCATCATGCGCAGAGGTGTATAATATGGATAACCATACAAAAGAACAGCGTAGAAGAAATATGCAGGCTGTTAAAAATAAGGATTCAAATATTGAAAAAAAACTCCGGCAAGAACTTTGGGCAAGAGGACTGAGGTACAGAAAAAACTGCCCAACGGTGTTCGGAAAGCCTGACATTGCTTTCATCGGAAGGAAGATAGCGGTTTTTTGCGACAGTGAGTTTTGGCATGGTTACGATTGGGAAAACAAAAAGAATAATATCAAAAGCCGCAGGGACTTTTGGTGGCCTAAAATTGAAAAAAACATGCAGCGAGACAAAAAAGTCACGGAACAACTTACAGCTGAAGGTTGGCTTGTAATAAGATTTTGGGGAGACGAGATAAAGAAACAGCCTATACGCTGTGCAGATATAGTTGAGGAGGCAATAAGAAAAAGATGAATAGATTCAACTCATGCGACCTGTTTGCAGGCATAGGCGGAATCAGACTGGGGTTTGAAAGAGCGTTTGGTGAAGAGATTAAAACAATTTTTGTCAGCGAATGGGATGAGAGAGCACAAATCACATACCGCGCAAACTTTACCGATGCCTTCGAAATTGAAGGTGATATTACAAAAATTGATGAAAAAGCAATCCCTCCTATTGACATTTGTTTGGCGGGCTTCCCTTGTCAGGCATTCAGTTTGGCAGGAAAAAAACTGGGTTTTGAGGATAATTACAAGGGGTTATGCCGCGGCACTTTGTTTATGGAAGTAGCAAGGATCTGTGATTTTCATAAACCCAAAATAATTTTTTGCGAAAATGTTAAAGGACTTGCAATTCATGATAAAGGCAAAACGTTAAGCATAATTTGTAAGACTTTTGAAGATTTGGGGTACAAGGTTTTCAAGCAGATTTTGAACAGCAAAGATTTCGGCGTGCCGCAAAACAGAGAACGTATCTATATCGTTGCGTTCAGAAATGATATTGCGCCCGAACGATTTAGCTTCCCTGAGTCGACGGACGATACGAAGAGGATAAGAGATATTGTTGAAACGGATCCGGTTCCTTCTAAATACTACCTGAGTGAGGTTTATCTTGAAACTTTACGTAGGCATAAGGCTCGGCACGAAGCCAAAGGAAACGGATTTGGATATGAAATACGCGAATGGGATTCTATCGCAGGGGCGATTGTGTGCGGAGGAATGGGCAGAGAACGAAACCTGATAATTGATAAACGTCAAACTGACTTAGCCCCGACGACTCATATTCGCGGCGAAATCAATAGGGAAGGAGTCAGAAAAATGACTCCGAGGGAGTGGGCACGTCTCCAGGGATTCCCGGATACTTTTATCCTGCCGGTAGCGGACGGGCACTTGTATAAACAACTCGGGAACAGTGTTACGGTAAGTGTCATTGAGGCAGTTGCAAAAAAAATAAAGGAGGTACTTGATGATGAGTAAAGCAAACAGGGGCGAATGGGGTGAGCCCTATGCAGCGATTCGTATTCTCGGCGAAGGAAGACTGTATGTTGCAGATTCAGACGGCAAGCGCAACTTGGAAGAATGGATGGATATAATTGATCTTATTCGTCGTGAAACAGCTGAACGAACAGTTAGATACGAATTCAAAAAAGATGAGTTGATGATATCAATTGCAGTAAATGAAAAGAGCGTTTTAGATGTTGCAGCTTCGGAGTTTATTGCTTTTGCAGATCGACTTGCTGCCGAAATTCGCCTGGGGAAAGGCAGTACTTTTAATGTTTCAAGCAATATAACTGATTTTTTGAAGCGCATTGAAATGTTGCATATAAAAGCAAAAAGCATTGATAAAAGTGATGTTTTTCTTACTATACATGACCCGAGGGCGTCCGTAATCCGCAAAAGCATAGGATTTTCAATTAAATCCGAATTTGGACACAATCCGACACTGTTTAACACGGCAAAGGCTTCCGCTGCAGTGTACAAAGTCAGCGGGATGAACGACGAATTAATGGCCGAAATTAACTCTATGGTTGACGCAAAAGGGCATGCTGCTGTTTCGGAAAGATGCGATTTTATTGCAAAAAGCAATTGCAAACTTAAATTCATCGGATTTCCTGTTGCAGCAAGAACGGGAATTGCTGCATTTGAGGAGAATCTTGATCTGCTGGATCCCAGACTTCCTAAGATTATTGATTATATGTTGTGGAATCATTTTTTTGAACATGAAACTCGAACGGACTTGGAAATTATCACAAAAAACATTGTGCTAAAAAACCCTTGCGAAATTTCAAGACCTGAAATTAAATATGAATATATAATCAAATCGTTTCTTTACGCTGCCTATTGCGGAATGACGGCTTCTACTCTATGGGACGGCGACAGTAAAGTTAACGGTGGTTTTATTAAAGTCAGTGCCGACGGTGACGTTGTTGCGTATTATGCATTGGAATCAGATGCATTTAAATCATACTTGTTTAAGCATTGTTATCTGGAGTTTCCGTCAACAGATGAAAAACATGGAAACTATGCTAAAGTCTATAAGGAAAACGGTGAGTATTATTTTAGACTGAACTTTCAAATCAGGTATAAGTGATGAAGATAGGCAGCTTGTTTTCGGGAATTGGAGGTATAGATATTGGTTTTTTGCAGGCCGGATTTACTGTTGCGTGGGCAAATGACTGCGATCCGCAGGCGTGCAAAACGTATCGGTTTAATTTTCCGAATGTAAAACTTTATGAAATGGATATATGTCGGTACAACCCCACAGAACCGGATCATGTTGATGTAATCACAGCGGGATTCCCCTGTCAACCTTTTTCCATATGTGGAAGTCAAAACGGTTTTTCGGACAAGAGAGGGGTGCTTTTTTTCGAAATAATGCGTATTGCGGATATGTTGAACCATCCTATACTTTTCCTCGAAAATGTCGCAAACATTACAGACCATAACGATGGTAAAACATTCAATATAATTCATAATGAGCTTTCTGAAAGGGGTTATTTTATTCGGTATGCAATTATGGATGCATGTCGATACGGTATCCCTCAACATCGCACCAGAATGTATTTGATTGCCTTTAAAAATGAGAGGGATTGTAACGCATTTTTGTTTCCGCTCGGACAGGACTGCGAAAAAAATATTTTTGATTGCATTGATAGGACGCATAAGCAGGATGAAAAATTCTACATTAAGGAAGGCTCAGCGACATACATGCAGCTGATTTCGGCAATGAAAGATCCTGCGCAGATTTACAGGTTCTCTGATTTTGGTGTTCAATCGGGAAAGAACGGGATCTCATTTACATTGAAAGCAAATATGGGAACTTGGCGAAACAGAATACCGTACATCAGAGATGATTACGGAATTCGAATGATTACTCCTCAGGAATGCCTTGCATTGCAAGGCTTTCCTGAGAACTTTATATTTCCTTCCATACCGATTGCAAGCGCTTATAAACAGTGCGGGAATACAGTTGCTGTCCCTGTGATAAAAGCAATTGCAAAGGAGATGCTGAACACCTGCATGTGAAGTTGCAGTAGAGTTTTAATACCGATGTCTGCGAAAACCTCAGCCTATTCGAATAATCTTTTCGACGGCTTCGAGCCATGTTTTTCCGTTTGAAAGGCGGACATCAAGCGAACACACTTCAACGGTATAGACATTTTGTGTTGCGGAGGACTGCACGGGGGCGAATTTGCCCGCCGCGCTCAGGAAGAGCAGGTCATTGCCGTCGGAGCCGTAATAAATCATAACGTGTCCGGGAAAGAAAAGAATGACACCCGCAGGCTGACTCAGGATTGTCTCACGCTTCGCTTCCGTCGAAAGGGAAGAAACATCCGCTGCGTATTTTTCGGGAAGTTTGGCAAGGTCGGATGTGTTGCGCGGCAGCATTATGCCGAAACAGCGGTAGATTTCCATAACAAGCGCGGAACAGTCCCGTGCGTCGAGCATTCCGCCCCAACCGTAAATTTCTCCGCGCGTTTTGTCCGCAAGCCGAATCACATTGCTGTATGTAAACGGCATATATCCGATATGAACATCCCTTGAAATCGGAACAAGAGCTTCAATGAATTTCAGACTCCCGTCCGCCGCGCGGGAGGGAACGTTCACAATATAGTTATCATATGACATTCTTCCGCGAACGGATTTGACCGTTCCGGGCTTTTCCGCAAGCGAAAGCCGCATTCCCATCGTTAATTCAAGCTCCGAAACCAACGGTTCGTACGGATCGCGGCAAAGACGGAAACTGCTGCCCGTTACAACAAGAAAATCGTTTTCGGGCGCAAGCAGAGCTTGCCATTGTTCAAAGCTGCTGCACAGCGCAACGCTGTCGGAGTTTATCCAACCGACATAAAAATATGCTGCAACGAAAAGAAATTTGCCGTCGGCACTTTCATGCAGCACGGCGAGAGGCTCGTTTTGCAGAACAACGGATTCCTGAAGAGTGTCACCGAAGCGGTCGTTGGGCTTTGAAGTTACGCGCTGCGCAAACGGAACGGAGCGAAGGTCGCTGCGCTGCACACAAAAACCGAAGCGTACATCTGAATTATTCCGAACGGCATCCAATGCACGGTTGTTCAGAATCTCATTCCGCTGCTGAGCGGAAAGCGGCGTTTGCCCGACATAGCCGTTTGCGGAGGGCAGATTTCCCCGTGCGATAAGAGCCTTCAGCCGTTCGGCTGAAATTCCGTTTTTAAACGAAGCAAGGTCAAACAACCCTGCCGATTCGCCCGGGAACTGCAAAAATGCAGCGTTCATTGCGGAAATCTGCTCTGCTGTCAGAACGGTTTCACTGTCGTTATCATGATTCGGCGCATCCGTAATTGCGGGAGCGGTACACGTCGGGAATTCGGAAACCGCCTCCGTCGGGACGGGTGCCGGCGTGATTTGCGGAGTATTTTTCGGCAGGGGAGTTTCCTGCGCACTGCCGCTCGTGCATCCGCAGACAAGGCTGCATACCGCAGCGATAAAAACAATGATTCTGCTGAAAAAAATATTCGTTCTGTTCATTTAATTCTCCGTTCCTGTGCAGAGTTTGCTCCGCGCGGTTATTTTTTGCGTGAAAGCAGTTGCTGAAGCTTTTCAACAAAAGCCTCTGTGCAATCGTAGTTAAGAGAATAATAAATGCGTTTTCCGCTCGTGTCAAGCTTTATCATACACTCACAATCAGTACGTTATGTTACTATTATAAAACAGAGAGGCAGCAAAAAGCATGAAGAAGAGAAACCGTGTGATATGGTTATAATTCCCAAAACATTAGACGCTCATTCTCATCAACGTGATTTTGTGTGCTGAGTGT
>ULWP01053763.1_pt1 | contig 12177 bp, 8 predicted proteins | sample 1960461 | NCBI WGS metagenome assembly ULWP01 (sample SAMEA4835815, study PRJEB28245) | human gut metagenome | biome: gut microbiome; material: fecal sample | place: Denmark | collected 2008
CAATAAATATAATTTGTACAGCGGCGCACCCGGTGCGCCGCTGTTTTTCTATGCGGCAAGCGGAAAACAAAATGTAATTATGTCAATTTTTCTTTTTTCAAACAACGGCTTTACTTTGAGCGCAAACTATTGTAAAATACAAGGGAAAAGATAATATGGGTGCAGTTTGGGAAAACCCGGCAGCGGCGGCTGTGCCCGGAAAATACAGGTGGTGTTTGAATATGGCAGTTCAATATAAACGTATTCTTTTGAAAGTCTCCGGCGAAGCACTTTCCGGCGAAAAAGGCACCGGTTTTGATGAAGCTACCATTGCTTCTATCTGCGCGGGCATCAAGGCAGCGTATGACCTTGGCGCACAGATCGGCATCGTGGTTGGCGGCGGCAATTTCTGGCGCGGCCGTTCCTCCGGCAAAATGGATCGCATGGATGCAGACAAGATCGGTATGCTGGCAACCGTGATGAACGCCATTGCCGTCAAGGATGCTCTGCGCCAGCAGGGTGTGCCCGCTGTTGTTATGACCAGCTCCGCCATGCCGCAGGTGGCCGATACCTTCCGCAGCGATAAGGCAATCGCTGAGCTGGAAGCAGGCAAGATCGTCGTGTTCGGCGGCGGCACCGGCAACCCCATCTTCTCTACTGATACCGCATCCGCCCTGCGCGCCTTGGAAATCGGTGCAGACGCCATGTTCAAGGCAACTATGGTGGACGGCGTGTATGATAAGGATCCCCACAAGTACCCCGATGCCGTCAAGTACGATACCCTGACCTTTACCCGTGTGTTGGACGAGCGCCTGGCTGTTATGGACTCCACCGCCGCAACCCTCTGCCGTGACAACGGTCTGCCCATCGTGGTGTTTGACCTGAACGAGCCCGCCAACATTGCCCGTGCCCTGCAGGGCGAAAACGTGGGCACCATTGTGCGCGAGTAACCGCAAAGTATTTTAACCCCTAATTTATATATCGAAAAAGGAGAAAACCCTCATGAGCAGCACGACCAAAATTTACGAAGAAAAAATGAACAATTGCGTTGCCCATCTCGACCGCGAGCTGACCTCCATCCGTGCAGGCCGCGCAAACCCCGGCATCCTGGATAAAGTAATGGTGGATTATTACGGCAGCCCGACGCCGGTCCAGCAGGTTGCATCCGTGGCTGTTTCCGAAGCCCGCATCCTGACCATTACCCCTTGGGATGGTACCCTGATCAAGGCAATCTCCAAGGCAATCCAGACCAGCGATATCGGCATCAACCCCATTGATGACGGCCACACCATCCGTCTGGTGTTCCCGGCCCCCACTGAGGAACGTCGCAAGCAGCTGACCAAGGATGTGCAGAAGCAGGGCGAAGAAGCCAAGATCGCTGTGCGCAATGTCCGCCGCGATGCCATGGATAAGTTCAAAGCCCAGAAAAAGGCTGGCGAGCTGACCGAGGACGACCAGAAGAACCTGGAAGAAGAGGTCCAGAAGCTGACCGATAAGTTCATTAAGGAAATTGACGCAACCTGCGCCCGTAAAAATCAGGAGATCATGGAGGTCTGATTGCGGCAGACGGGCGTAAGCCTGCCTGGGCGCAGTTCCTCTTTATGGTGTCTCTGAAAACAAAGAAAAGGACGGATATTTCGCAAATACAAGCAGGATTTAAGGCTTTTTAACGCAAAATCCCGCTGTGCTTGTAGAAATAGACTGAATTTTCGACTTTTCAGATACACCCCAGCTGTGTGCCGCGCCTGAACGCCATGCGCGGCACGCAGTTTATTCCGGCAGAAGTGCAAGAAACGCCGTTCCACCGCATACCATGGCAGGGGATAGGCTTAAGGCAACACCGCACAATTCCCGCCTTGCGGCTTAAGCACCGCTCCGGCAGCTGCGGCACGGCATCTGCGTTACCAAAATGCTCGATAAGACATCCAGTATTATCTGCGCTTTTGGCTTAGCATCTGCCGCACCTCGCTCGCCGTATCGGCACTTAGAATTATGCGGTATTGCCTTAACACACCGCAGCTGCTGTTGAAAGGAAACCATCTTTTATGAAAACTCGCATCATTACCGCCGTAGTCGGGCTGGCTGTTCTTGCCGTGGTTCTGGCTTTCTTTGACACGATCCTGTTTGACCTGGTGCTGGCGGCTATCTGCCTGCTTGCCATTCATGAAGTGTTTACCGCAATGGGCTTTGGCAAAAAGCAGTGGTACCTGTATGCGGCAGCGGTGCCGTTTACCATGCTGCTCATGCTCAGCTCCAGCGGCGCGGCGCGCGCAGCGCTGTTGGCTGTGGGCTTTTTGACGGTGCTGTTTTATAATGTGGTGCTCATCACCCATGATAAAACGCTGGATTTTGGCAAGCTGAGCGGCTTTATCTACTTCAGCGGTGTGATTCTGTTCTGCTTTTACTCTCTCATCCACCTCAAGCGCTGCCTGCCGATGGATATGTACGGCTATGATGCCATCTACTTCATCCTGCTGATCCTGTGCTTTGCCTGGGGCGGCGATACCTGCGCCTACTTTGCGGGCCGCGCGTTCGGCAAGCACAAGCTGGCTCCGGTGGTAAGCCCCAACAAAACGGTGGAAGGCGCCATCGGCGGTGTGATCGGCAGCGTGGTCATCGGGCTGCTGGCAACCATTATTTACAGCGCGCTTTCCGGCCGGTTCGCCAGCCTGACGGTGGCTGTCACCGCGCGGCACTATATCATCATTGCCGCCATGGGCGCCGTGGCGTCGGTGCTGGGCATTTTGGGCGATCTCTTCGCCTCTGCCGTCAAGCGTCAGGTGGGTATCAAAGATTATGGCACCATTTTCCCCGGCCACGGCGGTATTTTGGACCGGTTTGACAGCGTGATGTTTATCGCGCCGCTGGTGTCCATCGTGGTGCGTTACTTCTTTTATGTGTTCCAGTAAAGTGTAAACAGGGGGGCCGCCGTATCAACAGGCCGGGCCCCGAAAACCAGAACAACAACCGGCACTGCACTTTTGGGGCAGTGCCTTTCCATAAGGGGATGTCAACATGCCAAAAACCATTACTCTGCTTGGCTCCACCGGTTCCATCGGTACCCAGAGCCTTGATGTTGCCCGGATGCACGGCTACCGCATCTTTGGCCTTGCAGCGAACTCCCGCGTAGAGATCCTGCAAAAGCAGATCGAAGAGTTCCACCCGGAATATGTGGCCGTGGTGGACCCTGCCGCCTGTGAGAAACTGGATGCTGCCCTTGCCGGTACCGCCAACGCACCCAAACTGCTGAAAGGCCCGGAGGGGCTGCGCACTCTGGCTGCCATGGATGGCCCCGACGTTGTATTGAACGCGGTAGTCGGTATTGCCGGTTTGCCGGCCTCTCTGGCTGCAATCGAAAGCGGACATGATCTGGCCCTCGCCAACAAGGAAAGCCTTGTGACCGGCGGCCACCTGGTAACGGACGCGGTAAAGAAATACGGCGTCAAGCTGCTGCCGGTGGACAGCGAGCATTCCGCCATCTTCCAGTGCCTGCAGGATCAGCATTCTGCCAAACGGCTGGAAAAGATTCTGCTCACCGCGTCAGGCGGACCTTTCTTTGGTATGACGACCGAGCAGCTGCGCGGCAAAACCAAGTCTGATGCCCTCAAGCACCCCAACTGGAATATGGGCGCTAAGATCACGATCGATTCCGCCACCCTGATGAACAAAGGTCTGGAGCTGATTGAGGCTGTCTGGCTGTTTGGCTTGCCGGAGGATAAGATTCAGATTGTTGTCCAGCGCGAAAGCATTGTGCACTCTGCTGTGCAGTTTGCCGACCATTCTGTTATCGCTCAGCTGGGCGTGCCGGATATGCGCATTCCGATCCAGTATGCCCTGACCTGGCCGGACCGTCTGCCCAGCCCGGTGCCGGAGCTGGATTTTGCTGCCCTCAAGCATCTGAGCTTTGATGTGGCGGATGATGAAACGTTCCGCTGCCTGGCAGCCGCCAAAAAGGCGATCCGCAAGGGCGGCCTTGGCCCCTGCGCCGCAAACGGTGCCAACGAGGAAGCTGTGCGCCTGTTCCTGCAGGATAAGATCGGCTTTTTGGATATTGGCCGCCTGGTGGAAGGCATGGTGGACAGCGACAGCTTTGGCGGGGATTATACCCTGCAGGATGTGTATGACTGCGACCGCATGGCGCGCGATTATGTAAAAGCCCATGTGTAACCCTTCTGTGCCGGGCATTTGGCGGCCCGGCTGTCAAAGTTCCCTGTAAGCGAGGTGCTTATGAATTTTCTGCTGACCGCGATTGTGGCAGTTTTGGTATTTGGCACGGTGGTGCTGGTGCATGAGGCCGGGCATTTTTTTGCCGCCCGGCACTGCGGCATCCATGTGGAGGAATTTTCCATCGGGTTCGGCCCGGCGCTGTGGAGCACCGTCAGGGGCGGCACCCGTTATTCCGTGCGTCTGCTGCCGCTGGGCGGTTACAATAACCTTGCCGGTGAAACCCCGGAAGAATCTGAGGACCCGGACGAGCAGGAGCGGGCAGAACCTGCGAAAAAGCAGGATGCTGCCGCTGCTTCTGTGCATACCTATGATCTGCATGCTCCCTTGTTCCCCCTGACGGTGGATGGCAAAAGCTTTGTGGAAGCAAGCCCCTGGCAGCGCTTTTTTGTGATTGCCGCCGGTGCCCTGATGAATTTTGTGCTGGGCTTTATCCTGTTGCTGGTACTTGTGGCCAGCGGCAGCGCTGTGACCAGCAAGATCATTTATGACTTCCAGGGTGAAAACCCAAAAAGCCAGGCATCTGGCCTGCAGGTGAACGATGAGATCATGTCGGTCAACAGGCATTTCTGCTTTACGGCTGAAGATGTCATGTACGAACTGCAACGTACCGAAAATGATACCGCAACCATCACGGTTCTGCGGGATGGCAAGCTGGTTAAACTGCCCCAGGTGCAGTTTGATTCCACTACCAATGCGGACGGCACAACCTCCATGGTACTGGATTTCCGGGTGTATGGCATTGAAAAAACGCCGCGCAGCGTGGTGCATGGGGCGGCACGGTATTTCTGCTATTATGCGCGGGTCATCCTGCGCGGATTTCTGGACCTTTTCACCGGGCGTGTGGGCGTCAATGAGCTTTCCGGTCCGGTCGGTATAGTCAATGCGGTCAACGAAGCCGTCAAATATGGCTGGCGGGATGTGCTCAGCCTGGCCGCTGTCATCACGGTAAATCTTGGCGTGTTTAACCTGCTGCCCATCCCCGGGCTGGACGGCTGCAAGCTGCTGTTCCTTGCCGCAGAAGGCATTACCCGGCGGGAACTGCCGCTGCGCTTCCAGACAGCCATCAACGCGGCAGGCATGATCCTGCTTTTAATGCTGGTGGTGCTGACCACGATGCAGGATGTGGCAAAATATATTCTTTGATTTGAAACGAAAGCCGCAGCAACCCAGATAAAAGGGGAACAGTAGGCTTTGCGAAGTAACATACAGGAGGCGTTTTTCCATGCGTCAGCTAAAACGGACGGTCAAAATCGGCAACATTACCATTGGCGGCACCAACCCCATTGCAGTGCAGACCATGCTCAATGTGCCCGTTAAGGATATTGCGGGCAACGTGGAGCAGGCAAAACGCGTGGCAAAAGCGGGCTGCCAGATCGTGCGCGTCACGGTGCCCACCCCGGCAGATGCCGCGGTGGTATCGGCCATTAAGGAGGCGGTGGATATCCCCGTTGTGGCCGATATCCACTTTGACTATCGCGCCGCCCTTGCCGCCATCGATGCCGGTGCCGATAAGATTCGCATCAACCCCGGCAACATCGGTGATGATGACCGTGTAAAAGCGGTCGCGGATGCCTGCAACGCCAAAAACATCCCCATCCGCATTGGCGTGAACGGCGGCAGCCTGGAAAAGCATATCCTGGCCCGTTACGGTGCCCCTGTACCGGAAGCCATGGTGGAAAGTGCCATGTACCATGTGCGCCTGCTGGAAAAGCATGACTTTAATAATATCGTCATCTCCATAAAATCCTCCAACGTGCCGCGCATGATGGCCGCTTACCGGCTGCTGGCCTCCCAGACAGATTACCCCCTGCATGTGGGTGTGACCGAAGCCGGCGGCAACCGCATGGGCTTGATCAAATCCGGCATGGGGATTGGCGGCCTGTTGCTGGAAGGCATCGGCGATACGCTGCGCGTCTCCCTGACCGGCGACCCGGAGGATGAAGTGTACGCCGGTTACGATATCCTGCGTGCGGTTGGCTACGCCGTGGCCGGGCCGGAGATCATCAGCTGCCCCACCTGCGGCCGCACCCAGTACCCCATGATCGAAATTGCCAACGAGGTGGAGCGCCGCCTGAAAGAAGAGGGCTTCAAAAAGCCGGTAAAAATCGCCATTATGGGCTGTATTGTCAATGGCCCCGGCGAAGCCAGCGATGCGGACATCGGCATTGCAGGCGGCAAGGACTGTGCTGTGCTGTTTGAGCATGGCGAGAAGATCCGCACCCTGAAAGGCGATATCGTCAGCCAATTCATTGAGGAAATCCATAAACTGTAATGGTACGGAACACCCTAAAAAACGCAGAACCGACCGCTAAAGCCAAGCTCCCGCCGTTTGTGCGGGGGCTGCTTTGCATTGGCACGGTGCTGCTGGTGTGCTTTGTGGTCAGTATTGTGCTGGAAGTCTGGTACTGCAAAAGTGCTCCCAACGCCGCAATCAAGCTGGCCGCCTGCCTGGTGCTGGATGCCTTTGCTTTTTTGCTGCCCGGCGTGGTGGCCACCATCACCGCGATGCATGTCATCCGCAAAGATAAAAACAAGTTCCGAAAACAAGTCCGAAAACCGATGCCAAAGCGATGAAAATGTTGCGTGAAAGTGGCACGGCACCGCATGGGAAAACTGCGCTGTTTACCCCATAGTGACCATAGGGGCGCACGTTGTGCGCCCGTCACCTTGCGGAGCCTGCTGTGGAGGAATCTGCGGCAAAGCCCACCATTGCGGGACGATGCAAGCATCGTCCCCTACAAATCATGTGCAACGTTCGCAGCACACGGCAAGGCAGAATTCCTCTGCGGTGGCGTTCACCCCTATCCTCTACAAGGGAAAATACGCTTTTCAACACGCTGAGAAAAAGTCTGATTTATATTTCCCGGTAAATAGAGCATTGCACTTCTATGTGATGCTAACAAAGTCTGCGAAAACAGGGGAGTTTAACGCCAGCTGCCGGGCTGCCTTTGAATCCAACATAATATTGTTATAATATTACTGTAATTTATCATATTAAGGCAATACCGCATAATTCTAAGTGCCGATACGGCGAGCGAGGTACGGCAGATGCTAAGCCAAAAGCGCAGATAATACTGGATGCTGCAAAGGTGAGCGCCGCCAGTGGCGGAAACAGCGAACCGAAGCAGGGGCAGCGGTCGCAGAGTGCGAGAGGCTTTTGCCCCCGAAGCACGATGCGGGTACCGCAACCCGACATTATCGAGCATTTTGGCAACGCAGATGCCGTGCCGCAGCCGCCGGAGCGGTGCTTGAGCCGTTAGGCGGGAATTGTGCGGTGATGCCTTAAAGTTTTTTGCCAGGCCTTTTTTCAATAAAGGCCGTCCGTAACTCTCAAGAGGTGCTATGTTAAAACCACTTGTTACCCAGGTTTGGCCGCAGTTCACGGCCGATGAACAGTTTACCGCCAGCTTCAGCAATGTGTTTGTGGAGCGGGTAGAACTGTTCCGTTCCGCACGCAAAGTTATCATCTGCCTGCGCAGCACAGAGCCGCTGGACTCTGCCCTGTGCGGGCGTCTTTTGGCGTCATTGGAGCAGATTTTTGCCGGTTATGAGTTGACCATGCGCAACTACTTCAACTATAACGCCATCACGCCGGAAGCCGTCAAGGCTATGATCGAAGAGCTCAAACAGCAGGGAATGCCGGTCAACGGCTTTCTGGATAAAACCCAGCCGGTTGCTTTTGCTCAGGACGGTCTTGTGGTGCGGGTCAACGCGGGTCTGCCGATTCTGGAAAGCGTGGAGCTGCCCAGGCATCTGGCAGAACTCATCCAGGAGCGCACCGGTGCTTTGCCCATTGTGCGCATGGAGCTGGTCGGCAAACAGATGGATGCGGACGAACTTGACCGCCGCGTGGCAGAAAAAGTGCCCGCCGTGCAGTTCAAGGCCAAAGAAGAAGTGGCACCCTTTACCATTGAGGGGCTGGAGCTCACCTCCAAGCCGGCTAAGGTGTTCTATGGCAAGTCTTTCAAGCCTGCCGACCTGCGCCCGCTGAACGATCTGGGCGATGGCGGCAAGGTGACCGTGTGGGGCGACGTATTCTTTACCGAGGTAAAGGGCAACCGCCGCAAAATCTACTTTACCTCCATCACCGACTATAACGGTTCCATCAACCTCAAAGTCCTCGGCGATGAAAACGAGGATATGTCTAAGTGGGAGGGCCTCAAATCCGGCACAACCCTCATCGTGCGCGGCAACTATACCTACGATAAGTACGAGCATGACTATGTCCTGCTGCCCTATGATGTATTGCAGGTGGAGCGTATGCCCCGCCATGATGATGCCCCCGAGGGGCAAAAGCGCGTGGAACTGCATCTGCATACCAAGTCCAGCAGCATGGACGGCTTCTGCGATTCCGGAAAGATCGTGCGCCTGGCCCACCGCATGGGCCACCGCGCCATTGCCATTACCGACCACGGCGTGTGCCAGGGCTACCCGGAAGCCATGCTTGCCACTGACGAGATCCACCAGGACGACCCCAACTTCAAGCTGATCTATGGGTGTGAAGCCTACTTTGTGGACGATATGATCCCCGCTGTGTATGGCACCAAAACCATGCCCATCACCGGCTCCTTTGTGGTGTTTGATACCGAGACCACCGGCCTGGACTCCAACGTGGAAGCTTTGACCGAGATCGGCGCCGTGTACGTGGAAAACGGCAAGATCAACCCGGATAAGAGTTTCTGTACCTTCGTCAACCCCGGCAAACCCATCCCGCAAAAGGTGGTGGAGCTGACCGGCATCAACGACAGCATGGTGGCGGATGCCCCCACACCGGCCGAGGCCATCCGCCAATTCAAGGAATTCTGCGGCGATAACATCCTGGTTGCCCACAACGCCAACAGCTTTGATATGCTGTTCATCCGTAAAGCAGGGGATAAGGCGGGGGTGGATTTTTCCAACACCTATATTGACACCCTGCCCATGGCGCAGGCGTTGTTCCCCGGCCTCCATAACTATAAACTGGATACCATCAACAAACATCTGGAAATCCAGCCCTTTAACCACCACCGCGCCGTGGATGACGCCATGGCGCTGGCCCGCATCTTTGAGGTTATGCTCTCCGATTTGAAGGAGAAGGACATGACCACCGTGGAGGCTATCAACACCGGCCTTGGCGGCAACAAAGAGGTGTTGAAAAAGAAGTATTACCACCTGATCATTCTGGTGCAGAACCAGACAGGACTCAAAAACCTGTACCGCATTGTCAGTGCGGCGCATACCAAGTATTTCTTCAAAAAGCCGCGCGTGCCCCGCAGCCTGCTGAATCAATACCGCGAGGGCCTGCTGCTTTCACCTGCGTGCGAAGCAGGCGAGCTGTACCGCGCCGTAGTGGCAGGCAAGGCCCATGATGAACTGTTGCGTATTGCCCGGTATTATGACTATCTGGAAGTGCAGCCTCTTGGCAACAACGAGTTCATGGTCCGCAATGGGCAGGTGGATTCCATCGAAGCCATCAAGAACTTCAACCGCACCATCATCCAGCTGGGCGAAGAACTGCATATCCCCGTGGTTGCCACCGGTGACGTTCACTTCCAGGAGCCGGAGGACCGCATTTACCGCGCGGTCCTGCAGGCAGGCAACGGCTTTAAGGATGCTGACAACCAGGCCCCGCTGTTCTACCGCACCACGCCGGATATGCTGGAGCAGTTCAGCTATCTCCCGCAGGAAAAAGCCTTTGAAATCTGCGTGACCAACCCCAACAAGATTGCCGCTACCATTGATAACAATCTGCGCGCCATCCCCAAGGGAACCTACCCGCCTTCCATTGAGGGTGCTGAGGATCAGCTGCGCTCCGGCACCTGGCAGCACGCCCGCCGTGATTACGGCAACCCCCTGCCGGATGTGCTGCAAAAGCGCCTGAAAAAAGAGCTGGATTCCATCTGCGGCCATGGTTACGCTGTTTTGTATGTCATTGCGGTCAAGCTGGTGGCGTTTTCCAACGCAGGCGGCTACCAGGTGGGCAGCCGTGGCTCTGTCGGCTCCAGCGCTGTGGCGCACTTTTCCGGCATTTCGGAGGTCAACTCCATGCCGCCGCACTACCTGTGCACCAAGTGCAAGCACAGCGAGTGGATTGATGATGGCGTGACGATGGACGGCTTTGACCTGCCGGATAAAAAATGCCCTGTCTGCGGCGAACCCATGATCATGGACGGCCACGATATCCCGTTTGAAACCTTCTTGGGCTTTTACGGCGATAAGGAGCCGGATATTGACCTGAACTTCTCCGGCATGTACCAGTCCAACGTTCACCGCTATACGGAGGAGCTGTTCGGCAAGGAGAATGTGTTCAAGGCGGGCACTGTATCCGGCCTGCAGGATAAAACGGCTTACGGTTATGTGAAAAAATATCTGGAAGAGCGTGGCAAAACCGTGAACCGTGCTGAGGAAAACCGCCTGTGCCTGGGCTGCACCGGTGTCAAGCGCACCACGGGCCAGCACCCCGGCGGCATGGTTGTTGTGCCTTCCACCTTTGATATTTATGATTTCTGTGCCATTCAGCACCCGGCGGACGATGTGAAGGGCGGCCTGCTGACCACCCACTTTGAATTTAAGTACCTGCATGATACGCTGCTCAAGCTGGACGAGCTGGGTCATGATGTTCCGACTTTCTATAAGTTCTTTGAAGAGTATTCCGGCATCCCCATTGACAGCGTGCCGATGAACGATCCCAAGGTCTACAGCCTGCTGACCTCCACCGAAGCACTGGGCGTTACCCCGGAGCAAATCGGCAGCCAGACCGGTACCTTCGGCATCCCGGAAATGGGCACCAACTTTGTGCGCGGCATGCTGCTGGATGCAAAGCCGAAAAACTTCTCGGAGCTGATCCAAATCTCCGGCCTGTCCCACGGCACGGATGTGTGGACCGGCAACGCGGACGAACTGATCCGCTCCGGTACCTGCACCATTGCCGAGGTGATCGGCTGCCGTGACAGCATCATGCTCTACCTGCTGCGCAAGGGGCTGGAACCCAAAATGTCATTTGACATTATGGAGGCCGTGCGTAAAGGCAAGGTGGCCAAGGGCGGCTTTAAGCCCGGCTGGGAAGAAGCCATGAAGGAGCATGATGTGCCAGATTGGTACATCGAATCCTGCCGCAAGATCAAGTATATGTTCCCCAAGGCTCACGCTGTTGCCTACCTGATGGCGGCCATCCGCCTGATGTGGTTCAAGGTGTACCACCCGGCTATCTTCTATGCTGTGTACTTTACCGTTCGCGGCGCGGATATCGACTATGAAGCAGCTGTTGGCGGTGTGCGCGTGGCCAAGGAGCACCTGCGGGATAACGAAAAGATCCCCAAGGATGAGCGTACCGCTAAGGACGATGATGCCCTTGTCAGCCTGCAGCTGGTCAATGAAATGCTGCAGCGCGGCTGCCAGTTCCTGCCCATTGAGCTGGGCAAGAGCTATGCCAGCAAGTATGTGGTGGAGGACGGCAAAGTGCGCCTGCCCTTTACCGCCATCCGCGGCCTGGGCGAAGCTGCCGCTGTGGCGTTGGAACAGGCTACCATCCATGGGCAGGAATATATCTCGGTGGAAGAACTGCAGCAAGCCTCCGGCGTGGCGCAGTCGGTATTCGACAAATTGCACGAAGTCGGCGCTTTGGGAAATCTGCCGGAAACCAGCCAGGTTGACCTGTTCAGCTTAATGTAATGGCAATCCCCCAAAATCCCGCCTGCCGCAGCGCAGGCAGATCAGCATACGAATATACTATGATGTACCGGACCTGCAGTAGCGCTGCGGGGACGGTACTTTTTGTTTTGCGGGATTCGCTTTGATTCGTTGATTGAACTTACAGCCAGGCAGGGGAAAACACCCCCCCAAAAAATGCCCGCGCCCCATTCCAGTAAAATTTTCCGGGGCAGGTGTAGAAATTGCGTATTTGACGATGGAAAATTGATTTATCATGGAGAACATGATAGACTATAGGATACATGTAGAATCTACAAGGAACTATACGATGCCCAGCAGTAA
>ULWP01007462.1_pt1 | contig 12027 bp, 8 predicted proteins | sample 1960461 | NCBI WGS metagenome assembly ULWP01 (sample SAMEA4835815, study PRJEB28245) | human gut metagenome | biome: gut microbiome; material: fecal sample | place: Denmark | collected 2008
TTCAGCTCACAGGTCTTCATCAGCTGCCGGATCATGGTAGGCAGCAGGTTGCTGCTGATGGCCCACAAAAAGAACAAGCTGAACACCAGTGCCAGCGGAAGTGTATAACTTTTGTTTTTCATCGTATCCTGCTTTTTCACTTATTCCGACATATTCTTGACATAAGGAAGTTCCGGCAACTTCTGGAAACCATAAAAACGGCGGGCATTCTCTCCAAGGAACAGGGCTTTCTCCTCGTCTGTCAGTTCCTTCGACTTGCTCACGAAATCGTACGACATCCGATACGTAATGGCGGTAATCGTCCGCGGATAATCCGACCCCCACATCAGTTTTTCGAAACCAACCAAATCGGCTGCCTCCCGAATGGCCCTTATAGCCCCCTTGAACGGGTAAAACTCGTCGTTGAACAGCCAGGTGATACCGCCCGACTCAATACGCACATTCGGATGGCGCGCCAGCTTGATTTGCTCCGTCCAACCGGAAGTGGTCACCATCCCGAAATGGCCAATGGCCACTTTCAGGTCAGGACATTCCTGAATCACCTCTTCCAACTCACCCACCTGCGTAGCCCCGTCGGCCATGTCGATGGAAAGCAATACTCCGTGTTGTTCCATCAAATGGAACAGCTGCATCATTTCCTCACTGTTCAGCCACACACGGCCTTCTTTCAGCAACAGCCGCTGAGCCGGTATCTTAATACCCCGGAACCCGCGAGCAATGAGCTGACGCGCCTGCTCCAGAAAACCCGGTTTGCGGAATTCGCACATACCGCACACAAAGAACCGGTTGGGATAGCGGGCAGCGACTTCCTCCAGATAATCATTCTGAAAACCGTCGATAAACTCCTGTGTCACCACTGCCGCAGCCACCTGCGCATAATTCATGTTCGACAGGAATACTTCGGCACTGTTCACCCCGTCGGTCATAAACGGGGGAAGCATCTGACGCACTTCCCCCATAAACAATGACCGCCCATTCTCCAAGGTACGGATAGGCAGTCCATCAACCACCGTATCCTGCTTCAACCATAAATGAGAATGTGCATCTATTATAAACCCCATATACAACTTCCTCCTTTATGAGTTAGCCCAGCTCACGCGGAACTGGTTGCCGATGATTTCCCGCACTTCACGTACCAATTCCTCATCCATCGGTTCCTCGATATACGCTACATTCTTCTTCACATTCTGCGGATTGGCCGTACTGAACAATGTAGTGGCAATCCGCGGATTGCTGACTGCATACTGCATGGCCAGCTTCTCAATGGGATAATGCTTGGCTTTGCAATGTTCCATCGCCTTCCGACAGGCCTCTACCAGCGGCTGGGGTGCCGGATGCCAAGCCGGTACGCCTCTTTCCGTCAGCAATCCCATAGACAACGGAGAGGCATTGATGACGCCGATACCTTTCGATTCAAAATAATCCAGGAAATCCAACAGCTTGTCGTCACACAGGCAGTGATGACAAAAGTTCAACACCGATTCCACCGTACCGTCCGGCACATGGTCAATCACCCATTTCAGGTTCTCCAGCTGAAGGTCGGTAATGCCCACATGGCCTACCACCCCTTTTTCTCTCAGTTCCACCAAGGCTGGCAGAGTTTCATTCACCACCTGGTTCAAATCGGCGAACTCGATATCATGCACGTTAATCAAATCGATGTAATCAATATGCAGGCGTTCCATGCTTTCGTACACACTCTCCGTAGCCCGTTTGCCGGAATAATCCCACGTATTCACGCCATCTTTTCCGTAACGTCCCACCTTCGTGGAGAGGTAATACTTGTCGCGTGGAATATCCTTCAACGCCTTTCCCAACACGGTCTCCGCCTTGTAATGCCCGTAATAAGGTGACACATCTATAAAATTCATTCCCAAATCGATAGCTGTAAACACCGCCTCCAAGGCCTCTTTTTCTTTAATGTCATGGAATACTCCTCCTAAAGAAGAAGCTCCAAAACTCAGGGAAGAAACTTTCATTCCCGTTTTTCCAATTTCATGGTATTGCATAGTCATTTTATTTAAGATTCATACAAATAAAACATTCGTTCCATCAACCGCCATTTTTCGGCAGAAGTGCTGCCCGGCACACATTCCTGAAAACGGGCTACATGGTCTTCCCATTCGGCCTGCCGGGGCAATTGAGCCAGGCGTTTCATCGCGGTATCCCAGTCAAAATCCAATGGTGTTTCCACAATCATGAACAGGCGGCTGCCGATGATGTAAATCTCCATCTCCAGAATCCCGACCGACCGAATACCTTCCCGAATCTCCGGCCAAGCCTTTTCACGACTATGTATTTCCCGGTATTCCGCTATCAGTTCCGGATTGTTTTTCAAATCCAATGTCTGGCAGTAGCGCTTGACGGGCATCCTATATTCTTTTACTCTATATCCTTCCATTTTATCATTTCATAATCTTCAGTACAGGCGCAATCTGATTCAATGGCTGAGTCGGTAATGTCACCCGCAACCCCTCTGCCGTACGTACAAAATCGACCTTTCCGTATCCCAATAATTCTACTCGCCGAATATTTTCTTCATAAAGTTTGCTACCAGCAGCCAGCGACTTGACGGTCACTTTACCATCTTCCGGCCAGGCCAGTACGGTGGCATACAAAGCTTTCGGGGTTTGGGTAAACCGGATTTCCTTGGCTCCCGCCTGACTATAGGAGCCTTCATTGAAACCTTGCGCATTCAGCGGAATGTCTTCTTCCGCAATCGGGCCTTCGCCAAACACTTTCCACGGACGCGTATCGTAAATGGCTTCCTTGTTGATGTTCATCCATTCGCCAAACTCCTTCAAGATTTTCTCTTCCTTCTCATCGAAAGTTCCATCAGCCCGCAACGGCACACTCAGCAACAGATTACCGTTCTTGCTCACGATGTCAACCAACAGTTTGGCTACGTAGGCAGCCGACTTATATTCATTCTTCTCATAGATGGACGTATTGTAATGCCACCCACCGATACAGGAGCATGACTGCCAAGGCTGATCGATAATCTGATTGGGTGCCCCACGTTCCACATCCCATACCAATGCCTTCCGCTGGTTCTCGTCCAGAATCTTCCCGAACATCACCGCTTCCAGTTTTCCCTGATGTGTAGCCATGTTGTGGTTATAGAAATGTGCGGCAATCTTCAGTCCCGCATCACTGATGGGATAGAAAGGAGCCACCGTCACATCAAAATAAATCAAATCCGGATTGTAACGGTTGATGGCGTCTACCGTACGGTTATAGAAGTTTGTGCAATATTCCGGGGTAGGAATGCACACTCCGTTTCCCCACGCCCACTGTCGGTGAATCATTCCATTATCCCAACTGTTTTCACTCAACGGATGGTTCTGTGCATACAAATCCTGCGGGTCGTATCCTTCCCACCACTTACCTTTTCCATCGGCCTTGGTCAGCTTTCCATCATAAGGAATACCTTTTTTCGGGCCAATCGTATCATGACGCTGTGAGGGTTCATACCAGCTCCACGCATGGTCGGCATGGAAACTGATGCCGAAATACAACCCGTATTTCCGGGCAGCTTTCTCCCATCCGGCCAGAATGTCTTTTTTCGGTCCCATGTTTACCGAGTTCCAAGACTGGTACTTGCTGTCCCACAAGTCCATGTTGTCGTGGTGATTGCCCAAGGCAAAGAAATACTGAGCACCGATTTTCTTATAAAAGGCCACCAGCTTGTCGGGGTCCCATTTCTCGGCCTTCCACAACGGAATGATGTCCTTGAAACCCACCTCCGACGGATGGCCATAGTGTTCCACATGGAACTTATATTCATTCGAGCCTTCAATATACATGGAGCGGGCCATCCAGTCGCCGGAACCTTCCACACATTGGGGACCCCAGTGCGCCCAAATGCCGAACTTCACGTTCCGGAACCATTCCGGTACCTGATAGTTGCTTTCAAGCGAAGCCCAGGTAGGTTCGAATTTGCCTTTCATCATCGGTTCGTCTTTCTCCGAAACCGGCACCTGATAGGTTTGAGCAGCCAGTCCGCTGACAGATAAAAATAAAGAAGCCAATATGAGTTTTGTTTTCATAAGTATGATTTTTAGAGATTCTTACAAAAACAAATGTACAGAGAAACTAAAAACAGGAATAGGATTAAATGGTAAGTTTATATGTCAATATCGACAAACTGTCCCTCAAAAGCCTCTTTTTCCCAATTTATTCACACTTATTTCGACAAGCTTTCATCAAGAAAAAGAATAAAACTGTAAATTTATCACCAAAATTTAGCCTATGAATCTGCAAGTAGAACAACTGCATCCACTGGTCCTGAGTGTAGGGCTGGCTATCCACAACGCCGACTGGAACTGGAAAAATGTCAACAGCCCGTTTACACGTTTGTACTATGTCACAGAAGGTACAGCTCAAATAGAACTACCCGACGGAATACATACCTTACATCCCAATCACATGTATTTCGTGCCGGCATTTACGGTACATACCAATATCTGTTCTTCACACTTTGTTCATTACTACTTGCATATTTATGAGGACCACTATTCGGAAAATGACTGGCTGGAGCACTGGAAATTCCCGGTAGAGATAGAAGCCGCCCCCTTCGATTTAGCACTTTTCCAACGCTTGTGTGAAATCAACCCCCACATGACACTTCAGAAATCAGATCCCACCACATACGACAACAATCCGACACTTATGCGTAACCTGCTTAAGAACCGGCAAAGAGCGTTCTGCGACAAAGTAGAGTCAAGAGGAATTGTACTGCAACTGTTGTCACACTTCCTGAAACATGCCCAACCTAAAATTGAAATGGAAGATAACCGAATTGCCAAAACCGTGATGTACATTCGCAAGCACCTTAACGAGTCCATTGAACTTGAGAAGTTGGCCGAAATATCCTGCTTGTCAAAAGACCATTTCATCCGTTTGTTTAAAAAAGAATTAGGCAATACGCCCTTGCAATATATCAACCAAAAGAAAATAGAAAAAGCCCAGTTACTGCTGATTACAGAAGATTTAGCAGTCAAAGAAATCGCTTTTCAGCTGGCGTTTGAGGATTATTCTTATTTCAACCGTTTGTTCAAAAAAATAACCGGCGTGACTCCTCAGGAATACCGCCGGTTATATTAACTTAAAATTAGGAATTAATTGTAACCCTCATTTTGTTTCAGATTCTTATTCACATTCCTTTCACTCTGTGGAATCGGGAAATAACGATTATGAGCTGCCCATGTACGAGTTTCAAATTGATAATACATGTCCTCATCTACCGGTGAGGCGGAAGAACCACTTCCCCGGTAATTCGGGGCAGAAGGATCATCAGACAGCTTCACACCTGTAAATGTATGGTTCAACTCTTGTTCAGCAATTCCCCACCGGAGCACATCAAAATACCGGAATCCTTCAAATGCCAGTTCCACCCGCCTTTCTTTACGTACCGCCTTACGCACATCTTCCTGAGTAGGCAAATCGGCTTTCTGATAACCGGGCAAACTGACACGGTTACGGATATCATTGATTGTCAGGTCAAGAACAGACTGGTCAACAGTCTCCGGTGCTGATTCATTCAAAGCCTCCAAATAACTCAACAAAACTTCTGCATATCGCATAATCGGAGTATAAGTCGGAGTAGAACCCAGGTTGTTCGTAATCGAAGGGTCGCAACCTTTTTTCGGACAGTAACCATTAAACAATGGAAAACAATTGTAGCTGTCAGCGGTATTGGGTCCCTGGAAGCAATTATAAGTGATATCATTATAAGTCGTACCCGGATAAGATCCTACCGGAGGAAGGAATATAGAGGCATACAATCTTATCTCCCGGTTTACATACGGATCATTCTCATCATACACGGCTGATGTTTCGATACCCTTTCCATCTGTACAGAAATATTCTTTCACCAGCTCATTATAAGGGGCAAACTGATGCCAGCCACCATACGCACATTCCGGATACAAATACTGATAACGTGAATTGGTATATTTATCGGCAATCCCCATAATGCAGAATATTGTTTCAGGACTGTATTCACCTCCTATCTGGAATAACTTCTCATAACTTTCTTCCCCATTCCGGCGATCCAGTTCATACTTCCCGGAAATAATCACCTCATGCAGGATATCCGCCGCATCTCCCCAACGATTCTGAGCCAGATACAAACGAGACAACAGCACTTTGGCAGCCGCATTTGTCAAACGTCCATAATCCTCCGCATCATAACTGTCCGGAAGCAACTGAGCCGCTTCCTTCAAGTCGGTTTCCACTTGTGTGTACACATCAGTCTGTGCTGTCTGAGCAATCGTATTCGCTTCTTCTACACTCAATGGTGCAAGCGGCATAGGCACATCCTTAAAATAGAACGCCAAATTAAAAAAGAAATAGGCCCGTAAGGTCTTTACCTCAGCAATCCATTTTCCCTTGGTATCCTCATCCATCGGACATTTCTCCACATTAGCCAGAAAATTGTTGTATTTTGCAATCTGCGTATAGGCATTCCTCCAATATGTCGCAATATTCGAATTTATTGCTACGGTATTAGAGCTTGCCATTAAGGTTGTAAAATTCTCTTTTTCTGTTCCATTACCTCCGGCAAAATCCAAGTACAACAGTCCCTGAGGAGTGGCAAAATCATCATGAGCCCATCCAGTTTGAAACCGATAGCAACCTACTAAAGCTAAATACGCATCATTTTCACTGGTCCAAAAAGTACTTTCTGAAATAGCAGAAGGAGGATTTTTCTCCAACAAATCCGAGCAACTGACAATCGTGCCTGATAAAGCCATTGTATAAATGGACAGTTTGGCTATATGTAAAATAATGGTTTCATATAATATGATTTATAGTAATTAGAACTTGAAGTTAAATCCGAATGAATAAATCGCTGTAATAGGATAATAAGAAGGAGAGTCTCCTGTTCCGATTTCATTTTCAGGATCCCAGCCTTGATAGAAACTGTTAAAGCTAAACAGATTCTGTCCACTCACATACACACGCAGTTTTTCTATACCAATTTTCTTCGTCCATGCCTGTGGCAATGTATAGCCCAGTTGCAGATTCTTTAAACGCAGGAAACTTGCATTGCGAACCCAATAATCAGATGTTTGCAGATTCGGATTATTCATATTCAATGTTTCCAGCCGTGGATATTCCGCCCATTTATCAGGATTTTCTTCTGTCCAACAGTTTTCAGCCTGCCATCTTTGAATTTGCCCACCGTTATAGAACGCATAAGCCATATAAGAACCTATCTGGCGCTGATAACCTCCCAGCCCTTGGAACAAAGCAGAGAAATCGAATCCTTTATAAGACGCGGAAAGGTTCAAACCGTAATAGAATTTAGGAGTAGTGCTGCCCAACACTGTACGGTCATATTCTGCATCGACCTTTCCATCGGGCACACCATCCGGGCCACTAATATCTTTATAACGCACATAACCCGGTTTCAAATCACTTTTTCCTACCAACTGTTCAGGTGCTGCATCAATTTCTGCCTGATCCACAAACAAACCTTCTGTTTGATATCCATAAATAATACCTATTGGCTGCCCTACAATACGATTGTTGTTGATTTCCTCGGTAGCTCCGTTGGCTAATTCTTCTACTGCATTCTTTACCCATGTAAAATTAGGTGCAATGCTAAACTGGAAATCTTTTCCAATATGCCCATTATAACTCAAGTTGACTTCAATACCCTTATTGGATACGGCTCCTACATTTGACTCTCCTACACTTTGTCCGATAATACCTGTTACTTCTACCGGAGCAAGAATATCGGAAGTATATTTATAAAAGTATTCAATGCTTCCACTCAGTGTGTTATTAAACAAACCGAAATCAAGTCCGACATTGGTGATGGCCGTTTTCTCCCAAGTAATTTCAGGATTACGATAAGTAGAAACATACGTACCCGGAACTAGGGTTGTCGGATTACCCAATGGATAATTATGCCCTAAATCGTATGTCTGCTGATAAGGATATACACCGATATTCTGATTCCCCAAGACACCATAGGAAGCACGTAGTTTCAGGTTATTGAACACTTCGCCGATACGTGCATTGCGCCAGAAATTTTCTTCTGAGATTCTCCATCCAGCAGATACAGAAGGGAAAATACCCCAGCGGTTATCTTTTGCAAAACGGGAAGAACCATCATAACGCAAGTTTGCTTCCAGCAAATAACGATCTTTAAATGCATAATTCACACGACCGAAGAAAGAAACCAACGCATATTCTTCCAAAGAGCTGTTATTGGTTGCCGTAGATGCATCACCCGCACCCAGTTCATACAATGAATTGTTAGGAAATGTATTACGATATCCCTCTAAGCCTTTATTGGATGTCTGTTCCACTGAAGTACCGACCAGTATCTTAAGGTCATGACTGCCAAATGTTCTTTCATAATTAGCCAGTGCTTCCAGAATTGTATTCGTATTATTTGAAGTCCATATATTCAATGTGGAAGGACCGATGGTCTTGTTCTCATCAAAGTAAGTTTCAGCACGATAGCTTTTATCGTATTTCGTATAGTACGTCACACCTGCTTTTCCAGTCAATGACAATCCCTTTAACGGCGTCTCCCATCTTAACTGTCCCGACGCACTGATATTGCGGCTGATATTCTGTACAAACGATTCGCTAGCCAGCCATGCTTCCGGACTATAGTTATCCTGATAGCCGAAACTGCCATCAGATTTCTGTCCTGCATAAATAGGAGCTTCACGCACTGCATACCCAATAATACCGTCAATGCTTGTCGGTTCTCCATTAGGTGCATTGTATTTATTATTATATGCATTGATATTCAAACTCAAAGAAACCGATTTGCCCAACTGACTTCTCAAAGAAAACAAGGCAGTCATACGTTCATTGGATGTTTTAGCCGTAAGTCCTTCTTGATTTCTATATCCAACAGACAAATTATAACTGGTGGTTGCATTCCCTCCTTGAATACTGACATTGTGCTGATGTTGGAAGCCAGAACCACTTTCTAAAAGCCATTTCAAATGATTCACATTAGGATAATTGTCTGGATCCGAACCATCTCTATATTTCTGAATTTGTTCTGCTGTATAGGCATCCGACTTTCCCATATTCTGCATTGCCATGTTATAATACTGCGCAACTGCGCATATTCCCATGAAGGAAGAAAATCAGGAAGTTCGGTTGCTTTCTGCCAGCCAAAAGAGTTATTATAAGTAACGACAGTTTTTCCCTGTGCCCCTTTCTTCGTTTCAATCAAGATTACCCCATTGGCAGCCCGATTACCATAAATAGAAGCTGAAGCTGCATCCTTTAAGAAAGAAATACTCTGAATATCATTAGGATCTACGTCATCCAGATTACCAGACAATCCATCAATCAAGACCAACGGATCGGTTCCTGCACTAGAGAAGGTTCCTGTTCCACGAATCTTTACGTTTGCACCAGTACCCGGGCGCCCGGAATTTTGTACCACGCTCAAACCTGGAGCTAACCCCGCAATAGCCTGCGCCGTACTCATCACCGGTTTATTCATCAAATCATCACTTGTGACAGCAGACACAGCCCCTGTGAGATTCACTTTCTTCTGCGTACCATAACCGACAACTACCACTTCGTCCAATACCTCAGTATCCTCCTTCAAAACAATCCGCATCAGTCTTCCCGACACAGCCGGAACTTCCTGAGACGCATACCCCACATACGTAATCCGTAAAACATCTCCCGGATTCACCGATAACGCAAAATTACCATCCAAATCACTTACAGTTCCATTACTGGTATTTTTCACTAAAATACTAACCCCAATCAAGGGCTCCCCATTAGTGTCTGTAATGTGACCTTTCACATTGTTTGTTCCTTGCCCCCACGCCACGGAACTCATACAGCAAGCAAAAAGTAAAGCAAACATCCTCAATGCCTGCCACATTTTCCTAATAGAATTGTGCTTCATCTTTTTTAGATTTAAATTGTACAATGCAAAGTTAACTAACCGTATATCCACAGTATAGGATTAAATAAACTTTCAATAATACAAAATCGACTTATAAAGTCAAAACACAATCTATCAATAGGATAATATCAACATATATTTAACTATATCGGCACATATAAATAACAATAACCATCTTTCTCTTATTGTTATTTCACATCCGTCTTTTTACCCAACCTCATATTTTCATTGACAAAGCAAACTCATTCTTATTCTACCTCGACTTTCATCACAAACCCGCCCCGCGGAAGGCAATCCACCTGTACGTTCTTTTTCAAGCCTGAGAGTTTGCAGACAGCAAACTGGTTGCTCTTCTGTCCATCGGCATACAAGGTGATTCCTCTGATGCCATTTCGAATAAAGCTTAAATCTACCGGAAGAGACATCAATTCGTTAGTTCCGTTCAATCCTCCAATATACCAGCAGTTTCCACTCTTTCGAGCAATCACCACATGATGAGAAGGATAGCCATCGAGCAGCTTCGTGTCTTCCCAAACGGTGGGGAGAGACGATATGAACGCACGCACTTCAGCCGGCTGAGCCTGATACCCCTCCGGTCGGTCGGCCAAATGTTGCAGGGCCGATTCAAAGACCACCAGCAAAGCCAGTTCATGCCCGTTGGAAGTGATATGCGGATGCTGAGAATCGGTGAAAGTGCAAGGAGTATAATCCATCGGTCCCACCACGTTCCGGGTGAAAGGCAGTGTACAGTTGTGCCAAGCCGCACTATCCGTCAGTACCTCCTTGTTGTTATACCATTCCGCCCCGTATACACCTTCCACGGACATCATGTGAGGGTATGTACGTTGCCAGCCACGGGGAATGGTAGCCCCATGAAAGTTGACCATCAAATGATACTTTGCCGCATCTTCCAGAATATCTACAAAATAGTTCATCACAGAAGCACTATCCGGATGGAAAAAATCCACCTTTATTCCTTTCACCCCCATTGACTCCAACCAAGCAAACTCCTTCTGACGTGTTTCTGGTTTGTTCAAGCGATACAAAGGTCCATACAAGCACCAAGCAGTGGAAGAATTATACCATAACAAAGGAGAAACATGTTTCTCTTTCGCATAGCGCAAGGCATCGTTCACATTGCCTCCGTTCGCCATTTCATCCCACTCCGCATCAATCAAGACGTATGGAAGATGGAAGTCGGCCGCAAAGTCAATGTACTTCTTTACAATCTGATAATCTTTCGAACCGTGATTATAAGCCCAATAAACCCACGAAACGACTCCTGGCTTAATCCAGGAAACATCCGTCAGGCGCCAAGGCTCACTGACATCCGTAATCAAAGTAGACTCCACTACATCGGCCAAGGAGCCGATGATAGCCAAACGCCAGGGAGAGCACCATTTACCGGAAACCTTTGCCGGAGCCGCCATCTCCACCTGATAGACAGATTCATCGGAAACATTACTCAGCCAAGAGCCACAGTTTCCTCTCATGATATTGGCCTCTGACACAAGTGCAAAGACAGCATCCGAAACTTCAAATAATGCCGGGAATCCCCACTGTCCTTGGGTATAGCCTGCCACCCTCCCTTTATTTTTCAAATAAAAATCTTCATACGATTGATTCAGCCTCTGGGTCCAGCGGGTAATGCCCTCCTGAAACTGAAAAGAGGTCTTTTCTCCGGCAATACAAACTTCTCCATCTAATTCAGGAAATACATAGCGGAAAGCAATACCATCGTTGTACACCCGAAACTCCAGGTCAAGACATATATCCCGGTCATTCTTGAAATGAAACACCTGCTGGTTACCCTTATTTGTACAATAGCGACGTTTGCCCGTTATCATCGTGTAATCTTCTTCTATTGGAATTACTGAAGAAGAAGCCGTATACACAAAATCTCCTTCCTTATGCAAAAGCTGAAGCCCTACATCATTAATATGGAGTACCGGAATCATTTTATTCCCTTTTTTATAGGACACCTTTAAATCTTTCCAAGAATGATCGACACTTACTGCAATCTTCCCGTTGGGAGAGTGCAACACTTCACTTGCTTCTCCAGATATACCACCCAGCAACAAACAGACTAAGAGGATACATGATTTCCATTGACTAGAATT
>ULWP01023376.1_pt1 | contig 12001 bp, 12 predicted proteins | sample 1960461 | NCBI WGS metagenome assembly ULWP01 (sample SAMEA4835815, study PRJEB28245) | human gut metagenome | biome: gut microbiome; material: fecal sample | place: Denmark | collected 2008
GGCAAAATAGAGACTATCTCTTTTTTGAAATAACTTGTATGTAAAAACGCAAAGACTCATCGGGAAAACTCCCCGATGGGTTTTCGCGTATCTAAAAGGAGTAAACGCATATGAATAAAACAAAGAGAACATGCCTCAGCCTGCTGCTGAGCTTTGCAGTCGGATTTACGATGATCTTCGGCTCTGCAGGTTTCACACAGGCGGCGTCTTATGACAAAACCAAAGCTATCTTTGAAGCTTGCGGAGACTATATCTATACCACCGTCAAAGAGCCGACCGTCGGCACGCTGGGCGGCGAGTGGGTCCTGTACGGACTGAGTCATGCAGGCTATGCCATGAGCGACAGTTACCGGGACACCTACCTTGCCAATGTTGAAAAAGAACTGAAAGAAAAAGACGGCATTCTGCATGCCAAAGCGTTCACGCAGTATTCCCGTGTGATCATCGGCGTGACCTCTGCGGGAGCCGATGCGACGAATATCGTAGGGTATAACATCGTTGAGCCGCTTGCGGATTTTGTTAATGTGAAGTGGCTGGGGATGAACAGCGTAATGTGGGCACTGATTGCTCTTGACAGCGGAAACTACGAAATGCCAAGGCTGACAGAAAGCTATCGCTACGGCACGCTGACGCCGAAAGAAACCGACCGGCAGAACTCCCGCCAGCGCATGGTGGACTACCTGCTGGCAAACCAGTACGAGGACGGCGGCTGGAATATCCTGACCAAAGCCGAAGAAAAGAGCGGCTACAACGCTGTTTCCAGTGTGGATATGACCGCAATGGGCATGATTGCCCTTGCACCGTACAACAAACAGGCGAAGGTAAAGAAAGCCCTCGACCGCGCGATTTCCTACTTGTCTGAGCAGCAGAATGAAACCGGAGGCTTTACATTCTGGGGCACCGATAACTCCGAAAGCTGCGCACAGGCTATCTGCGGACTGCTTGCCTGCGGGGTGAACCCGAATACGGACAAGCGTTTTGTGAAGAACGGCAAGAGCATTGTGGATGCCCTTTTGACCTTCCACGATGAAAAGACCGGAGGCTTCCGCCATGTGAACAAGGCAAGCGGCGGCTTTCAGCCGGTAGTTGACCAGATGGCAACCGAGCAGGCGTACTACGCGCTGGCATTCTTCTATCAGGATGTCCCTGCCAAGACGACATTGAGCAAGACGGCTAAGAGTGGAAGCGGCAAGCTGAAAGTATTTTGGAAGCAAGCCGAAATCAACACCGACTATGTGACGAAGCAGAGCGGCAAGACTGCTGTGGTCAGCGGTTATCAGATTGTCTGCGCAACCGACAAGAAGTTTACGAAGAATGTGGACAAAACTACCGCCAGCGGCAAGAGCCTGTCAAAGACCGTAACCGGCCTCAAAAAAGGAAAGACCTATTATGTCAAACTCCGCGCTTACAAGACCGTAAACGGAAAGAAAATCTACGGACAGTACAGCAGCGTAAGGACGCAGAAGGTATAAGGCGGACAAGCATTTTGTATAAAGCAGCGGCAGTTATGCCGCAGCTGGGGAACGAATCCGAAGGTGATTCCATTTCCAAAAGTGTGTGAGGAGAAGGATGAAAGAAACGAAGGCTTGGCTGCTGCAAAAAAGCTTTTGCTTTTTTGCGTGAAAAAATAACAACTGAATAAGCTGACACAATAAGATCTATCAGCATACGCAAGGCGTCAATGAAACGACAGGACGGTATGAAACAGCCTGCCTATAGTTTTGTTGGCGCTTTTTTGCGTGCAGCAAAAGGGCTGGCGTACTTCTCTCGGTATCCATGAGCCTAAACGAATCCGTTATTTCAATTTAGTTTAGGGAAAGGATGCCGAAGATGAAAAAGAGAATCTACTTAGCAAAGCCTAACCACAAGAATCAAAACCACGCAAGCGGTGAAAAGCAAAATCATTGTTTGACCGGGCAGGGAAAAGAGCAGCTGCTTGAAATCTCCGGAAGCGAGTTTTATCGCATTGTCAGCGACTTAGAGGGCGAGCGGCGATACTTCATACGCCTGACCGACGACCTCGATTTTGAATGTGCTGAAATCCTTATTGAAGTGCCAAAGGAAGAATATTTGGCATGGAAAAAGGAAAATAACCATTATCTATACCAAAGACAACTAAAGTCTTATTATGCAGAAGTGCCGTTTGATGATGCGCTTCTTTTTTTATACATGGAACAGGCAAACGATCCGGAGCACCTGTTTGAGAAACGAGAGAATCTGATTCGCCTGCAAAACGCCCTTGCTTCTCTCACAGAGGAAGAAAAAGATCTTATTTGGCTCCTGTACCTGTGCAAAGAACCGCTGTCCGAAACACAGGCGGCAAGTGTGCTGCACATCTCGCAACAGGCAGTTAATAAGCGGAAGAAAAAAATTTTAGAAAAAATGAAAAGTTTTTGGTTGTAGAAATTGGATTTTTTCAGCAATAGGTATAGTGAAAGCAAATTAAATAAGATTTTGTTTGAGACATTCTTACCTTTGCGAGCACATCAGAAGATACGCCATGACCGCGGCAGCTGCCGCGAGAGCGAGTTCTATCCGTCTGAACACCGAGTTTTGCAGCTCGACCTTGCGATGACCAAAGGTAAGGGATAATGATACGCCTGCATAGCCACAGCTTGAGCATTTCATGCCGCACGCAATGGGTGCAGCCCGGGCGGAGCCGGGGAGGTGAGATTCCTGTGCAGTCGGTACGCAGCCGACGACTCAAATAAAATTACATAGTACATAAGGGCTATTTTGTTATGCCTGAAATACGAAGAAAAGAGGTGCGAAAAATGAAATACAGCATAGTAGAAATGGAAATGAAAGCAGATGTGCGCCTGCAGGCGATGATCCGGCGCGGTGATATTTTCATGGCAGAGCTTCCAAAGGGAATCGGCTGTGAGCAGGGCGGCAGGCGTCCGGTCGTGGTGATTCAAAACGACATCGGCAACTTCCGCAGTCCTTTGGTTATCGTGGCATCAGTCACAGGCGCGCGCAAGAAACCGATGCCGACCCATGTGCCGCTTGGCAGGGCGCAGGGACTATCCCGCCCCTCGCTGTTATTGTTAGAGTCAATTTATACGATTGACAAAACACGGCTTGGGCAGTACATCGGACACCTGCAGCCGGAGAAAATTTTGCATATGGATCACGCGGCGGCAATCAGTATCGGGCTGCTGCCCACAAATTAGAAAAGTCAAGTGTGCGAATGAAAAAATCGCAGAGTTGCTTGAAATCCCAAAAGCATATATTGTGATAGAAAAATATCAAATCAATATAAAGTTAAGGAGGAGCTATGATGAATACAGAAGAAAAAAGCATACTTTTGAATGTAGCAGAAACTGCAGAGTATCTGAATTTAGGCTTGACAAAAACACGGGAACTAATGAAAAAATATGACAAGCAATTTGTTATCAAAATTGGAAATAGAAAGTACGCCCATAAGCAACTGCTTGATAAATGGCTGCTTGCACAGATAAAGTTATGACCTTGTCAAATATGCAATAAAAAGAATCGCACAATTGCTTATCACAGATAAAAATGCTACTTTGATAGCGGTATACCGAATCAATGTGAATAAGTAGCGAAAAAGGAGAACAATTATGAGCAGGGAAAAGAAATCGACGGGGCTGCCTAAAGGAATCAGACAACTCGCCAATGGTAGATATGAAGCCAGAGCACAAGTGAACAAAAAATCAATCAATTTATATGGAAAGGATTTGAATGCACTAATTCAGGAATTTGAAGATGAAAAAGAAAAAGCACGGACGGGTTCGCAGTATGCTATGCGAAATTTCACTTTGAATGAATGGTTTGAACTGTGGTTCAGAGATGTAAAAAGTAAAAAGCTAAAAGCACCGAGTGTTCCGGTCATCCGCAATGCATATAAAAGAACTTTCGGATTTTACATAGGTGAAATGCACATAAAAGATATTATGCCATTAGATATTCAAGGTGTATTGAATGCAATGGAAGCAAATGGGGCTTCAACCAATACAATGAATACAGCACTTGGACGAGTTCGAGAATGCTTCGATTTCGCTATCGGAAATCGTCTGGTAAAGACGAATCCATGTTTAGCCGTCGTAGTTCCGTGGGTGTACAAGCAGACAAAAGAGGAAATCGCGCTTACGCAAAAAGAACAGGATGCTTTTCTTGAAGTAATGGAAGGAAACTGGTATAAGGAGTTATTTTACTTTATGTGTCTTACTGGGGTAAGAGTTGGAGAGTTAGGCGGCTTGAAGTGGAAAGACATAGATTTTACTCGCAAAAAAATCCGTATCAGCAGGTCACTTAGTTGCAATTATGTAGACGGAACCAAGACCGAAATGCTTGTTCCCCCAAAGACAGCCAATTCTGTGCGTGAAATACCTTTCATGGGTGAAATGGAGGAAATTCTAAAGTCACAACGCGAGAAACAAAAGAAGTTAAAAGCTGATTTAGGAGAACGATGGAGGTCAAAAGGTGAATTTGACAATTTGGTATTCACAACAAGTATGGGCAGCACCTGTACAAGATATATCGTTGAGAAAGAAATCAAAAAAGCAATAAAAGAATTGCGTAATCGTGAAGCCTATCAAGCGATGGAAGAAAAAAGAGCACCAAAAGAAATCAGAGACTTTCATCCACATTCTTTGCGCCATACTTTTGCAACAAGATGTTTTGAGCATAATATGAATCCTAAAGTCGTACAGAAGCTGATGGGCCATTCCAATATAAACATTACTCTTAACATTTATACACATGTTATGGAGTCTCGGATGGAGGAGGAAATTACAAAGTTCGGAACGGCTAAGAGCATGCCTTCTGAAAATCTCGTATTAAGCTTTGACATGAGAAAGATAATTACAGCTAAAAGTCATTGCTAACTCAATTCAAAACGAAATTACCCCAATTCAGGAAAAAACAGCGACCCCAATCATGAGGATTTACTCTAAAAAAGAAAAACAGAGGTAAAAATCGCTGAAAACGGAAAGTTGGGGTTTTGCGTGAAAATTAGATTGTAAAAATTGATAAGAGCAAGAAAAAATAATCATGTTCTTTTTCAGAAATAGCTATATAATGTGAAAAGAAGGTTAGTCGTAATTGGCATAGCTGTTAAAAGTAATTCGCAAAACAGCTGAAATAATTCGCAAAACAGTTAAAATAATTCGCAAAACAGCTTAAATAATTCGCAAAACAGCTCAAATAAAAAACAAAACCGCTCGAACATAAGAGCAAAAAACCAAAAAATCGTCAACAACACGAAACCCTGCAAGGTATTTCGCTTTGCGGGGTTTTTCACATTAAAAAATTTTGGCTTATATGAATTATTAATGAACCCTACCGCGTTTTTACTTCTCTCAAATATCTGTAAATCGTTGGCTCGGATGTACAAAGCTGTTTTGCTATATATGGAATCATGCCGCGAACAGCGAACACGCCATAGTCGTTGAGCTTACTGATAATAGCCTTTTTCTCAGAAGTCGTCATCCTGTCCGGAGCAACGCTTGAGCCGTTAATTTCTTTGTCGACAATTTCAAACATATGGTCATTGATGTTGTTGTCAAAGTTTTCTTGGTATTTTGCTTTATCCGGCTTTGGATACAAAGCGTGGTTCTCAATAAAAATCTCCAAGTCATCAAAGATGTCCTGAATTGCGTGTGTATCATGGTTTACACACAACAGACCAATTAACTCACCGTTTTCTTTTATAAAGAAGGTTGAAGCAACAAGATGCCTGCCTTCTTTCGTTTTTCCAAGATAATTGGCGACATGGCTTTTCGTCTTATACTCCTGTGTTTCAATGAGATTCATCGCCAAATCTGTAAGTGGGCTGCCGACTTCCCTCTGACTGATATGATTATTAACGATTTTTACGATTGAATGATTCGGCTCTGATACATCATGTATCAAAATTTCATATGAAGGTCCACACACCTCTCCCCAAAAATCAACGAGGGGAAAATACTTTTCAAGTTTCTTAAGATTACTCATATTTCCTTTGGAAATAAATTCTCACCTTTCATCAAAATTGTATTAATACTATCTAATTGTAATGTCTAATGCAAAAAATGTCAATAAATTATTTGCTCAATAATAAATTTTAATTGGTATGATAAAATATTATTGACATTGTGATAAAAAAGTATTATTCTAAAGAAAAGATACAAAAAGCAGAAAGGAGAAGAAAATGAAAAGAATTATTGTATCTCAGAACGCACCGGATGCCATCGGACCGTATTCACAGGCTGTAGAAGCAGGCGGAACCTTATATGTGTCGGGACAACTTCCGATTAATCCACAGACAGGAGCGATGCCGAGATCAGCTGAGGAACAGGCGGAACAGTCTTTAAAAAATGTGCAGGCAATTATTGAAGCGGCTGGATTTTCGCTTAAGGATGTTGTCAAAACAACAGTTCTGCTTCAGAACATCTCTGATTTTGATGCGGTAAATTCCGTTTACGATAGGTTTTTCAGTGAGGAATGTCCGGCAAGAGCCTGCTATCAGGTTGCTGCATTGCCGAAGGGCGCAAGTGTGGAAATTGAAGCAATCGCAGCAAAATAAGTATTTCATTTAAGGAGCGTGACAAATGAAGAAACATATGAAACCATACTTTCAGACGCTCAAAGGAGGATTGTTTGAAACTGTGAACAAAGCCGATGTCGGCGATAATTCAGAGAAGATGAAGGAAAACGGTGTAGCAATGCTCAGCTGGGCCGATCCGTTTTTTCCAGATGATAAACTTGATAAAGATGTCAAGGCGGCTTTGGAAGAATCTCTCTTAAACGGTTCAGCGCAGCATTATACGGCACCAATCGGCAACAGTGAACTCAAATCGGTAATTGCAGAGAAACTGTGGGAAGATAACAAGCTGCGAGTGGATTCGAAACGAAATATCATTATTACGCCGGGATCGGATGCGGCATTATTCTATTCTCTTGTGCCTTTTGTGGAACCGGGAGATGAAGTGATGATTGTAGACCCAAGCTACCCTAATAATTTTCAGGCAGTGGAAATTCTCGGAGGCATTCCTGTTTCTGTTCCTGTCCGGGCGGAAAACGGTTTTGAACTTGAAATGGGCGAGTTTGAAAAACGGCTTACGAGCAAAACCAAAATGATTATTCTGACAAATCCAAATAATCCGACCACGGTTGTATATTCGCGTGAGTCGTTGGAAGCACTTGCGGAATTTATTCAAAAAAAAGATTTGATTATTGTTGTGGATCAGGCCTTTGAAGACATTGTTTTCGATGAAAAGGAAATGGTGACAATGGCGGCACTCGACGGAATGTTTGAAAGGACAATTACTGTTTTTTCTATATCAAAAGGTTTTGGTTTAAGCGGCTTGAGAGTAGGATATATCGCAGCACCTGACACTCTGATTGATGCGATGTTTGCCTCGGCGGTAAGTGTAATCGGTGCGACGAACACCGCGGCGCAGCTGGCGGCGATAACAGCTTTGAAAAAAAGAAAGGTATTGTTAAAGGAGTATACGGAGATTTTTGAACGCAGAAGAAGAATGGTTTATGATGCGCTCTATGATATTCCGGGAGTTGAAATACAAATGCCGCAAAGTGCGTTTTTATCATGGATTGACACATCGGCATTGGGCAACTCTGACGAAATTGTAAATTACCTTGTGGATGAGGCAAAAGTATTTGTAAACGCAGGAAATTGTTACGGAACCCGGGGAGAGGGTTATATCCGCATGGTTCAAGGGTGTTATAAAGATGATGCCAAAATTGAAGAGGCAATTATGCGTATTCGAGAGGCTTTGCTGAAAAAAACCATGAAAAAAGACTCAGATAGGAGGGCGAACGATGGAAAAAAGTAAAGAAAGATATGTTGCAGAAGCAATGATTAATGAGTATCTGAAAATGAAAAAAGGAGAATGTTTGGCAATCACAGCAGATCAGGATTCTAACTTTCCGCAGCTTGAGGCATACCTTGATGTATGTCACGAAAATGAGATTGCGTGTACGATATTAAAGACTGCGACACCGCCGGGTCAAAGTAAAGCTGCAGAAGTAACAGTACCTGCAGATGCGACTCGCGAATTTCTTATGAATGTGGACTGTTGGATTGACGCAGGCTCAATGGGCCTTCTTTATGGAGACATTTATGAGTATGTCATGGAAAACAACAAGAAGATGCGTTATATGCTGACTATAAATCTTCCGACAGACATGTTATACGAAATGTATTGCAGCTTCCATGTTGACAAAATGGTCGAACTTACGAATCTTATGAAAAAAACCTACAATAGTTCAAAGACAATGACTGTACGCAGCAGTGACGGTATGGATATTACCTTTGAGGTGGACGCGGCAAACTTCGTTTCCATGGATAACGGAGATGCAAGCGTGCCGGGAATGTATACTCCTCCTGCGGATATTAATTTTATCCCAAAACAGGAAACCGCTAATGGAGTAATTGCCTGCAGAGCTGTCTATGCAGCAGCGCAGGAACCTGACACACTTTCGGAAAAACCAGCATTTCTTCATGTTAAAGACGGCAAGGTAACGCTGATTGACGGAGATAAAACCACTGCTGATTTCCTGAACAAGTGGTATGAAAAGTTCGAGTATGACAAGAATGCAAAGATGATTGCACATGTTCTTGTGGGACTGCTGCCGGAATCCAATGAGATTAAGGCTTACTGCGTAATAGACGAACGCATTTACGGAGCGGCATGCTGGGGAATCGGACATGTAAGTTCATTGGATATGCCGCCGGAAGGACAGCCGTCGGATACACATGTCGATGTTATATGTCCGAAAATCACTATTTTATTTGATGACAAGCTTATTATGGAAAACGGGGAATTTGTTCACCCTGAATTTAAGGCAATTGCCGACGCGATGACGAAATAGGTTAAAGCTTTGCAGCTTGTGATTTACAAAGGAGAAAGAAAATGAAAGAGAATAAAGGAACAATGGAGAGCGTAACTCTAGGTCGTGTGCCGGACAGCGAAAGAAAAAATTGGTGGACAGTTGCTCTTATCCAGGCAGGTATTATGATTAGTATTCCTTGTATAATGGTCGGTTCGACGCTGGCATCCGGGATGGGGCTTGGAGATGCGACCATTGCTATTGTAGTTGGATATGCGATTGCTGTATTCTTTATGACGTTAATTGGAATGCAAAGCAGTGATTTGGGAAGACCGATGTGCGTAGTTGCTTCCTCTGCATTTGGGAAGACAGGTGTAAGAATCTTTATGATGACGCTTTTTTCTGCAGCACTGATTTGCTGGTTCGGTTACCAGTCGGTTGTCTGCGGCGAAGCTTTTTCCAACCTTCTTAAAGAATTCTTCGGAATTAACTTCAGCGTAACAGCTTCCATAATTCTTTGGGGTGTAATTATGCTGGTTACTGCAGTATGGGGCATCAACGCTCTCGGATGGCTGAACAATATTGCAATTCCTGCATTGGTTATCGTTATCGGAATTGCTGCGGTAATTGCATTTAACACATATGGCACAGAGGCACTTGTGACGTACCAGCCGCAAGCAGATACACAAATTTCAATTCTTGCAGGCATTGCAATGGCGTTCGGTGGTCAATCCTGCGGAATGGTTGTAACAGGAGACATCACGAGATTCCAAAAAAGCAGGAAAGATACAGTGCTTGCAACTGTTTTGGGTGTGTTCCCGGTAAGTATTATAATGATTATTCTGGGGTATGTGCTCTCTGTTATGACGGGAGATGCTGATATCAGTAATATTCTTTGCATACTGGGACTTCCGGTTCTTGGAATGCTGGTACTCATAGCGGCTACCTGGACGACCAATACAACAAATTCGTACAGCGCAGGAATCGATATGGTTATGCTTTTTAATACGAAGGAATCGAGCAGAGTGCTTATGACGATTATTGCGGGCATTCTTGGAACCGTTTTGGCTCTGACCGGCATCATGTATTACTTCGGAACCTTTTTAACTCTGTGCGGATATGCATTCGGACCTGTTGCGGGCGTTATGGTTGCAGATTATTGGATTATAAGAAAAGGAAATCCGGAAAAGTGGTTCTACAAGGACGGGTTTGACTGGGTTGGCATTATTTCCTGGGCAGCAGGTGTGATATTTACTTTTATTTTCGGAAACGACTATGCGGTATTTATCGGTATCGTGCTTTCGTTCGTGCTTTATCTGATTCTTAGAAAAATAATTCAGGAAAAACAGAATATTGTTGATGAAGTGGAGATGAAATAATGATAAAATACAATTATGATACTTATCAAGAGGAGATAATCCGCAATCTTTGCGAACTGATTGCCATTCCAAGCGTAAACAATGATAATCCGAAACCGGACATGCCTTTCGGAGAGGATGTTGAGCGGGGATTTCAGTGGGTGAAAGAAAAAGCCTTAGAAATGGGATTTGAAGTTACGGAGTTTGACGGATATGCACTCCAAATTGATATTGGCTCAGGACAGCATGTAATCGGCATGCTCTGCCATGTGGATGTAGTACCGGGAGGGGATGGATGGGAAACCGATCCTTTCAAAGCGGAGATAAAGGATAATTTAGTCTACGGCAGAGGAACCGTGGATGACAAGGGACCTTTGGTTTGCTGCCTGTATGCGGCTAAATTCATGCGTGACAATAAGCTGATTCCTGATGATACACGTCTGAGAATCGTTGTCGGAGGCGATGAAGAAAGAGAGTGGAAGGATATTGCTTATTATTGCAAACATGCAGAAGCACCGGAGATTTCTTTCGCAGCCGATGGTAAATTTCCATTGGTGTTCGGGGAAAAGGGACTGATTGATTTCGATTATCTCTGGCATTTAACGAGAGATACAGATGCACCGATTCAGCTTGAAAAACTCAGCGGAGGCATGGCAAGAAACAGTGTCCCTGCAAGTGCTGATTTTGTTTTGAGAACAGAAAATGCCGAAGCTGTGGCAAACGAAATAAAAGCGGAAGCAGAGAAGATGGGATATGATGCGGAAGTGAATACGGATAATTGCTTTGTGAATGTACACGTCAAAGGAATCGGCTGCCATGCGATGGTGCCGGAACGCGGAATCAATGCAGTATCGAGAGCAATGCATCTGCTGTCTGCATTAGGTGAAAAATTAGATTGCCATTCATTTGCTGCATCGTACGAAAAGTATATTGCTGATGACTATACAGGAGGACTTCTGGGCTGTGCATGCAGCGACAAAGAATCAGGTGCATTGACCTTTAATCCGGGGAAGATCACATTGGAGAATAATGATGTTAAGATTCTCGCCGGCATTCGCTATCCGGTCAGCAAAAAGTATGAAACCTTTGCGACATGCATCAAAGCTGTCGCAGAAAAAATGCACTGCGAGTGCAAAATTATAGACCATATGAGCCCGATTTATTTTAAGCGTGATGACGAAGTCGTAGTGCTCCTGGAGAAGGCTTACCGCGACGTGACCGGCGACGATGTCAATCAGCCGTTTACAGTCGGAGCGGCAACATTTGCGCGTACGATGCCAAATACCGTTGCTTTTGGTCCGATTTTCCCGGAGCAGGAGGAAATGTCTCACTTGCCGAATGAATTTATTTCAATTGAGGACTTAAATAAAACAACGGAGATTTATATAAACGCATTACATAATCTTATCACAAGGTAATTGAAAGGAGAAAAACGATGGTAAAAACAGAAATTTTAAACATAAACGGAAATGAAGTTCAGAGCGTACTCATTCATTCACCGGGTGGAGAAGGACATCCGAATATGATTGTTCTTGTGTGCAAACACGGTTACATTATGTGCGGATATTTGAATCAGGAGGCAGCTGCAAACTTCGGAGACACAGCATGTGTAATCGGCGGAAGCTCTTTTGAGGATATTCTTGCAAATCCGGTTAAAGCGGTATTACCTGAGGCAGAGAAGCTCGGTATTAAAATTGGAATGACCGGAGCAGAAGTCTGCGATATTCTCAATAAATAACAATTTAACTAAGGTATCACACAAAAACTCCCTGCAGGGCATCTTGCTTTGTGGGGAGTAAAAATATAGAGACGGGGGTGCGGACGTTTTCTTGGATAGTCTAGGTAAC